>ERZ1740062.1234-NODE-1234-length-10777-cov-5.550737_pt1 | contig 10777 bp, 8 predicted proteins | sample MGYA00581741_ERZ1740062 | MGnify/ENA primary metagenome ERZ1740062 (study PRJEB43018, sample SAMN04849747) | marine metagenome | isolation source: floating plastic debris | place: Pacific Ocean | collected 2008-09-01 | study: EMG produced TPA metagenomics... | reverse complement strand
ACGTGTGTCCTTGTGTAATGGTCATGATCCGTTTAGAGGAATTTTAGCCTCTATTACAAGTACAATGCCATTCATGCCTATTCAATCCCTTGGTAATAAGCTTTGTGTTTGTGCTTCAATCCTCTGATGGTTGAACTCCGAGCTCAGATTTGGCAAATAAGCATTTTGCTATGTCTGGCAAAGCTATCCAGTTGACCCAATACAGTCTTGTTACATCCTTAGTTACATTACATTGTAACTAAGGATGGCAAAATAAAGTATTGACTGAGGATGGTATAGCAATAATGGATTCCTGTATCAAGAATTGGTTTGCTAGCAGAATTATGGATGATATTATTTCTTTTCAACAGCTTAATGTATTAAACTACTCAATATGTTATCTGTGGTTGTAGGTATTGATCTTCCAGAGCTTTACACAGTCATCCACTACGGAATGCCTGCGAATCTGGATCAATGCATTCAAGAGAGTGGACGTGTAGGCAGAGATGGGAAGCCCAGTCATGCGATCATACTTTATCACAGTAACAGTCTTCGCGGTAAAGTATCCAAAGAATGTAAGGACTATATTAAATCTAAAACGTCGTCGACAAGTCCTGCTTACATACTTTGGTGAAGAGCAGAAACACACTATAGTGCAGCATTCATGCTGTGATATTTGTTATCGGGTATGCGAGTGTGGCAATTGTTCTAACTCCAAGTCTTTCGTGGAAAGGCTCTATACTGGTGACACTCCTGCTTCTCAATCGGACTTTGACATAGATGAGAACCTCAGCGACTGCTCTGAGTGAATTCTATGTCCAATAAGAACCCTATACACAGAAAGTATTCATCAGCAGTAATATACTCATTTTTGCTATCAAACGTAGTTGAATGTTTTATCTTTCATAAATATCATATTCTAATTTCATAAATCCCAAGTAACTAATTTACATTGCAAAGGTAAAAGCTCAAGTTTTCTGCTGGCTCATGTTATTTTTTTGTGTAGAGTTTCTGTTTTTTTTATCTAAGCAACTGTGCTCCTTACGTTTAAATGCTATCCCATCTCTGCCTACCAGTTTTTCAAAACACAGCTGCTTCCCAAATGTTTTATTTTTCAATCACGTTATCATTGCGAATTATCAAGTGGCTAATGTAAAAGTACCAAAATTACGGGGCAACTGCAAAAGCTCTTAAATTTTCTGCTCGCCAATACGTCTTGATGTAGGGTCAGCTTTTCTGTATTTATTACTTCATTAGTTTGCCAATCTTGGCCTACTAGTTTCTCAATGCCCAATAACCATTCATGAGTAGGAAACTACCGGTTTTCATCATTTTATTTCAAACACTGTTTTTGCAATTTTTAAAGTAAGTATGACACCCAGATTATTTAGATGAACATGCACTAAGTGTGTGTTGCTAGCTGAGTGGTAAAATTATGTCTGCCAATTAAAATGTTGTAGTCCATGATCTTCTAGTTTATTTGTTTTTGAATTGCCTTATAGATAGAGATGATTTTCTCAAGGCGTTCATCAAGTCATGATGGTTGTCTGTAATACATTATAGGCCTAACAATCACCGACATAGCAAAATTCAGTCATTACACCCTCATTACAACCGTATTCGAAATAAAAGTGAACATGGGATCATGACATCTCTGAACTGTTGTGTAATATACTGAAATGATTTACAGCTTGATCTGACCAACATTATCTGGAAAAGGAAATCAAAATTGATCGGTTAATTTGTAACAAATGTGCATGATGAGTGATGAAAATTGGTATAGAAGAATAGGGCATCAAAATGGTTCTGTTGATTTGCTAGAGGACTCATGAATGATAATAATCACAGTAATTGGCAAAAACCGTGCATGATGAGTGATAAGCATAATTATAAAACATAGGGCATCAAAGTGATTCTGTTGATTTGCTACAGGATTCATGAAGGATACTATTCACAGTAATGATCAAAAAACTTTGCATAATGAGTGATTAGTTAGTTAGAATGGTCATAAAAAATAGGGCATCAAAGTGGTTCTGTTAGTTTGCTAAAGCATTCATGATGGATGATAATCACAGTAATTATCAAAAACTTCTCAATCTACTCGTCAGCCGGTATTGAGTGATGCTGTGGTACACGAAGTAGCTTGTCTGCACCACGACGCATCCAATCCTGCAAAGTGAATGCATTTATCTTGTATACAGGATCAACTACAAGCATATCAGCTGTCTTTAGCTGGTTCTGATTAATGAAAACATTTAGTTTACGTATGCTATCATATATTATCTTCACATCTCTCTCATAGAGATCTTTGTTGTAAGTATGTTTTCCAATGAATCTCTCTGTAGCGAATTCTTTCTGATGATTGTCTAAAATATTTTGTGTTTCTGTTTGACTTTTAGATAGACGATCCAGTGTTTTTTGGGTGGTTTCTCCTCTAAATAAAGAGAAGTTGTCTTTGAATTCTTTGTTGCTGTGTTCGACAAGAAGATCTGCTGGATAATTACTGTCTTTTTTTCCCTTCATGTTGACAAACCTGTCATATTTCAGTTGAGCGGCTAGTAGCGGTGATACACAGTATTGGATTTGAGCGAGAAACTGCACTACTGCCATAGCATACTTATAGTTATTGTTTAGCTTGAAGATAGGCCACATGAATTTCAAAGCTGTGCACAGCCGGTCTCCATCCCCATATTTGATGCAGTCATCCAGACAACTTTTCAAGAGAAGTAGTCTTACCAGCACTTTAGTATGTGCGCATAATGTGGTGTTTTGTGAATCTTGGGGGGCTGTGTCCAGTAGTTCATGCTTTTTACGCAAGTGTTCAGCTAACTTTTGAGCAGAGGCAAACGACTCAGCACATGCAGAACATTCCACACCTGGTAGTATAGGGTACGGAACATCCATAACATCTCGTAGAAAATTCTGTATCTTCTCTGCATCTAAAATGTAACAATGAAATCAAGTCATCCATATGAATATATGTATTTCTTTTTTATTAATTGCATTTATATCACCTGAATGTATGCAGCTTGGTATACTGAATCTTTTTACCATGAGGCATTAATGTCAATAAACCTATGTTACTAGACTTAGGCCTTTATGGTGGGCAGCGTTATTAATGATGGTTGGCTCAACCAATTTCTCCCCATGGGTATGTACTAAACTTGTCTTAAGAAAAGGACTACCATGATATAAAAATACCAATGATGCTCATGTTAAAACTACCTGCAGGTTGATTTCCATGTATTCCATAAACTGAGAAATACTCATTTAGTAGCAAACAACGTGTGATGAGAGAGCCAACTGACAGTCTGATAGCGTGTTGTGAAAACTAGCTTGAACAATTATGATCAGTCTTGAACTTACAGTGCTCCTCAAGCTAGGATTTAACTCACCATTTTCACCATCATAGTGGTCATATGCAGCACGAAGGTATGCCTCTAAACATTTCTCAAAGAAATGAGATGTGGCATAGTAATTCTTCCTCACATCCTTCTTTGCCTGTTTGCAGTTGAGCAGACCATGCATGTTCGTAATAGTTCCCTGGTCACAGATTGAAGCATTGTTCCACATCAGATCCGATATCACCTAAAAAATTCGATAATAATCAGCCCATTCTATTCTGGAGTTTGACCAGGTAGATGTTCCATTCAGTGCACTTATTGTCTGCATAGTGATATTCGTGTACAATTAATTTCAATTGCACATTTGCAAATTTTGAATCGCAATTTATTTGTGGAAGGTCTGAAAGAAAGAAAATTGCTGTATATTGTACCATACAGTCAACAGTCTGCCTATGTGTTTAGACCAGGGAGACAGAGTTTTTGCTCGCTTCTTTGTGTTGTTTATCATATTGAAAGGTTGGAATAAGGGGAAATCTTCTATGTGTGACCCCACCTAATGTCGAACATATACCATACGCTTTGTAACTAATTTGGAAGAAAAAAACTTGTGCTATTGACCGAAAAAGGGTTATACACTTTATGGCATAAATCACATTGCTACCGCAGCATTATTTCCTTCTAAAATGGTAGAAATCTGTTTGCAGTGAGTCAAATATGCTTAGATAGGCCTATGCCCTACATCTAAGTCAAGGGTTAGTTTTAGGTATCACTATACATGGTGAAGGCAAATAATGTAACGCGTTTACTAGGGATTTTTTGTGAGGGGTTGGTGCCCGCCTTTGGAACAGGCCATTCCCACTAGGGGAAAACAAACACACTGGACATGTATTCGCATGACATGACAGCTTACATGTTACATTACATCACATCACTTGAAGCATAGCCTTTGCAGCCATAATCATCCATCAAAACCATGCAGTATACTCAAGACTTAAATGAGTTGAGGCGCAGACATATTCTATTCATACATTGCAAAGACAAATAATGAGTGCACTTTTTAGATTTGTCCTTGATGCCTAGATTTAGTTTTTCATTCCAACTTTTCAGTTGACTTATTTCTCAATGTATGAAACCCGTGATTTCACAGCGCATGTATTTGCTAATAGATCATCTTTGGCATGGTCAAGTTTCTGTCAACATATCGAATTATCTTGATATTGCACAAATGCAAGTGCAGCGGTGAGTAAAATGAATGATAAAAGATAGTCACCTGTGCCCATTCCATTTGTAAATGGAAATCACAGAAGGCAGGTAAAAATAAGTCGAGACTCTCTGTTCTGCCATTAGCCATGGCAGCTATTGACTGACAAGCCCGCTCGTATGTAAGATAATCTCCTCTGTACACCATCTAAATAATGGCAAACAATGATGTCATGGATCATAAAAAAGTTACAGACAGACATAAAGACAGAAAGCAGAGATGTTGAAATATTTTTATTAGTTTCATTACTCTTTTCTTTCATCGATGCTCAGACACTACGTGCTGATAATCTACACTACTAAAAGCTATAAAATAGATCAATATAACAGACAATGATATAGCTATAAAAAATTACTGTATCTACAGAGCGCCAAACATCTCGGTTGGACACAGCTAAGTATTCCAACACGGAATCCAAGTTAGTATTGGGTGGGTGGGGGAGTGGGGTTTGTCATGATTCCTAACTTGTTACATACATGATATGACAGCACCACTTAATTTTTCTTATGTACCTTCTAAAAGTTTTTGTTGTTCATCATTGTTTTTTACTTTAAAACTGTTAGTGGTATTTCTGCCAAACTGGTTTGATGTTTAATTTTAGTTTTTATCGCACTTAACTTGAGAGTACGCTTGAACTCAGTCTGTCAAAGTGATACCTAGGCAAACCTACGTGATACACCAACATGTATATGCATACAAGGTATTTCATACATCCATGAATCTACACCCCCTCCCCCTTCAATCTCAGCATATTGGGAATGATGAGCACTGTAGGCCTACCTCAATTGCCAAGCAGACAAAGAAGATGACTAACCTGTTTCGCATAACCTGCTGACGGAAACTTCTTGCAGTACTGCATGATATCTATCATGTCGGCAGTCTTAGACTCGTTCTTTTCCAGAACGCCGAGATGAATCTATTTAACACAAAGATACCGAGATTTACCAAACAATGGATGGATGAAACTGAGATGGCTAGAGGAACATAATCGGTCTCAAGCACTCTCAAGTCAGACTCATTCTGTGCCAACATTACTCATCAAACTGCTGATATTAAGCGATCAAAAAAGGGCGGCACAACTACTTTTATTCAGTAATAAACTTAAAGACTTTTCACACCTCAAACTACTTTAAACTCATCTAAATAGTTTTCCTACCAGGTAAGATGCTCAAATGAAACTTGAATATAGGGTCTTAAAAATGATAACCGATATGAACCTAGTTGAAGATGCATTATTATGGTCAGTTTTGTGTTGGAAACTATAAAATGCCCATCAGAATATTATACCCTGACAGACAATCATCGTTCCACAAGCGAATCTTGAGGATTTTTACCTCATGCCATGAAAAATTTAACTCTAAAACACACAAATAAATCCCCAATCGAACATACACCTTGTAAATCATGTAAAATCAGCATTATAGTGAACACGGCAGCAGTAATAGTATGTTTCTTGAGGGCACATACCACAATAATCATAATACATACCATTTCAGTCTTGGTAGTCATAGAATCGCAGTATTGATGATCTTTTCTTGTACTAAGTGACTGGAACTTATCGCTGAACTTTGCCCAGTGCTCTGCTACTATTGGTGTTAGGTCTGTAATCAAGTTGGTTACATCTTCAGATGTCGGGATAATGTTCTGCAATTCCTGAGTAGTAAATGATTTTCGAGTGGCTGGAGGCTGATCGCTCAGACCATCCAGGTTGAGTCTACTTCGGAGTAGGATATTGTTGTACAAGTGAAGGTCGTTGACCGATCCTTCACTTGACTCATACCTCCTTACTGACCTCACATCAACATTGTCACCAACATGAGTTACATAAGCATCATTCCAGGCAGCTGCTAGGTCTGGCACTTTTTCAGCATATCTGTCAAGTAATGTAGTTGTTGTTTTATAGCCTACAGAGTCATAGGTGGCATTAAGAATGTTGAGTGTTCGCTTGGGTACACCTTTAAGTCGTAATCTGAGTCCATTAACTTTGGCGATAGCATTCAGCTCCTGATTGCGAATATTAAGTATTTTGCTTATTGCTGTGACCATTGCTGGAACCTTACACCGCTTCACATCCTTCCTGCTGGGGTTTATAGCCGCTTCGACTATCTGATATAAGGTTGGAATCCTACCAAATAGAAATAGCAATCCATAATATAATGACGACGAAGAATAAATGGGTGGAGAAAAGTCCTAACTACACCAGTACCTAGTACCAAACCAAAGTCATAATATTCCACATAGGCCTAGGTAAGCAAATTGCAGGATAAAAATAACCTGTAGTATATGAGTCAGTGGAATGCAATCATCAAGCCTGCATTAATGTTTATTGACAGGGTCTTCTTCTCAGCACCTGGGATGGAAAATTCAGGACGATATCAACACTGGGCTTTTCAGCCAACATTTGACACCCAGTGGAGAATTTTATTATTCTTTACAAAAAGCAAATTTTATTACCGTATGCATTAATAAGAGTGTTCCATCGTCGCTATTTCCACTACAACCATTCAAATTGCTAAGTGAACAACTGGAATTCAATGTTCGAGATTACAACATCCCACTGAAGAAACGTGGTCCATTACTGTAAATAAGGAGCTGGCTTGCTGTAAATCGAGGAGCTGAGAACTCTTTTCTATAAATTAATGCCTATAAACCTGCTGTCACTCAGTATTAGCAACACTGACTAATTTCTGTTGTTCTAGGCACCCTAATCACTTGCGAGTATAAAACAAAAGTGACAGCTCATGACCTATTCATCAAAACAATAGGTTATACATGTAATTTGAATATAATAAACAGTCATTGATAGAGTTGTGGTTCTTGGCAGCAAGATGCATCAAGGAATTACAATTATACCTTTAGGGCCTTTATGTCGATGATAAAACTCAAACTCAAAACAATAAAATTAATGTGTCGGTGGGATATTTTGAGTCCTATCCAGAGGGTTTTTACAGATAAGTCTAGCTGCCACAAAAATAACATTATGAGTAGTACATAATAGATCAAAATGGGGTGCGTCAAGGAAATACATCTCCTTCGTAACGGATATCTATTGTCGATGAATTTTGTCCAAATGGGTTAACCTCCTGCCTCATGAAAAACTAGGATGGATACGCCTATCTATACCAACATACATGAAGCACTGGATAAGGAAACCAATTGTGCTAGTTCTTAGAGAAACACATACAATGATTTCAAACTACTTGGTATTGTACGATACTTCTATCGCAAAAGTCACGATGCAGTCATCGTCATCCGAATCATAGTCTGAGCAGAGAGACAACAAAATGCACACCATGAAGATTTCATCCTCCAAGCGACGTTTTGCAATAAATTTGGACTAAAACAGTGATAGTGAGGAGAAAGCAGAGAAACAAAACTAACAATAAACTCGAACTGAACTCATGCAAGGCATAGCATTTATCACCGTGTTTTAAATTCATCGATGAGAGATTGCACTGATAAAGTTTTGAGATCACTGGTCCGGAGGAGCGATGGAGACTTTTTACTAACAATGTCAGACATCTCAGTTTCAATGTTGCTGTAATGTTGGATAATGTAATAAAACAATTAACACACTTAAATTTATGTTTTTTGTTAGGCATGACGACAGAGTTCAATTTGTTGGTTCACACGACTGGACTGTGAATAGCATCACCTTAGATCACCCAGAATCAGAATTGCTTTTGGTAATTGGGGATGCTGAAGGCAATTTTGTCATTGCATCTTATATTCTAGTAAGTGTAATTTACATTCAACTTCATTACAGGAATAGGGCAAGAGTATTAATCTTTTGTATTTCTCTAGCCTGGGACAGAGAGCCCATCCTAGGCTGGTATATCTCCCTACCTTTCCACACTATCTTACTTTCATTTTGAAGACCTTTTTTGTTAGTCGAGGATCACTCAAACTTCATAAATTATCCTAATATACAATACAATCTTTATTTTGGATCACGAATCGTTACCATGGGTGGCCACTACACATTTTAGATAGCTCAACATTACCTAGCTAGCCTTAACAATTGAGGAGGCTTAAAATTGGGCACTTGGCCTAATAACATAGCTCTAATATGTCTTCATTACCATGACCTAATAGTAGACCGCCCTGCCAGGCGGTATCCGATTCGGTTCAGATCATAGGCCTGTCTGACTAAGAGCGCCGACAGGTCAGTCCAGCCAAATAGTAGTACAACTGCAGTTTATTGTTTGGTCGTTACCAGAAAGAAATAGCAAGCTTACACCACGTTTTTTGCCAATAACAAACTTATGATATCCTGACAGCTCTAGTAGCAACCCTATACATGCTGAATAACGTTACTTTTAAGTCTGCACCCACCTTAAAACTATCTGTAAAGCCTCTTGTAGAGAGCATTTTGTCTGCTGGTGGGCTCCTGGTTGGTGGGTAGCAGGCTGGTTGGCAACTTGTTGTTGGTCAGCGGCATCTGGCTGGTCAATGAATTCTTCAGGTAGTGGCAGGAGCTGTTGCTGGTCATTGTCAACCAAGACATCATCACACATAGCCACTCCGTGTAAGTTTATGCAATAGCATGTTAAGTTCGCTTACTATTTCCATGTTTAACTCAATGTGCACTAACTAGTCCTGTATCATAATGACATAACACCATTTTTGTATCTTCTACACCAAATAGGCAATAATGATAAACTCAACAATTTACATAGTATTGGTAGGCCTATAGCAGAAATTACAAATGTTTTAAATTTTCATTTGATAACTAGAATGATTGAATTGCAAAATGAATACGATGACACATAATATCTCTGAAATTCAAGTAAACTAAGAGTAGGTGAATATTACATACATACCCATCAACAATCATGATGTGTGGAAAAACCTTCCTCAGAGCATACTCAACACTTCGTTTGCCATGATGAGGGTCAATATTTTCCTTGATGGCAGTAAATGGTACACTGTTTTCCGGGCTGACTTGCAACATTTCTCTCAACTGCGCCTGAAATTGATGAGCAATGTGAAAGAATTTGGTGGGCGATATCAGCTATATGAATTCACGCAAAGTCTAATCACCGCCACTGTTGGTACTACAATTAATCTAAAATAGCCTTACAAAGACATATCATAAATTTAACCGGCCAGAAGAGGTTTATGGAATGCGAATGCATAGACACAGAAGAGGAGCCCACTGGAGTAAGCTGGGGAAACCATGCCAAGAATTGGGATGTATTACGCAATGCTAGGGTAAAAGCCGACGTGTACATATACATGAAAAAATATGCACAGAAGAGAAGGCAAAATGTATATGCTATAAACAAAAAGTTTATGCACTTGGATTAAGGACCTGAGGAATGAGAGTGATGGGGTCAGTGTGAGTGAATTTGGGGCCCATACGTGGCAAGCGACGCCATATAAAAATTATAATAATAATAAGCTCGCCTGTCTGTCCTGACAAGCTTTGTTGGACAAAGCTTGTCAAGACAGGCTCCTTCAAAAGGTGTAATTCTGGTGTTAAGTCCACTTATTTGAATGCTAAAGATAAGACATGAGCAGGAAAAAACTTGCCATTTTTAAAACCTAAGGCAGAGTCCAAAAACAATATTTCCTATAAACTACAATAATAGGCCTATAAAGCTAAATCAGGCTAAACAAACAGACTAAGCTTTCTCGTCTCATCAAAACTGTCTTCTGAACCCAGCACACAGATCATTTTTCAAATTATTCTACACCAATTACCTGAAGCACAGTTTGCCGTTTCCTGCAGTCTTTTCCGGATGGGTTTATTTTCTTCGATTGCGGACTATCTGAAGACACTGTCCTCTGATATCCCCTTTTCCTCGGTGCATCAGCCATTCTGCAATCATTGAAAACTTGACAGGTTAACAAAAGTCTCCCTGCGGATTTTGAACAACAATAAGTGAGTCAGCACTTGAAATTCAAATTTACGGTTGGGAATGGATGGCTCAAGTAGCATTCAATTCATTTAATCAAGTATGCATCTCAATCATGCTGGGTGTCTGAGGTTCATTGCAAGAAGAGCTGGACTGCAAGCATGTGTACTGTGCAAAAGTCCAGTATCAACCATACACCCCAAATAAATTAGTAATAAAGGTGATACAGTTGAGTTCAGTGTATGTCAAATATGTTCCACTACCAACTGACAGTGTTCTGGGGTGTGGTTGATACTGGACTTTTGCACAGTACTCATGCTTGCAGTCCAGCT
>ERZ1740062.1233-NODE-1233-length-10787-cov-4.818859_pt1 | contig 10787 bp, 4 predicted proteins | sample MGYA00581741_ERZ1740062 | MGnify/ENA primary metagenome ERZ1740062 (study PRJEB43018, sample SAMN04849747) | marine metagenome | isolation source: floating plastic debris | place: Pacific Ocean | collected 2008-09-01 | study: EMG produced TPA metagenomics... | reverse complement strand
ATAGAAGCATGGGAATAGTCGCGATTCAATACGTCAAAAGTACCAGTTAACATCACCGGATGGTCGTCTACAACAAGAATGCTCAGTTTCTTCTCCACCTGTAAATCCTCATCTACCTCTTGTTGCGTTTGAAAATCTATAGATACCATATTTTTACTTTTATTTATCTAAAGAAAATTTGAGATTTTAGTTTATTAGCAGAATTATTCCGCTTAGTTGTTTAATTTTAAATTGAGATGCATCTGTAATCCATGCATAAAAATGCAATTTTAGATAAATCTAATTATAAAAAAAGACTCTATTTCCCCAAAGATTGCACAAAACTGTATTGCTATATTCACATAATTTTATAGTATGTATCATAAAATCTTAAATTTATAAGTGTAAAAGTATAGATATGTCAATCAAAGTCAGTTTAGGACAATATTTCAAGCTAGGTTTTACAATTGTTTGTAGTTGCGCTTTAGCGCCAAATCAAGCATTAGCACAACAAAACAATATTATTCCCGACAATACTTTAGGTGGAGAAAATTCTCGTCTAAATTCCAACGTTGAAATTAACGGAATAAATGTAGACAGAATTGAAGGTGGAGCGAGACGGAATAGTAATTTATTTCACAGCTTTCAAGAGTTTAATATCAACAACACTCAAGCAGTTTATTTTGCTAATCCCGATGGTGTAGAAAATATCTTAACTAGAGTCACTGGTGGTAATCAATCAAATATTTTCGGGACTTTAGGAGTTGATGGTACTGCGAATTTATTTTTGATTAATCCCAACGGAATTGTATTTGGAGAAAATGCGAGTTTAGATTTAAAAGGTTCTTTTATCGGAACAACTGCTTCGGGATTACAGTTTGGTGAACAAGGTAGTTTCAGCGCTACAAATCCAGAAATACCAGGTTCATTAACTGTTAATCCTTCAGCATTGTTTTTCAATCAAGTAGAAGCGAGTGGAGGAATAATTAATAAATCCCAAGCACCAGCAGGGATAAGTCCGAATGGAAATGAAATTAAAGGATTACGAGTTCCCGACGGTAAAAGTTTATTGCTCGTCGGTGGTGAGATTAAGTTAGATGGTGGTGGATTGATAGCTCCGGAAGGAAATATTGAATTAGCTTCTGTCACTGCTCCGGGAACGGTAGGGTTAGATATTTCTGGTGATACTTTTAGTTTGAATACTCCCGAAGATTTAGAAAGAGGAGATATTAAATTAGTAAATAAATCCTCCACCGTTGTTTCTGGTTCTGGTGGGGGAAATATTAAAATTGATGCTCGTAATTTAGAAATTTCTGACTCATTTATATCTGCTGGAATTGGTGAAAATTTAGATAATCCTAATGCTCAAGCGGGAGATATTAACCTTAATGCTACGCGTTTGATTGAACTTAAAGATGATAGCGCTATAAATAATAGCGTTTACAGTCAAGGAAACGCTGGAAATATAAATATTAATGCTGGTGAAAGTATTTTATTACAAGGTACAATTAATTTCGATTGGACTGAGAATAATTATAATATTGAAGATACTCAATTAACTACTATTTCTAGTTTAGTATTTCCGGAAGCTATTGGTAACGCGTGAAATATTCAAATAATTACAGGTACTCTTTCTCTCAACGATGAAGCTTCTATTTATAGCAATACTATGGGAAAAGGAAACGCAGGTCATATTACTATCAATACTCGCGATGCTGTTAGTCTTGATAATATTAGTGATATTAGAAGCAATGTATCTTTAGAGGGAGTTGGTAAAGGTGGAGATATCCGCATGATAACCAAAAACCTTACTTTAACTAATGGAAGCCGGATATCGACAACAGTTTTAGGGGAAGCAAATGCAGGTAATATTTTAATTGAAGCTAGCGATAGTGTGAAGGCAGATGGATTTTTTGGAAATCCCAATGCTGTTTCTTCAATTGATAACTTATCAGATGGAATCGTTATATTTAGTGGTATTACAAGCAATTTTTTTGGTTTAGGTGTTGGTAAAGGAGGAGATATTCAAATAACTACTGACAATTTTTCTGTAAGTAATCTCGCGCAAATATCTTCCACTACAATCGGACAGGCAAATGCAGGTAATATCACTATAAATGCTCGCGAGCGAGTTACTTTTAACAATTTAGGAAGTGTCGAAAGCGCAGCTACAAATATTTCTAATTTATTTCCTGAATATGGTGATGTTATTGTAGGAAATGCTGGTGATATCCGCATCAAAACGGGTGAATTGCTATTAAAAAATGGTGGTTCTCTTCAAGCTTCTAATGATGGAGGAAAAAACGCAGGTAATATATTTTTAGATGTGCGGGATACAATTACTTTTGATGGTGTAGCTAGTAACGGTATCAACAGTAGTGCTAGTACAATTGCAAAAAATGGTAATGCAGGAAATATTGAAGTCAAAACTGGCTCGCTATTCTTAACCAATGGTGGCTATATGATTACTGCATTATTTGGAGAAGGAAGCGCTGATGAGATACGAAGCGCTGGTGATATCAAAATTAATGCTCGCGATACAGTTAAGATAGACGGTGAATTTAGCGGATTAATTACTAACCTATTAAACGGTGCGGGTGAAAGTGGAAATATAGAAGTTGAAACGAAGTCACTTTCTATAAGTAACGGTGCTGTCTTATCTACTTTAACAGCAGGAAAAGGAAATGCAGGTAATATCGAATTAATTGGTGGTACTCTATCTCTAGATAACAGTGGATTTATTCTTACTCAGACTTTGAATAAGGGAGATGCAGGTACAATTGACTTGAATTTTACTGACTCAATCTTATTATCTAACTCTAGTCTTATTTCTAGTGATGTTGGTGTAGAAGCAGAAGGAAAAGGTGGTTCTATTAATATTAATACTCAAGATTTAAGATTAATTGATAGTTCTCAAATTACTTCTAACGTCTTTGGTAAAGGAAAAGGAGGAAATATTAATATCAATGCTTCGGAATCTGTCAACCTTTCAAGTATTGATTCTAATGGTTTATTTGGTGGAATATTAACTTCAACAGAAGCAGGTGCTTCCGGTGATGCTGGAAATATAATTGTAACTACTCGTAATTTTAATATTAAAGATGATGCAATTATAAACGCAAGAACTTTTAATGATGGGAATGCTGGAAATATAACTTTTAATGCTAATAATTTTACAGCAACAAACGGTGGAGCAGTTACTACAACAACCTTTAGTAACGGTAATGCTGGTGACATCAATCTGAATATTAAAGATAGAATCACCTTGTCTGGAATTGGAACATCTTTTAAGAGTGGTTTATTCGCTAATACTTCTGGTGAATCAACCGGAGAAGGAGGTAGTATACTTATCGACCCCCGTTTAGTAATCATAGAAAATGGTGCAGGAATATCCGTTGGTAGCGACGGTCAGGGAAATGCAGGAGATATCACATTACAAGCAGGTACTCTTCAATTAAATAATGGTTTCATCTCCGCTCAAACAGCTAGTACCAAAGGTGGAAATATTGGCTTACAAATAAGCAAATTATTATTACTTCGCAACGAAAGCCAAATCACCACAACCGCAGGAACAGCACAAGCTGGGGGAAATGGTGGAAATATCAATATAAATTCTAAATTTATCGTCGCACCACAAAACGAAGACAGCGATATTACCGCGAATGCTTTTAGTGGTAACGGTGGAAGAGTAGATATTATTAGTAATGGCATTTTCGGTATTGAAACTCAAGCAAGTTTAACTAATAAAAGCGATATAACCGCAAGTTCAGAAACAGGTATTTCCGGTGAGACAAATATCAACGCAGACGATACAAGTTCCATTCAAAATAGTTTCACCGAACTTTCTCCAAATATCGACACCGACGCAATAATTGCTAATAGCTGTATTGTTCGAGGTCATAAAAAACAAGAAAATTCATTTAGGAATACAGGTTCTGGTGGTTTAGCGAGTAATCGTCCCGGTAACGTTTTAGTTTCGGAGTATATAACTGGTGAAGTGAGAAATATTGACAGTAAAAATCAAGTTTGGAAAAAGGGAGATGCGATTGTTGAACCCCAAGGTTTGTATCGGATGAAAAATGGGGAATTGTTGTTGAGTCGGGAATGTACAAATTAAAAATCTTGTATGGTGCTGTTACGGCTTGAATAATGTAAATGATTTACTAACAATTTTAAAATGCCGTAACGCACCATTATAAACTTCAACATGGTGCATTATGCGACGATTTAATTAGTAATTTAACATCGAATTTACTCAAGCCTTAGATAATACCGGATGGTGTGTTACGGCATAATTTAATTAATAACTTCGTATCAATATTATTAGAGCTGTAACACACCCTACAAATTTACCAACAATGCGACAAGATATGAGTTTGTATAATTATCATTAGTAATTTATTATTTAAATATTTGGCGCTCAAGCGCAACTACGAACGAATTAAAACGGTTGATATCTCACTGAAAAGTTAAGTCCATTTTCGGACAATGAATTACCGTTTTCTCCTCTTCCAATTAAGGGAATTCCGTAATCAAATCGCAATCCCAATCCTTTCAACGGTTGCCATTGTAATCCCAATCCTAAACTAGCAAGTGTCTGTGGGTCGGGGTTGTCTCCGCGATTATTCCAACCGGTTCCGATGTCGAAGAATGGTGTTAATTGTAGGGTTTCTACTTGGGATAATAAGGGAATTCTTGCTTCTATTCCTCCTACTATTCCACTGTCGGTGACGACTTGATTTTGACGATATCCTCGGACTGTATCTACTCCCCCGATGCTGATTTTTTCTGCTGATAGTAGGGAATCTCCTGTAAGTTGGGTGTTAACTTTGGCTAGCATCAAAATTCGTGGGGATAATCTCTGTACCCATTGGAATTGTCCTACCCAAGCGAAAAAACGCGCATCTGTACCGGAATCGTTGATGGTGGAATCGAAAGCATCGATACCAACACTAAATTGCGATCGCGCTGCTAAAACACTATTAGCATTACGTCTCAGCCAATCCTGGGAAAAGCGAATGACACTAAGTTTTGATTCTCCTTCTTCGGGTCCTTCGGTGAAGGAAAAGGGAATGTCATTGAGGATGAAGGTTTGAGAACGTCGTAAATCGAAAGCTAAACCTAAAGTGATTTCGTTGTCTGGGGTATAGACTAAGGGTTGTCTGAGGTTGAAGGAAAGAGTTTCGGTGTCGCTACGAATATCTAAGTCGTTATTTTCGTCTTCGATAATCCGACTATCGCTGTTACTGAAGCGAATACCAACTGTTCCGTCGAGGGAATTGAAGGGAATGGAATAGTGGAGACTGTAAACGTCTAGTCCTTGAGTGAGTCCGTATTCAGCGCTGAATTCATCTGCGAATCCGAGTAAATTATCGTGAGCTACGAAGACACTTGCTTGTTCGGAACCGACGCTGGGGGATTGATTGTTTGCAAATGTAACTCCTGCGTGAAATGCGTCTGCTTCGGTAATTTGTATCTGTAGAATATTGTTTCCCGGAACGCTTCCTGCGGTTAATTCAGCGTTGACTCGCTCGATAACGGGGTCAATCTGTAATAGTTGTAATGCTTGTTCGAGACGATTTTGGTTTAAAGGTTTCCCAGCGAGTCTTTGAATTCGGGAGCGTATATAGCTTTTTTTTAGTCTTTGTAATCCAGTAATCGTAATATCTTCGAGTTCACCTTCTACTATCTGAATTTGTACTATACCGTCAGCAACATTTTGATTGTTGGGAATAAAAGCACCGCTATTGATATAGCCATTTTCAGCGTAAAGTTGGGTGATTTGAGACCGTAATTGCAATAGTTGCTCGAATGCGATTTTTTTATTTTCTAAAGGTTGTTTTAACAGATTGATTTCATCTTGTAAAACAGAGTTTCCTTTGATTTTAATTTCTCTGATAAAAAAAGTTTCACCGCTAGGAAAAGTCGTTGTGGGTAAATTCTCTTCTGTCGGTGCTGGGAGTATGGGGTCGGTTTCTGTCGGTGTTGTTGTGGGTAAAGTTGGTGATGGTTGGGGAATAGTTTCTTCTAGTTTACCTGGTGTATTCGGAGGAATATTCACTCCGGATGGAGGTGTGGATTGTGCAGATACAGCTAGTGGAGTCATAGCAATCGTGCAAAAGCATATCAAAAATAACTTTTGAAGCTGTAGGTAAGAATCCATTGTTGATATTATTATATGTACTAAAAAATACAACAAAAATATAGGTTTAAATATTATTGCTTAATTAAAATACCATAATTATTTTTTTGAGGATTTCAGAAAACTGCAAATTTAATGTAAAAAAGTGATATTAATGCTTATTTCTGTTAATTTTTAAATAATCTACTAAATTCACCCAAAATGTATTTTAAATAACTTTTTTGTATAATTTGTTCGCTGGTTCCTAGTCTCCGACTGGGAACCCATTGCTTGAGGCTCTGCCTCTAGTAATACCACGAGTCAGAGTCTCGTGAACTGTATTCCCAGGTGGAACCTGGGAACAAGAAAAAGCCCTTACTACTAACATTATGAAATTCAAAAACAAATATTTCAATTTTCTACAAATATTATTCTGTACGACTTTATTATTTTGTCTATCCTTGGGACAAGTTGTATCGGTTTCGGCTCAAAATCCGCAGATAAATTTATTAATTGAAAGAGGAATCAAAGACTATAATAATCGTAATTTTACCAGTGCAATTAAACACTGGCAAGAAGCATTAACTAAATACAAAAATCAAAATCAAAATCAAAATCATTCTGCTGTAACTGCTGTTATCAATGAAAATTTAGGACGTGCTTATCAAAAATTAGGCGAAAATCAAGCCGCTATTACATCGCTAAATGCTGCAATTAACGATTATCAAACGGCGAATGATATTCCGCAAGTCGGACGAATGCGGACGGAATTGGCTCAAGTTTATAGCAATTTGGGACAACCTCAAAAGGCTATCGCTCTTTTATGTGGAAAGCAAGCAAGTAAAATCAGGGATTCTCAGAGTCAGGTCATTGAAACCGTAGAATGTATTCCGGAAAGCGCGGTAGAGATTGCTAATAAATATAGTGATAAACCGGGTAAAATTGCAGCTTTGGGAGTTCTCGGTGAGGTATATCGGTTAATTGGAAATTACGACCGAGCTATAGCGTATTTACGAGCGGCCCAATTTGATGCAGGAGATAATTTTTTGATTTTTAATAGTTTGGGTAATGCTTATTTAAATCGCGCTCAATTACGAGAATTACAAGCAAATTCGGCTGCTCAAATTGGTCTTGATGACAAGGAAATAGAATTTAATCAAAAGTCTAGAACAGATTTTCAAGGAGCTAATCAATATTTTCGGGTTAGTATCAAGTTTGCTCGCGAACGAAACCAGAGTTTGGCTGAAATGCGGGGATTATTAAACTTACTTAAGTTGGGTTCTCATATAGGTAAGAATGAACCCAAAGTTGTTGATGATGCGACTTTTAATAATACTGTTAAAGATGCTTTAGCGCTTCTGGAAAATTTACCCGATTCAGACACAAAAGTCTATGGAGCTATTGATTTAGCATATTTACAGCGGAATTCTCAAAGAAATTCACCTTTTACCTATTGTCCGAATCAGTTAGTTTTACCAGATAAATCATTAAGTTTACTGCAAAAATCTGTATTAACTAGTAATAATCTCAAAGATAATCGCCTTCAATCCTATGCTAGCGGTGCTTTAGGACATTTTTGGGAATGCCGACAAGATAACCAAAAAGCACTAACATATACTCAAAATGCCATCTTAGCAGCAGATAAAAATCTAAGTGCAAAAGAGAGTTTGTATCTATGGGAATGGCAAGCTGGACGCATTTTAGATAAACAGAACCAAAAGAAGGAAGCTATCGAATCTTATCAAAGAGCATTTGAAACCCTCGAAGATATTCGTTTGGATATTCTGACAGCGAAACGAGATATCCAGTTTGACTTCCGCGATGTCGTCCGACCACTATACCGCAACCTAGCACAGTCGCGGCTGGAACTGTTGCAAAGTGGAGCAATTCCAGAGAAACAGCGTCCTCAAGAATTATCCAAAGTTGTTAAAACCATCGATGCATTGAAACTAGCAGAATTACAGAATTATTTTGGTAACGATTGCGTTTTGAGCGGGTTGAATCCCAAACAGGTGGACGAACTTCTTGAAGATAATCAAAATAAAGCAACTTTTGAAAACACAGTTTTTTTAAGTTCAATTATTCTAGATGGTAAAACCGGGATATTATTGCAATCAGCCAATCAACCAACAAAATTCAGATGGATTGAAGATTCACAACAACAGGGTGAAGACAAAATAGTTAGCACTAAGAAACTCGAAAGTAAAATTGCTGAATTTAGTGAAGGTTTAGTTCAAGGACCAGCCGACCCTAACTTCGACACAACAGCAGCAGCACAACTGTACGACTGGATAATTCGACCCTTCGCTGAAGACATCAAAGCCGAAAAAGCCAAAACCTTAGTATTTATCCAAGATGGATTTTTACGTAGCGTACCAATGGCTGCGCTTTACGACAATCAACAGCAAAAATATTTAGTCGAAACCTACGCAATTGCAACAACTCCCAGCTTACGACTAACCGTAACCCAACCAAACCGCAGCAAACAGAAAGCATTAATATTAGGTTTAACAGAGGAATCCACAATTGACGGAAAGCTTTTTCCCGAACTTTTTGCAGTCAAAAAGGAAATCGGTGTAGTTAAACAACAATTTCCCAACCATACCGACTTAATCGACGAGGATTTTATCCCGCAAAACTTCCAGCAACAACTGCAAAAAAATGCATATCCCATCATTCACATAGCAAGTCACGCTCAATTCGGAATTATTCCCGAAGACACCTTCATAGTCACGGGTAAAGACAAAAAACTCACCATCGGTCAACTCGAAAACTCATTACAAAATCTTAGAAACCAATCCGATAGCGTCGAACTTTTAGCACTCACCGCTTGTCAAACTGCATTAGGTGACGACCGGGCCACCCTAGGATTAGCTGGAGTAGCATTACAAGTCGGAGTTAAAAGCGCAGTCGCATCATTATGGAGCGTTCAAGATGCATCAACATCCAGATTAGTAGAAGAATTTTACAAGAATTACCGCGAACAGGGAATGACCATCGCTCAAGCATTACAAAAAGCCCAAATCAAGATGATTAACGCTAAAAATTTACCCTCTTCAGAAAGAATAAAGATTAATTATGACCATCCATATTATTGGGCCGCGATGATTGTTATCGGTAATTGGCTTTGAGTAGGGAGACAAGGAGATAGGGAGAAGAGAAGAATAAATAATTATCTCCCCTCTCCAAAATAGCGGCTACGGTGTATACAGAAGTATTAGAATTTGCTTTCACAGTGTTTTTATCCCCCCTAACCCCCCTTAAAAAAGGGGGAATCTGAATTAAGTCCCCCAATTGAGCGGGGGATTTAGGGGGATCTGACGATATGTGTGTACACCGTAGCCCCTTAATAAGGAGAGGGGTTGGGGGTGAGGTAAATCAGCGGTGTATTGCACCCAAATGAAATTCGCTATATTATGTTTTACCGAAAAATTAGGGTTTAAAGCCCCGTCCAAAAGGAGCGGCTTTTTATTTTTTAAAGAGATGTTATCTTTCTTTCTTGCGATAGCTAATAAATGGTATATATATTATTGGAGGTGATACAAAATGTTTAACCTGACCTACGAATTTAAACTTAAACCATTACCAGGACAATCGAAGATTTTTGAACAATGGCTTGAGATTAATCGTCGAGTCTATAACTATGCTTTGCGAGAGCGCAAGGATTGGTACAAGTCTCGTAGTTGTCAGGTAAATGTTTGTAGTCTTCATGGACAATACATCATTAGAGCTGATACTCCCCGCCCGACATACGCTTCTCAATGCAAATCATTAACAGAAGCAAAAAAAACTAACTCCGAATTAAAAACGGTGCAATCTCAAGTTTTGCAACAAACGTTGAAAAGAGTTGAGACAGCATTCACTAATATGTGGGAGCGTAATTTTGGATTCCCTAGGTTTAAAAAACATGGACGAATGCGTTCATTAGTATTTCCTCAAATGAACGGGGATAGATTGAAACGCGCCGAGGTCAATCTTCCCAAAATTGGTTGGGTCAAATTTCGCTCTTCCCGAGATATTCCAGACGGTGGAGTAATCAAGCAAGCACGTATTGTTAAACGTGTTTCTGGTTGGTATGTGATGCTAACTATCCAATGGGATGTAAATCCACCACAGCCACAGCCTCATGGAGAAGCGATAGGTGTTGATGTTGGGTTGATTTCAATGGTTGCAACAAGTAGTGGTCTTCTAGTCAAGCGTCCAAAGTTTTTTGTTGATGCCGAACGCAAGCTGAAGTTGCTGCAACAGCGCGTTAGCAGAAAAATCAAAGGCTCAAGTAATTGGCGTAAGGCACAAAGAAAGGTTGCTTCCTTGCATGAATACATTACTAACTGTCGTAAGGATTGGCACAGAAAACTATCTCATCAACTATGTGATAGTGCAGGAATGATATTTGCAGAAGATTTAAATCTAGTTGGGCTGTCCGGAGGAATGCTAGGAAAGCATTGTTTAGATGCGGGGTTCGGGCAGTTTTTCAACATTCTGGAACAAACTTGTTTCAAACGTGGTGTCTATTTCCAGAAAGTTGATGCCCGAAAAACTTCACAAATATGTCCCAACTGCCAACACGAAACAGGAAGGAAGACACTTTCTGAGCGTATTCATAAATGTGATAATTGCGGCTACGAAACCAATAGGGATACCGCAGCCGCGCAAGTAGTTCTAATTAGAGGACTTGCAGCCGTAG
>ERZ1740062.1231-NODE-1231-length-10808-cov-5.058867_pt1 | contig 10808 bp, 11 predicted proteins | sample MGYA00581741_ERZ1740062 | MGnify/ENA primary metagenome ERZ1740062 (study PRJEB43018, sample SAMN04849747) | marine metagenome | isolation source: floating plastic debris | place: Pacific Ocean | collected 2008-09-01 | study: EMG produced TPA metagenomics... | reverse complement strand
TATCTTGCCGAGAAAATTCTACCTTTGAACACCACTAATTCGCGGGGGGATTACCATTGCGCTATATGGCGAGGCGAAGGACAGCCGCAAATTCAAGGAATCCCAGACCTTCCGGTCCACCCTGCTTTCACCCGCGCTGATTTTGAGCAATAAATTCGCCCGTGGCCTATGTCCGAGCAGGGCTCAAAGCCGACCTTCTCCGCACCCCAGTATGTGGCAAAACTCAATCGTTTCTGTCACCGGCGGTAACGACCGTTTTTGGCGTACCCATTCCTTTAGATGTGCTTTCTGCGGCAGCAGCTCTTTGGTTGGATTATGCGTCGTAGCGATCGGTTGACGTGCGAATCGGACAGCAGCGGCTTGGCCAAGCCGCGATATCCTACTGCTTATGACAGCCCCCCGGCATGAGAGACACGCGCATCGTCTCCGCTATTTCCTGCATTATTTCCGGTTTCATAATCTGCTTTGAAAGCAGCTCGGCGGTTCGAGCCATCGTAGCATTCCACTTGTCTTCCTCCGCTGGCTCAAGATCCGGCGGAAGTGCTGGAGCCGCCTGATGGCCAAGCACATGCCGTGTCATGACAGTGCGCATGGCGCGAAGCAGAACGGTCTGAACCGGCTCGGCCGGACACACGACCGAGAGGCTGAGCGACTCACCTTTAGATACACCGGAATGCAGCCAGAAAAGCGGCAGGTACAATAAGTCGCCAGGTTCAAGGACATAGGTCTGGCCGGTGCCTTCGGGAATCTTGGCGGCACCATACCCGCCAACGTTCAACATCCGACAGGCCCTTTCATTTGACGAGATCGAGTCAGGGGGAGCAACTGTCCAGATCTTTGTACCCTGCTGTTGCAGAACAAAATTATCGCTGTGATCGTAATGGGAGCCGATACCACTGTCGCTGAATGTCCGAACACCGTCAAACCATCCGGTTCGGACGCCCAACTGATTTGACAGACTCTGGCATGCGTCCGCAAGGCTGGGGACATTGCGCGATACGGCCTCTGCAAACACGACCTCACCTTCACGCTCTCGCAAGGCGTCCGGCGCGTTTTTTCGGAGGTCCTGTATGACCGCGTCAAAAGACTCGTAGCTCATTTCAGAACCGAGAAGAGCGTGAGCGCCTCCTTTGACGAAAAGCGGTCGGCTGCGCCAGTGCTGTTTGCGGAATTCAAGAGGCGAGTAAGCTCCGAACACTTGAGCGCTTCGCTCTTTAACGATTGTTTCGATCATAGATCACCTCTTCGGTACGCCACCCCTAGCAAATCAACGCGACCACTGGGTTTTGCATCTCTGCTTTGCTTTTTTGTAATGACCTCACCCACGTTTACTGCACTGCGACACGTCTCGCAAAATGATCGGCAAATTTCTGCTTATAGTAGTATTATGAAAATGCGCTGCGCTTGCAAGTCGCGTAAGCGGCTATTCTCTCATAAGGTGATTTCATTCTACCTCTGATTGACACAATCAAATTTTGACGCTCTGATCACTCTCGATTGCAGCACGGTTATGCCTAAAAAACTACTTTCTTAAGCACTCCTGATGCGATTATCTCTAAAATACAACTGACTGTAACAAAAGGATAAAATCATGCTTCAATTCACTGATCAAAAGCAACCAGCGTTCTTCCGGGCTTGTTCTCCGGAGCTGTTCTTCGAAGCGGAAGCCATGGAAACAGAGACCGTCATGAACGATCTCGAAAGCGATGAAAGCGTCGATGCCGAGCTCGACGCGCTACTCGCGGAAAGCTAGTAACCTTTGTGGGGTGGCGCTGAGCAGCGCCACTCCTTCACTTTGCGAATTCCAGAAAATCTGCGCGACGAGCGCGCTTGAAAACGAGCGCTATGGTATCTTTGGGTGAGATCAAAACCTTCTTTAACCTGCCAAAAGATTTGCCATTAGATGCAGCAGATCCGGCAGCGGGGCTTTTCGGGATCACTACGTCTTTGGCGTCGCCAAAGGATGGTGCGCAAAACTGCGCATATTTTCTACGCAACATGTCGAAGGCCTATGCCTGGCAATCGGATGAAACGGCAATCCTGGACTTGCGGTCACAGGATCTCGACCTTCGTTCGGTTGCGGACCTTGGAAACATCGGCGGCGAAACACAAGCGCAGCTCGGCGAAAATATCAGGAGCGCGATTGGTGCGATCTCAGTGGAGACCGTCCCGGTGTTCGTTGGTAGTGATCATTCCGTGACCTGCGAGATTGTCAAGGGGCTATCAGAACGCACATCCACTGCATTCAAGGTCATTTCTTTTGACCACCATTTGGACATTCAACACTGGGGGTCGGCTCTTGAGCCGATATTTCACACGAATGTTATGTCCCATGTTGAGCAAACGCTTGGACCTGGGCGCATTGTTCATATCGGAGTGAACCCGCATCAAAGCGTCGGCGCTCTGGCCCGCGACAGCTTTGTATCGACCTTGCAAAGGATCGGCGCACAGATTCCGCTTGGCTCGCCCCTTCTTGAAGACGATCAGGCGATCCTTGCTGCCATCGGCGACGAAGCGGACGTCTACATTAGTGTCGACGTCGATGTTCTGCACAGAAACGAGATGACCGCCACCGGATATCCTTCGGATCAGGGCATGTCACTGACAAGGTTACTGGCGCTGATATCCCTGATATCTAGACGGCACCGGATTATCGGATGCGATCTGGTGGAATTCGTTGCAGACCGGTCGGATCGCAGTCCGCAGACCTTAGCGGATGCCGCACGCGCCACCAGCATTCTGCTGCACCTGCTGTTTGCCATTTCCGCGCAAGCCGCAGCCGCCAAAATGGATCGGGCAGCAAGTTCCTTAACGTCAGCAAGAAGGCTACCGCTATGATTCGCACATCCTCGACCCCGGAATACAAAGCGAGCTGTTTTCATCAGACGATGCGAGAGCTTCATTTTGAAGAAACTCCGCAAATGCCCGCGGACCTGTTTTCGCTTGCCTGTGTAGAGCAGTTCGAAATGAAGCCCACGACAAGTTACGGGTATCTGTTTGCCCAGGTTTTTGAGCCTTATGTGCTGACCGAAATTGCAGAGCTTGAAGGCACTGCGCCAGAGCTTTTGGAGGCATTGGAGGTCGGCTCTACGCCGGAACTCGACACACTGCGCCAGCGTATTGCAGAGCGCCAGTCATTGTCACCGGTCGAGGCCGTGAATACCGCCGCCGCGTTGATCAGTATTTCGCGCTTTGCTTTGGCCGAACTGCTTCTGAACGCGGCAGAGCAAGCCAGGACGGATCACCGCGACAAATTCGAGATCGCAATGCTATGGTTTGTCATTCACAACCGCCATGCTGAATATGACCACATGGCCGCAGACCTGCTCACGATGCGGCGTTTGATCGAAACCGGCCCGTTGCATCGCGAACGGAAACTGGACGCGGCCTCGCAAGCGATTGTCTGGCATCTCAAGGTAAAGGTTCTGTCAGCGACAGACTTCGAATGGTTTCTGAATCTTGGCCGCCAGATTGCCGAAACTGGGCTGGTTGACGACGGTGCGCTGTCCTCGTGGTATCGCGCTGTTGCAATGGTGCCGGCTGCAAAAGGTGACAAAGACACCACGCGCGAGGTTATGATGGCTGCGCGAAAAACAGCTGATAACGCGATGAAGTCCAGATTGAACGCCTATGAAACCCATTTTTTGAAGACATATCACGAGTCTTCCATAAAGAGCACATGTATGTTTCCCGTGATTACGCGGCTGCGGTTGCCGAAGGTGAAGCGTTGGTTCGTCTCGATCCGGCTTGGTCCGTAAGCTATGGTGAGGTTGGCGAAGTGCATCGGCACTTTGGTGCGCTGGACGCTGCCGCGGAATACTTTCAGGCCGCTGCGCGTCAAGGCCCACCCTATCTAGGCCACCATTTGTTCTGCGCGGCGCAATGTCACGAGGCTACCAGTAACCTGGATGAGGCGATGCGGATTTATCATCAGCTTCTCGTACACTCACCTGAAAATCCATCGGTTATTGTGGCGGGCGCACGTCTTGCCCGCCGAACATCGGATCCGCGGCAATCGGAATTCATGCACCGAATTGACGCTCTGCCCAAGCCGCTGAGCCAACGGCATCTAGAGTTCCTGGAGTCCTAATTGACTGACCAACACACGAAACTGACCCTGCGAAACTACTTCAGCTATGCAACCCTCGCCTTTGTCATCGGGCTCGTGACTGTTGGGTTCGGGGCCGTTGACCTGCTGATGGTCGGCCCACTTGGAATTGTCCATGTCGCCGGGGTGGGGCAAGGCGATTTGATCGTTTCATGCCTGATGGCTGGCTTTCTGGGCTTTGTAGATGTGTTTGCCGCACGATTTGCTGCAGCCGAGGGCGGGCGTGACCGGGGCGGACGACAAGTTGGGCTGGCCCTTGGCTTTCTGGGAACGGTCGTGCTGTGTGCAGTCCTGGCGTTTGCTCTGACGTGGCTGGTACAGCCGGCGCTTGTGCTGATGCAGCAGGTTGATGAGCTCGTCGTTCCGATCACCGATTACGTCGCGCACCGCCTTTATGGCGTGGCGCCGTTTCTTGTGTATCTGGCCGCTAGCGAGGCCCTCAAGATTTCCGGGCAGCGCACGCTGGCCCTTCAGATACTTGTCGCGGGGCTCGCGGCGAATGCGGGTTTGAACGCGCTTTTCCTGTATTCTCCGGTCTCGGCTTATTTCGCTTCTGTCGAATCTGCCGTCGCCGTTTCCACTGTTCTTGTGCATGTCGCCATGGCAGTCGCTGCAGCCGCGATCTGGCTCAGGCTCATCGGGGCGCGGTCCTTGATCGCCCACCCCGACGTCTGGCAACACGCGAGAGGCGATCTGGGGTTTCTTATGAAAACCGGTCCAGGCATCAGCGCTCGCCTTCTCAACGATTATGCAGGCAGCGTCATCCCGATCCTGTTCATCGGAACCATGAGCACCACAACCGTCGCGGCCGCAGCAATCGCAACTAAGATCTACACGATATTCTGCCGGGTGCCACAAGCGGCCTTTTCCGCGTCCTTCGTCTATTACAGCTACGGGTTGGAGGACTGGGCAGGCTCCGCAAACTCGCAAAAGGCAAAGGCAGTGATCGCACAACTGCGTCGTTACGCGGCCTGGCCAACGGCGATTGCCCTACTGGTCACCCTCGTGTCGACCCCGCTACTGGTCCGTCTGTTCGGAGGCAGCGAGCTTGATGTCGGCCTTGCGGGACTACTGCTGCTCGCCTACCTTCTCTTTGTTCCTCTGTACTTTTTCGAACAGTTCTACGGGGAGCTTCTAACCGCACATGCAAAAGCGGGTTTGCTGTTCAAGGCCTCGACCGCCGCGACCTATCTCATCACGATTCCGCTCGCTTACTTTTCGGTTTTTTACGTCGAAAGTGCGTTTCTCGCCATTCTTGGCAAAGGCGTCGCGGTTGCGGTGTTGGCGGCTGTCTACTGGGTCCAGTTCCATTAGATCAATCGGGCTTCGGCGAGCGTGCCATATGCTTGAAATGATCTCGGCATTTCGGCACCCGCCACAGAAGTCCGCGCTTCTACCCATGCAAATCCCAAAGGGCATCTTGTGGCGCAAGGAGCCGGCGGTCACCGGCTACCGCAGGCTGACCTACAAAAACCACAAGCTGGGACGCACGATCGACGTGCCGGTCAGCGCGACACCTGCGGTTCTCAAGGAAATTGGCGTGGTCGTGGCGAGTGACGACGGTTTCGTTCGGCTGTTCGGGCCTTGGTTGGAAAAGATCTATTGGGAACGGCGCTTGCCTGCGTCGATTTATGCGTCGCTGGTTGTGGATCACGACAGGAGTCGCATCATTGTTGCCGCCACGTCCGGCGACATCGCGGCCTTCGATCTGCGCGGCACTACGGCCTGGACGCAAAATTTGGGCCGACCCGTCTTTGCCACCCCTGCCCTGAATGCAGTCAACGACACGCTAGTCATCGCGGCCTTCGGACACAAGGCAATCGGACTGTCCCTGGAGGACGGCAGCCTCAAAAATGAACGCGACCTGCCCGCGCCCTGGCACGCTGAGCGCGGCGGCAAGGCCGCGCACCGAAATCCCTATGCAAGCCCCGCCGTCACTGTCCAGGGGCACAGCATCCTTTGCGCTGGACAATCCGTTGTCTGTCTTGACGCTACGGGGCAAACACTGTGGCAAACCGACCTGCCTGCGGAGCCCCCATCCTCGCGACCGACCTGAACATGGTCGTGATTGCCACAGTCGCCGGCGAGTGCTACCTGCTGAACCTTGGGTCTGGGGCGCAGGAGTCCTGCATAGAACTGGACTCGAAGGTGACCGCCAGCGGCGCGTTGTCCGGTGACCGGGTCGCCATCGGGACTACCTCGGGGCGTGTGTCCTGCATCGACCTGCGCAAAAGGCAGATCCTGTGGGAAGCCCAGCATGGCGCGCCGCGGTCCTACACGTCGTTCACGCTAAGCCCGGAGAACGATTTCATCGCGACCAGCCTTGACGGGAACGTGATCTGTCGGGACAGCCTGACGGGAAAATTCCTCTGGGAAAGCAGTCAGGTGATGGGCCTGCCCGATCACGAAACACCGATGGATATCACCCCCGTCGCAAGCGTCTCGGGGCGTATGTACTGCGCGTCCTATCGCGGCGACTTGTACGAATTCAGCTTTGATCAACGGGAGGAAGAGAGACCATGAGTGCTGAGCCTAGCCTGCAACTGAACTCTTATGATCCTCCGGAACGCGAAAGCCTGCATTTGACGGTATGCTCGTTGCGCGCAATGAAAGCGCGGCTTGAGACAATTCTACGCGCGCCCGCGCTCAGCGAAGAATCCTTTGTCGAGATCACTGCCATTCTGAACAACGTCAGCTACGTTTTTCTGTACCTTGAGGCGAATAATGATCAAGTCAGCTATGATCAACTATTGCCGTTCCGGGATACCTTTTACCGCGATGACGCGCTTGATGTCCGAATTCTGGACAAACTCTACACCCTTGAATGCTGCGAACGAGACACAGAGCGCGCGCGCCTGGCTTACATCCGCCAGCTCGAAGACAAGCGCGCAGATCCCGACCCGGACTACGAGGCGGGCATCGCTACATTGCGCGCCGAAGCGAGCGCCGCAGAGACCGAACTTGCCGCCGCTCAGGCGGACTTTGTCAAACGCCTCGCTCCGAATGGGGAAGGCCGCGCCTCGGCGCTCTATTATCGCGTTTCGTCGCGTGTTCAGGATCCTGCGGTACGCTGCAAGCTGGCGCGGGCGTGGAGCGGCGTAAACGACAAGGGCGCGGACCATCGCGCTGACATCGTCGACCGTATGATCGCGCTGCGTCACAAAAATTCGGAGCGCAAGGGCGCCCGTACGCCACTCGCAGATACTCTGGAAAAGTGCCAATTGCCCCAAGAAGAGATCGCCCGCTTTCTGGAGGCCTATCTTGATCGGGCCCTGGAGGCACAGGGCGCGCTGGCGAAAACGCTGGTTGCGACTTACGGAGCGACAGACCAGCCATTCTGCCATTTCGGCCACTACATGCGGTCCCAGTTCTCTCAGAAAGAGGTTCCGCTTTTTGATCTAGATCGGTGTCTTGAATATGCGTTCAGGATCGCCAAGCACGTGTTTGGCCTGGATATTTCCGCACATCTGGCGCCCGGCGGCGCGGTCATCATTGCCGAGGCCAGTTCAAACGGCACCCCGATTGGTCGCATAAACTTTGATCTTTGGCGCCAGAACGGGCAGGATCGTGGCGCAAATCATACCCTTGGATTGCGCAACAAGACGAACTGGCGTCATGTCGTGCAAAGACCCGAAGCCTATGTTTCGTGCCGTTTTGCCCTTACCGCTGATGGCCGCCGCCGTATCACGTTCCAAAACGTTCACAGTCTGCTTCACGAATTCGGGCACGCAATCAATCACTTGTTGATGAGAGAGCACCTGCCCAACCAGTCAGGCCTGGAATATCTGCCCTTGGAGCGGCTGGAATGCCTCAGCATGTGGTTCGAGAAATGGGTCTACCACGAGTCCTTTGCAGAGGCGCTTGGCCTGGGCCAGGACCAGCGCGCTGACCTGGCGCTGTGCCAAGATGCCAAGAAGATCGAGTATCTCAACACCTTTACAGAACGGGCGGTCATCGCGGTTCTCGATTTCGAATGCCATCATCAAGACGACCAAACGCTTCGCACGGTCTATGATCGGCTCGATGCGGCCCATGGGAGCAGCCGGTTCGTTCGGTTCGCCGACATACCTCAATACTATTCCTGGCCGATGTTCATCGCAAATCCCGGCGCCAATTTCAGCTATCTGATGGGCGCGACTTGGAGCGTGGAAGCCTACCGACCGTTCGCGTCGCCACCTGTCCATGACGTTCAGTCCGATGTTGGTCCGGCCCTGTTCGAGGCGTGTTTTTCGGTGCATGAGCCCAGCATATGCCCGCCCCTGGATAACTTGCCAGAATTCTACATCTCTGGGCTAACTGCGCGCCAACAGGTGCCTGCGCCTATAGTTCATGTCGCATCTAATGCGCCGGTCGGAGTAGAGTAACCGTGAAAACTGCCAATCGCCCAAATAACGTGACAGCGCACGCCTTCTTCGGGGCACGAGACCCCGTACTTGAGCAAGTCCTTCGCAAATCGCTGCTAGAGGACCGATTACCGACAATTCAGATTGACGACAACGCCGGTCGGATCCTGCAACTCCTCGCCATGATCCACAAACCGCACAGAGTGATCGAGATCGGCAGTCTGTTCGGATATTCAACGATCCATATCGCACGTGCGCTGGACGCGGATACGATGATCACGAGTTTTGAAATAGATCCAAAGGCCGCGGCCTCTGCGCGGCGCAATGTTGCCCGCGCGGCGTTGGAAGACCGCGTTCAGGTGCTTGAAGGTGATGCCGTGACCCACATGGCCGGCATGGCGCTGGGGGCGGTGGACATGATTTTCATCGACGCCGCAAAGTCCGACTATCCTGCGTATCTCAAATCTGCATTCCCGCTATTGCGCACCGGCGGACTCTTGATTGCCGATGATATCAACGGCGACGGGGATTACTCTGTCGAAGCAGATGACCCCGAAGCTGTCGCAGAACGTCAGGGCATTTCGACCTATGCGCGTGCCGTATCTCGCAGCCCGCGTTTTTTTTCTGCCCTGATCGGGACCGAAACGGGCCTGCTTGTAAGCGTAAAGACGTAACCCTTCCAAAGAGGTAAAAATGGCCAACCACAAAAAATCATGCCTGGTGACCGGCGCAACCAGCGGCCTCGGCCAGCATTGCGCAACCGCCCTGGCGGAAAGCGGGTGGAGTGTGACCGCGACCGGACGGCGTCCACAGTCCGAAGCAGACCTGCCAGAGGCGGTTCGATACGTGTCGGTGGACCTTTCGTCGGAGTCGGCTGTGCTCAAATTGGCCGGGGAATTCGAGACGTGTCCGGACATGGTGGTTCATTGCGGCGTGTTATATCCGCCGTCCGATCATGACGGCAACCCCGACTATGCCACGATGAGCCGGATCTTTCAGGTGAACGCCTTCGCTCCGATCCGCCTGAGTGAGGCGCTGCTCAAATCAAAGCCGCAGGACCGCTGCGTCAGCTTTGTATTCATCAACTCCGAAGCAATGTTTGCTGCGGATGGTCATGCAGGCCCTTATGCCGCCAGTAAGGCCGCCTTGCGCGTTTTGACTGCGTCCTTCGCGCACCGGTGTCGGGATCAAAACGCCAAAGCATCCACGCTATTGCTGGGACCGCTCAGCAATTACAAGAAACAGCAAGAGCTGGCAGCTATCGCGCAAAAGCACGGGGTTCCAGCCGAAGAGATCACGCGCCGCTTTCTGCGCAAGTCGAACCCTAACCTCGTCATTGACGCTCTGATCGATTTTGACGAATGCCTCGAGAGTGTCCTCTATATCGAAAGTTTGGGCACCGCGGCCAACGGCATGGTTTGTCGTCTTGACGGAGGCTCGGCCGGGTCCTTGATATGACTGCCCGCCATAGCGGCACCCGCCAGCCACCCAATCAATCTGACCAAAACCCGCCCTGTCTCACTCTTGGAACAGCCAATTTCGGCGAGCGATGGGGGTCGGGTTGGAACATGAAAGAGGACGCTGCCGCCCGTCTTTTGCATCGCGCAGCCGACCTTGGGATCGAGCGGCTCGATACCGCAAATGTGTACAACGGCGGTGCCAGCGAAAAGATGCTGGGCCAGCTTCTGTCCCGCGAAGGCCTGCGCAATCGCTTCAAGGTAGCTACCAAGTTCGGTTACCGGACCCACGCAACAAGCGCCCATGCCGGTGGCAGCGGCGCAAAAGCGATGATCACGGCCGTTGAAGCCTCGTTGGAGCGACTGCAGACCGACAGGATTGATTTGTTCTACCTGCACCTATGGGACCGCGTAACACCAATCGAAGAAACGCTGTCCGCCGCAGCCACGCTCGTGCGCCAGGGCAAAATTCGTGACTTTGGTCTCAGCAATGTACCGGCCTGGTATCTCGCGCGCGCGGACACCCTTTGCGCCTCTGTCGATCTGGTGGGCATTTCGACGGTGCAACTTCAATACAATTTGCTGATGCGACACATCGAGGACGAATTTCGCGATGTGCTAGACATGGTGGGGTGTGAGCTTGTCGCTTGGGGTCCGCTGGCCGATGGTCTTTTGTCGGGCAAATACCAGATCGACGCCCGGCAAAGGCGCTTGGTTGGCGGCGGGCGGCTAGAGGCCGCCTGGCATACAACATCGTCCGCAGACCCGTTTGACGATCAAGTGATCACGACCGTTTCACTGCTACAAGACATCCAGCAGGAGACCGGGCACCCCGCGGCGCAAATTGCGCTTTCCTGGCTGTTAAGACGGCCCCGGCTGTGCTGTTTCGTCGTCGGCGTG
>ERZ1740062.1230-NODE-1230-length-10812-cov-4.448731_pt1 | contig 10812 bp, 6 predicted proteins | sample MGYA00581741_ERZ1740062 | MGnify/ENA primary metagenome ERZ1740062 (study PRJEB43018, sample SAMN04849747) | marine metagenome | isolation source: floating plastic debris | place: Pacific Ocean | collected 2008-09-01 | study: EMG produced TPA metagenomics... | reverse complement strand
TTGGGTCTTTTTGCGTGCTAGATACGGTACCGCGAACTCTGGCAATTTGCATTCGTTTCTACGATATTAGGTTATGGTCTGCCGCCATAGGGACGAATTGCATTTACGTCTTCCCGGAATTGTTCTACATCTTCGGTATATCTAATGGGTAGAACGTATTCGAGGTTTTCGTGGGGACGAGCGATAATATGAGTAGATAAAACTTGTCCGCCGTTAACTCGCTTCACCGAATCAATTCCTGCTGCGACTGAAGCTTGTACTTCAGACACATCTCCTCTAACAATAACGGTTACGCGACCCGTACCGATTTTCTCATATCCTACTAAGGTTACGCGAGCAGCTTTCACCATCGCATCTGCTGCTTCTACAACCGCTGGAAAACCCAGAGTTTCAACCATTCCGACTGCAATTGACATTATTTCTAATCCTCAAGGAGTTTTGTAAAAAACTGCGTTCAACTTCAATTCGGGAACTGCTTATGAACTACCGCTGCTTTTGCTTCGCTATTGTTTAATATTCCAACTGGCGAAAATTCAGGACGGTTTTCTATTCCCATTAGGAATTTCCTGATTCTGGAAAAGAAACTTCACTTGGCGGGGTCTGCATCTGCTTTTTATATGCAATCATAGACAGGTCCTGCTATTGCGTTCATAGGCAGTCGCCCGTCTTGGGTTAAATATTTCAATCGATAAGCTCACCTCTGACTCATGGCGATCGCCTTCCTATTAGAGGCGAGCTTCTTCCCCGTTCAAACAATAGTTTTAACTACTAGATTTTGGAGAATATGCGCGTTGTTAAAGACTTGAGACATACTTCTTTGTCGCAATTAACTAGAAGTTTTCAAATCTTTTAACACGAACAAATCTGGGAAAATAGCTATTTTTAGCTCATATTCTGCCAAAAAATAAACATCTGGGAACTATGGTCTTTTTTTTGTCTTCTTTTTGCTCAAAAAAAAATAGCTCTAACTCACTCAACTCACTCTAATATTCAGGCATTTTAAATCATTAAAACTCGTCAAGTTCGGAATTGTTCTACGGCTTCGGTATACCTAATCGGCAAAACGTACTCCAAGTTTTCGTGGGGACGCGCAATAATATGGGTGGAAACAACTTCACCACCGTTTACTCGTCTTGCAGCTTCAATACCTGCTGCAACTGAAGCTTGCACCTCAGATACATCTCCCCGCACAATTACAGTCACGCGGGCGCTACCAATTTTTTCGTAGCCCACCAAGGTGACGCGAGCGGCTTTCACCATCGCATCCGCAGCTTCCACTACTGCTGGGAATCCCTTGGTTTCAATCATTCCAACTGCTATAGGCATTTACTGTCTCCAACAAGTTAACTCGATTCGTACTCAGACGAAGGTTTTTTTCTGACGGCTATGCTCGCCTTGCTCTAAAAAAAAATCCCCCTCAATTAAGCATATGAAAGCTTTGCACCCCTTGCAATATAAATTAGTATAATAGTTTGTAATAAAAGCATTTTAAAAAACTTAACATATCTTTGAGGCTAGATTACGACTCAATAGAAATTTACTGTTTCTAGAGTAACCACTTCTGCTTTATAATTTTTTTATTACATTTGCCCAAACTGCGTTCGTAGCAGCTTAAATTCAATTAAATGCTTGGAATCACTTTAGCGCCAAAGTATACTACTAGGGTCTTTCCTTAAAGATAGCTATTGGTGTAGAAGACACATAAATAAAATATAAAAATTTCTTATCAAACAGATAATTTTCGCTTTTTAAGTTAGAAAATGCGAAATAATGGATAAAGATTACCGTTGAAAAAAAAGGATTCGCCGGTAAATTAATTATTGCAATTCTTATATACCTTAAAAGCGCAATTTTATCAAATTATAGATTTGTCAAAAAATATAGATTGCATCGAGTATTGAAAGTTTAGGGAAATTTATTAAGGGCTATACAGCAGTCAATTTAGATGAATCAGTTTCTATTTTCAACGACTTGGTTTTTACCTTTATATGGCTTAATAGGTGCGCTGCTAACTCTGCCCTGGGCAATAGGATTAATTAAGCGTACTGGACCAAGACCCGCAGCTTATTTAAATTTATTAACAACAGGTTTAGCTTTTTTTCATAGTTTATTCTTATTCAAAGAAATTTGGAAGGGCGAACCAGAAAGCTTTGCGATCGATTGGTTCTGTGCGGCAGATTTAAATTTGTCTTTTGCACTGGATATATCTTCAGTAAGTGTTGGTGCAACGCTTTTAATCGCCGGATTGAGTTTTCTGGCACAAATTTATGCCCTAGGTTACCTAGAAAAAGATTGGGCGACGGCAAGATTTTTTGCTTTAATGGGCTTTTTTGAAGCAGCTGTAAGTGCGTTTGCAATTAGCGATGCTTTGCTTTTAAGCTATATGGTATTGGAAGTTTTGACTCTTTCAACTTATTTGCTGGTGGGATTTTGGTATGCTCAGCCCTTGGTAGTGACGGCAGCGCGAGATGCATTTCTCACCAAACGAGTAGGAGATTTATTGCTGCTGATGGGGGTAGTATCCCTAGGCACCATAGCAGGTAGTTGGGATTTTTCCGACTTGTACGAATGGGCGCAAACGGCGGAATTAACTCCCCTAACATCAACTTTATTGGGTTTAGCGTTAATTGCCGGACCGATAGGTAAGTGCGCTCAATTTCCCCTAAACTTATGGTTGGATGAAGCCATGGAAGGTCCCAATCCAGCCTCAGTATTGCGAAACTCCTTGGTAGTTGCTGGTGGTGCTTACGTACTTTATAAATTAGAGCCAATTATAGCTTTGTCTCCAGTCGCTTTAGATACTTTGTTAATTATAGGTACGGTGACAGCGGTGGGTGCTAGTTTAGTTTCCATTGCTCAGATAGATATAAAGCGGAACTTATCTCATTCCACCAGCGCATATATGGGTTTAGTGTTTGTCGCAGCAGGTATGGAACAAGGCGGTGTGGCACTGTTATTGTTGTTTACTCATGCGATCGCCAAAGCTTTGTTATTTATGAGTGCTGGTTCGGTGATTTTTACGACTCATACCCAAGATATAACGGAAATGGGTGGCTTGTGGTCGCGGATGCCTGCAACTACTACGGCTTTTATTGTCGGTTCGGCGGGTATGGTAACGCTGCTACCCCTAGGAAGCTTTTGGGCAATGCTGTCATGGGCTGATGGTTTTTTTGTAACCAGCCCTTGGGTAATTGGAATTTTGATTGCTGTAAATGGTTTAACAGCCTTGAATTTGACGCGGATATTCAGGTTAGCCTTTTGGGGAGAAACGCAACAAAAAACCCGTCGTACTCCAGAAGTACATTGGCCAATGGCATTACCAATGGTATCCCTAACTGTAATGAATTTGTTGGTCCCGATGATGCTTCAACAATGGAGCTTATTGCCAACTTGGGACAGTATTAATTGGTATGTATTAGTAGCATTAGTATCTTCGAGTTTGTTGGGAGTAATTATCGGTTCGACAATTTATCTGCATAAAGCTTGGTCTAGATCTAGAATATTGGCTTGGCGATTCATACAAGATTTATTGGGATACGACTTTTATATAGACCGTATTTATCGGGTGACGGTAGTAGGTGCTGTGGCGTTGCTATCAAAAATTTCTGCTTGGAGCGACCGTTATTTAGTAGATGGATTTGTCAATTTCGTTGGCTTCGCGGCGATTTTTAGCGGACAAGGTTTAAAATACAGCGTTTCCGGACGTTCTCAAGGTTATTTACTGACTATTATCTTCGGAGTCAGTTTAATCGGCTTATTTATTAGTTGGTCTTTAGGATTGCTTGATAATTTACCATTTTAGATATGAGGAATGTAGTTAGTTGGAACGTGGTTAGTAGAAAAAATATTAACTAACAACCATCAACTAACAACTAACAACTATCAACTAACAACCATCAACTATCAACCATTTATGCTGAGTATTTTAATTTTTCTGCCGCTTTTAGGTGCGGCTTTGATTGGATTTTCCCCTTTTGGGATAACGCCAAAAATTTCTCGTGGAATAGCTTTAACTGTTGCTGCGATTTCTTTTTTGTGGACTTTAGTACTAGCCAGTCAGTTTAACCTCAGCGAAGTCAATCAACAATTTGGTGAATTCATTCCTTGGATAGATGTGTTGGGATTGAATTATCATATTGGCATCGATGGTTTATCTTTGCCTTTATTGATATTAAATGCATTGCTAACTGGAATAGCAATTTATAGTAGCGACAAATCGATATCGCGATCGCGATTGTATTATTCTTTGTTGCTGCTGCTTAATGCCGGAGTTGTGGGAGCATTTTTATCCCAGGATTTGCTGTTATTTTTCCTATTTTTCGAGCTAGAATTGCTTCACCTTTTTTTTTTGAGTGCTATATGGGGGGGACAACGTCGGGGTTATGCCGCGACGAAGTTTTTGATTTATACGGCTGTTTCGGGAATTCTGGTTTTAGCAAGTTTCCTCGGTTTAGTTTGGTTAAGCGGTAGTTCTAATTTTGCTTTGGAGAACTTACAGACAAGCTCCATACCCTTAACGACACAGATTTTACTATTGGTGGGAATTTTAATTGGTTTCGGTATCAAAATGCCTTTGGTGCCTTTACATACTTGGTTGCCAGATGCTCACGTCGAAGCTTCTACACCAATTTCAGTTCTTTTAGCTGGTGTATTGCTGAAACTGGGAACTTACGGCATACTCCGCTTTGGAATGTATTTGTTACCAGAAGCCTGGACATATTTAAGTCCTTGGTTGGCAACTTGGGCAGTAATTAGCGTGCTTTATGGTGCATCTTGTGCGATCGCGCAAAAAGACATGAAAAAAATGGTGGCTTACAGTTCTGTGGGACACATGGGCTATATCCTTTTAGCTGCAGCGGCTGCTACGCCTCTGAGCATATTAGGTACCGTAATGCAAATGATTAGCCACGGTTTAATTTCAGCGCTACTATTTTTGCTCGTGGGAATTGTGTATAAAAAAGCAGGTAGCCGCGATTTAGATGTTATCCAAGGATTGTTAAACCCAGAAAGAGGCTTACCCGTAATCGGTAGCTTAATGGTTTTGGGAGTAATGGCAAGTGCTGGTATACCGGGAATGGTAGGATTTATTTCAGAATTTGTGGTATTTCGCAGTAGTTATGAAGTTTTCCCAATACAAACCTTGTTGTCGATGATTGGTACCGGTTTAACTGCCGTTTACTTTTTGATTTTGATGAGTAAAGCCTTTTTCGGACGCTTATCGGAACAAGTAATCAATTTACCTCGGGTCTATTGGTCGGATAGAATACCAGCTATAGTTTTAGCAGTATTAATCGTAATTTTTGGTATTCAACCGAATTGGCTCGTGCGTTGGACAGAACCTACAACTAACGCCATGGTGAATCCACAAAATTCGATTGTAAAGGTGTCTTTTAATAAGTGACGATAAATATTAGGAGTTAGGAGTTAGGAGTTAGGAGTTAGGAGTTAGGAGTTATAAATTTTAAATTCTCCCCTTGTCTTCTTGTCTCCCAATCAGCCAATAGCCAATTAATGAATCAATATAGGAGAAATTTTTATGGTGGGAACTACTGCTACAAATACACCTACCAAACATCCTTTAGTTGAATATATAGAACGTCTATTAAATGGAGATGCATTACTTCCCGATACTCCAGAAAATTTAACTGAAGTAGTGGGAGTACTCCACAGTTACGGTGTAGTTTTGGATGCTTATTCAAACAATCTGATATACTTTGCCGAGAATCAATTTTTAGTATTCTTTCCGTTTTTCAAATATTTTAACGGCGAAATTAACTTTAAAAAATTATTGCGTCACTGGCGACACGACAGAATTAATTACGAATATGCCGAGTATTGTATGAAATCAATGCTGTGGCATGGTGGCGGCGGATTAGATAAATATGTAGATTCAAAAGAATTTAAACAGAGAGCGCAAGCAGTTATTAATGCCAAGTTTAAAAACAACCCTTTGGTTTTGGGGCTTAATCAACTTTTTCCGGAATTTTTAACCGAACAGTTACGAGTTTGTTCTTATTACAGCGGTTTGGGACAATTTTGGCGTGTCATGTCTGATGCTTTCATGAGTTTATCAGACCTCTACAATCAAGGTAAAATCACTTCAATTAATCAAGTTGTAAGCCATGTGAGAGCGGGATTGGTAGCGAATGCGGGTAACCCAATTACTTATGCAGTGAAAATTCGGGATGAAGTGTATGAAATCATTCCCGAAAAAGTTGGTTTAACCTTTTTAATGGATACAGCAGTACCTTACGTGGAAGCAATATTCTTTCGAGGAACCCCTTTTCACGGTACGGTTTCCTACAATGCTCAAGCATATCAAATTCCTCCAGACCAAGCAAGATTTCAATATGGTGCATTATATGCAGATCCATTACCTATCGGCGGCGCGGGAATTCCTCCTACATTATTAATGCACGATATGCGGCACTATTTACCCGAATATTTGCATGAAGTATATCGTCAAACTCGTCGAGGAGAAGACGATTTGTTAGTGCAAATTTGTAAAAGTTTTCAGAAATCGATGTATTGCGTGACTACCGCTGCAATTACTGGATTAATGCCTCATCCCGCAGATACCACCGAAGCTTCCGAGCAAATGGCGAATCGAGTTTATCTGCAAAATTGGATGGATAGGTTTATCAATTCGCAATTACAAGCTGTGAATGAATTGCCCGTGTCTTGTGAAGTTGCTTTACCGAAGTGGATGTAAAGTAGTGCGAGCTTGATGCTTGCTTGAGAAGATTAGGGAGCGAGACGCTCCCACTACAAAAAATCAAAAGCTTTGGATTGTAGAAAAGTATTTATTTGATGGGTTTTTTTCCTGTCATTTTTTTTGGAAATGCAAATCTATGAGCGAACAAAATAAAAATTATGATAGCCCTTGGAAGGAAATTACTGAAGATTATTTTCCTCAGTTTCTCTAATTTTTCTTTGATTTCCCCTCTTTCCTCCCTCACCAACTTACTTACCTAACTGCATAAGTTAATTTTTTCTGCACCCATATATATAAGGAAAATGCTTAAAAGTTTAGACAGTAATTCTTAGACGAATTCTGTTGTAGTACTCTTAATTGCATTCCCTGACGTTTTTGAGTAAGCGGTACAAGATATTTGGCTAAAAAAGACTCTCGAAGGAAAGTTAGCAATTGATACTATTACTCGGAACAGAAAACTTCACTGCTTAGCTAGGAGAAAACCAATGGCTAATAAAATTTACGCCTTACTCGTTGGTATTGATAAATATGCTTCTCAATCGCGAGTAAGTTCGCTACAGGGTTGTGTAAATGATATTGAAGCAATTGAAAAATATTTAGAGATTGCAACTAAAAACAAGGTTTCGACTGAAAATGAAAATAAATGGGAATTAGATCCGCTGAAGTTAATTAATGAATCCGCAACACGTCAAGCAGTTATCAATGGTTTTGAGCAACATTTAACTCAAGCTGATAGCGAAGATGTTGTATTGTTTTATTATGCTGGTCATGGTTCTTACGAAAAAGTACCAAAGACTTTTGAGACACTGGAGCTAAATGATAAGATTGAAACTTTGGTTTGTCATGATAGTCGTACTGCGGGTGTTCCAGATTTAGCAGATAAGGAATTAAGCTATTTAATTGAAAAGGTTGCACAGAAAAATCCACATATTCTGATTGTTTTGGATTCTTGTCACTCCGGTACAGCAACAAGAGATCCAGAAGTTCTCGAACGTCAAACAAATTCTAATGGAATAGCAAGAGAATTAAAAGACTTTATTTTTAACCAGGAATGGATTAATTACCGCTTAAGTAAGGATTATCAGCCACCCAAACATGTTGCAATTTTTGCTTGTCGGGACTTTCAAACAGCGAAAGAGCATATAGGTTCTGATGGTAAACATCGTGGTGCTTTTTCCTATTATTTAACTGAAGCTTTGCAGCGTACTAATGGTAGTTTATCCTATGCAAATTTAGTTCAAGATATTAATGCTTTGATTACTGGTAAAGTTAAAGACCAATCACCCCAAATTGAAGCAAAATCGGATGATTTAATCAAAACTTTCTTGGGAGGAGCAGCAGGGGAAAGGATTAATTATTTTACCTTTATTTATGACAAACAAACCCATCATGATTGGGTTATTAACGGTGGTATTTTACATGGTATTCGTCCAAAATCTGAAGGGGAAACTTTATTAGCTGTTTTCCGCGAAGGAAGTACTCAAGAAGAATTACAAAACATTGATAATGCTATTTGCAAAGCTAAGCTAACTAAAGTATTTACAGAAGTTAGTGTGGCTAAAATCATCGAAGGTAATAGCGTATTATCGGAAAATATACCATTATGGGCAATTGTAACTGACGTACCATTACCAAAGTTAAAAGTATGTCTTCAGGGTGAAGCTAATGGTGTTCAATTAGCTCGTACAGAACTTGCACAAACTAATTCCGGTCAAGCTTCTTTATTTGTCCGAGAAACCGAATCTTTGACCGATGCTGATTATTATTTAGAAGCTGTTGAAGGTCAATTTTGGATTAAGCAAGCCGCGGATAAAAAGCCATTAGTTGCACCTATTCCAGCAGTAAAAGATACACAAGGATACAGTAGTCAACGTGCAAATCAAATAGTAAGACGTTTAGAGCATATTGCACGTTGGAAAAATATTCTAGAATTGAAAACTCCACCTACCAGTCAAATTAAAGCTGCTGATGTGGAGATGGAAGTGATTATTAATCCTGGGAATAATCAATATTCTTCAAAAACAGAAACTTCTGCAATGATAGGAGAATATACCTGGGATGGAATGGATTTAGAACCACCAGAAGTTAATGTTAAAGTCAGCAATAAAAGCGAGCAAGATATACATTTTCGAGTCATAGGATTAGATGAAGATTATTCAATAGGAGTACCTAATTTATTTAATGGGACAAGCAGTATTTTTTTACCTAAAGGAAAGGTTGTTGAAGGTGAAGCAATAGAGATAAAAATTCCCAAAGAATACTTAGATAATGGAATTAATGAGTATGATGTAATTTTCAAATTAATTGTCAGTACCAGAGAATTTGATGCAAGTTTACTTACACAACCGGGATTGGATAATCCTCCTCATGAAAAGCGTTCTAGCGATTTACTTGGTACTCTCAACCAATTAATGAGTCAAGTTTATACTCGTGTTTATGGAAGAAGAGTCAAAGACAAAAAGATTGACAACTGGATGACTCAGCAAGTCAAATGTACTTTAGTAAAACCACCCGGTGGAGTAGAAATAAAAGAATCTGAGTCTACTAATTTACTAACTGGTGTTCAATTACAAGCACATCCAAGTTTCAAAGGTAAATTTAGCATCAACCCTTTACCTCCAAGCAGTCGGAATGTTAATAGCAATTTAGTTCCACCAACTTTCTTACAAGAGCAAACCATTGTTGAACGAGGTGGAAAGAAACTATCCGAACCATACAATTTTAATATGACTCGCGGTGGTGGTGGTAACTTGAGTGTTTTGGAAATTTTTGATGTCCAAAATCACGAAAGTGTAACCCCAGAAAACCCAATCAAATTACTGGTTGATAAGCAATTAGCATCAGACGAACATATATTACCCATAGCTTATGATGGAGAATTTTTCTTACCTTTGGGTAAAGCAAAGTTGGTAAATGGTAGAACAGAAATTATTATTGAACATTTACCCGAACCAACTGTCGATAGTCGCAGCATACAAGGTTCAATTAAGATATTATTCCAAAAAGTTATTTACGAAAGCGCTGGTAAAAGATTGGGGATGTATTTTGACTATCCACTTTTAAGAATTGCAAATGTTTCTGAAAGTGGAATAGTAACATATAATATTAATGCCAATGAAATTAAATCAAAAATTGCTTCAGCTAATAAGATTTTACTTTACATTCACGGCATTGTTGGCGATACCAAAAGTATTCTTCCTAGCGTTTTGGCAAACACCACGGAAAATGAAGATGAAACTCTACAAGATAAATATGATTTAGTTCTGGCTTTTGATTACGAAAATCTAAATACCACAATTCAAGAAAACGCCAAACTACTCAAGCAAAGATTAGAGGAAGTTGGTTTAACTGCAAATCACGGCAAACAACTAGATATCGTTGCTCATTCAATGGGTGGTTTAGTCTCTCGTGTTTTTATTGAACAAGAAGGTGGAAATCAATTTGTCCAACACTTAGTCATGTTGGGTACACCTAATGCTGGTTCCCCATGGGCTAAAATTCAAGATTGGGCTTTTACTGCTCTTGGTATCGGATTAAATCAACTTTCTAGCGTTGTTTGGGGTGCAAATATCATTGCTGCATTTTTGGCATTTTTGGAAGCTAACGATAATGCTTTAGACCAAATGAGAATCCAGAGTGATTTTATCCAAGGTATCGCTAAGAATAAAGACCCCAAGGTGCAGTATACAATTATTGCTGGCGACCGCTCTATTGGTCAGGAAGGATTAGATGTAGAAGGAAACTCCAGTCAAATAAAGCGATTGATGCAAAAATTATTTGGTAGTGCTGTAGATAGCGTAGTTGATAAAGTGTTTTTCCAACAGCCAAATGATATCGCTGTGACTTTGGAAAGCATTAAAAGTGTGAGTTTGGAAAGAAATCCTCAACCGAGAATTTTATCACCAATTGCTTGCGACCATCTTACTTATTTTACTAGTGAAGCTGGTTTGGATGCTTTGGTAAAAGCTTTGTCTAGCGATTTGTAAATTGTTTTTAGTAGCGACATCATAAGCAGATGTCGCTTTGCGTTACAAATAACCAGATAGTGACCTGGAGGAAGATTTACATTCAGTGTTTTATTGATAATTCCCAGTGAT
>ERZ1740062.1229-NODE-1229-length-10819-cov-11.900037_pt1 | contig 10819 bp, 7 predicted proteins | sample MGYA00581741_ERZ1740062 | MGnify/ENA primary metagenome ERZ1740062 (study PRJEB43018, sample SAMN04849747) | marine metagenome | isolation source: floating plastic debris | place: Pacific Ocean | collected 2008-09-01 | study: EMG produced TPA metagenomics... | reverse complement strand
TTTTTATGAAACCCTTTTCCTGTCTACTTTTGCAAGCTTTTGTCCTGTACTGAGGGGAAAAATAAAACTAAACTATTCTTCTTTTTGCAATTTACAACAATCTACTATTGGTTCATTTGCTACATCTTTTAAACCAATTTCTTGTAAAAGCTTTTGCAAAGAAGTATCTCTTGGATTGCTTCTACGCACTTGTATTGCATTATTTAGCGCTTCAAACCAAAAACCTTTAGCACCGTAAAGCTTTATTTTTTCTGTTGGTGTTGCTGTTTCTAATTGTGATTCCAATGCAGATTTGATCTGCTCACGTTTGATATCTCCTTCCAGATTAGCAATAATTCGATTATCATCCTTGCAATAAATATTAAAATACCATCTTTGTTGCTTACCAATTTGCAAAGGTACTCTTCCTGAAGATAGTTGCAAATTAACTATTCCTGGTGTTTCTGTTAAAGCAACTTTATATATTTGTTGATTTTCCGTTTCTTCATCTTCCAAGACGAACTCTCCATAGGCAATATCCGATTTGTAGGGAATATAAAATGACAAGCTTGGATATGGTTTGCTAGTAACTCCATAAACTAATTCAGATTTGGAATAAAAGGGTACCAAGGCTGCAAATCGCTTTTTGACATTGGAAGATATATTTGTACCCCTGTCACAACCGCGACTACCAGCTTTATCACGTCTACCTGGTTGTCCAGTTCCTTTTGGTGGCTTAGGTGCAGCAAAAATTGGTGAATTTAATTGTCTACGAAGACGAAGATTTTGTATTAAAGTTGAGCGATTAGATTCTGCTTGTACTGGGTTATGGCTACAGATGACAAGACCGATAGCAAGAGCAAACTTAATTTTGTATAGTAGTAATTTCACTTTAACAGTACCTTGATTTTGTCTAAATAATTTCCTTGTTCTGGAGAATTTAAGTAAATAGCTACGATGCTACCCGTGAATATAAAAACTAAAGCTGAGGGAATTAAAGGAATCCAGATACCTTGATACAAAAAAAGAAAATAACATAAGAAGTATAAAATAATACTAAATGTGCTAAATGATGCTAATAATAAATATGTTTTTTCCCTCAAGCGCCAACTAATGACACCTCCTATTAAACCCCAACTCCAAATCAATAGTATTTCGCCCCAAATAGGTAATACAGATAATAATGGTCTATCATCTTCTACAGAACTTACAATTTGGCTTACCATTTGTGCTTGTAGAATTACTCCTGGTATTGGTTGGTGAAATGATGGCTGTTTGCTGTAAGGTGTAGAAATGTAGTCATTATAACTGTGAGCAGTAGTTCCAATAATTACTATTTTGCCTTCTACAGCTTCACGTTTCAGTTTTCCCTCAAGAACGTCTTCAAGTGTAATTCTAGGGGCAAAGTCTAAAATAGAACCTTGATAATTACGGTAATTAAGTAATATTTGATTACCTTGAGCATCTATTTTTTGATAACCACCCATATGAGGTTGTATTTTTCTTAGAACAACTTTACCCACTTTTAAATTTTTATCTGAATCATAAGAAGCATCAATCCCCTTTTGTTTGAGATAATGAAGTGCTAGCTGAGTACTCAATGCTGAATGTGCAGTGCAAGGAGATACTGGAGATGTTGGAATCATTGCCAGTAAATGACGACGCGAAATATTATCTGCGTCTAAAATAATATCATTGAATCCCAAACGTTCTGAGGGTACTTCTGGAGGAGGGGAAACTCCTGTATCTTCGGAAACTTCATCACTAACTTTACAAATAGCAAAAAAGTTATCATTAGTTTGCAGTTTTCTAGCTAATTCTGGATTTGATTTAACAGGAAAATCTCGATAAATATCTAAACCTATAGTTACTGCTTGGAATTTAATAAGCTTATCTAAAACTTTTGTTAATGCTATATCTGAGAGTGAACCTTTTCTTTGCTCTTGTTGTGGCAAATTTAAATCGTTTTCAGTTATTTCAACTATTAGTAATCGTGAATCTCTATCTTCTGAAGGACGCTGACGCATGATTGTGTCAAAAGCTTTTAATTCAGATTCTTGTAATATCCCTTGATGTCTAATTCCTAGTATGCTTATGGTTATCAACATACTTGCTAATAGAATCGTTTTTAGGGGATTACTATGAGATATTTGTGGCGAATTCCAAGTCATCGGTGTAATTTTCGCCGGATGTTCACAAATTATGGGTAAACAACTAGCACCGGGATATTCACCTTCCAATCCTTGTAATTTTTCTCTAGCAGCACGAACAGCAGTATATATTGAATTCCCATCAGAAAAAGCCAAGAGAAAATATTTGAGAAATTCTTGAGCTACTAAATCAGGTACGGGTTCCCTCATCACAATAATTTGAGGTATTTGTAAATCTTGTAATTCCCGTGCTAATCCCAAGCCATCACAAGAGTTAAAAATTGCTAACTGTAAACCATTTTTTACAGCATTTCTTAGTGCATATCTGAGTTCGGCAATTGTTAAACTATCAATATCATTATCATTTATATATATTCTACCTTTATCACCTTCTGTTTTACTATGTCCTGCAAAGAATAAGATATTCCAGTGTTGATTCCATAACTGATTATTAATATCTTGACGTTGTGGTTGTACTAAAAAAGTCGTAGCAGCACCTGGTAAATCTTTTAATAATTGCCGGTCTTTTTCAATATCAATACCATCACTGCCACCTAAAATCGCTAATATTTTTAATTTATTCTTATTAGAAGATGTATTAATAACTTCTGTATGTTCTAATTCTGCAACACTTAAGGTTATTTCAGCTTTAGGATAATCCCTATCTACCAAATCCCACAAATGCCATGGAAGTTTTTTTAACTGCATCTGGGTAGTACGAATTAGAACTCGTATTTCATCAGATGGTGTCAAGTATTTAAGCCATTTTTCTCGAATCGGACGAAAAGATTCACTCAAAAGCCAGTTATTTAACTGTTCTTTCAATTCATAAACTGCTTGATAGCAATCTTGACGACGTTTGGAAATTGAACCATCATAGGAAATTTTTTTAGCTTTAATACGGGTAAATTTCCACAAACTACGATAATTTGAATTCCATTGTTCAATTGCAGCTACCATATTTTTATTAGGTGGTAATTTACCACTAGTTTCTGCAAAGGGACGTTGGTTTTCTGTGCCAATTTCCAGCGTGACTCTAACACCTGTATCTAAATCACCATCAAGTTTTAGTACAACTAATTTTCTCATTGGTAGTATTTAGGTGATATAGTTCTCTACTATACTAACTTCTCCTAAAGTTAGTTTAAGACTAAAACTTTCATCTAAATCATTAGAAAATTCCAGTTGAATATTTTTATTATTGTCACGAGTATGAGCTTGCATGACAGGTTCCCCATCTGAATCTAATACACTCAAGGACAGATTTGGAAAAAGATAAGTTTCTTCAAGTATAGGATGAATTTCTACAATCACATCCATCTCACCTTCATTTTCTGGTGTAGCAGTAACTATCAAGATTACTTGTTTTTCAATATTTGTTCCCAGATTAATTAATTTACCTCTACTTAGCACATTATTTTTAGCATTTCTGGTTGCAAAAGCAAGGTTTGCTTCCGTTGTATTGAATAAATTTGATAGTTCTTGCCAACTACTATCAATAACATTATCAAACCATTGACTTAAATTAATAATCTTGGATTGAACTTCTTTCAAATTCGAGGTAATTTCATAAGTATAATTTGATTGTTCCTGATATTCTAATTTTTCCAATTCTTCTAAAAAAGTATCTAAAGATTGGAAGTGGTTGATTGGTATATATTCATTTTCTACTTCTTTAACAAATCCTAATATTTTTCCTTCCCTAGATGATTCACTAATTTGTACTGCTACATAACCAATACGATTTGATTGTGATTCTGGCGGTACATAAACATAATTTTCTCCTTCTAATACTGGACGACATTCTAAACAAGCATTATTCTTTAATGATAAATCAGCGATATCTAAATACATTTGTTGTAAGATATTCTGACTATTGCTTGCAGCTAAATTTGTCTCAACTCCCATGAATTGTAGATATGAATTAACAAACAATACAGCTAAGGTATTAAGACGAACTTGTTCAGCTTTATTAGCTTGAGAAAATTGACTACAAAACTCCTCAGCTTTTCTTCTCGCAACGGGAGAGATTGGTCCGGCATAAGTTAACATATCTGTCTGACTATTCATAATTTACTACCTAACTATTGCTTAAAAATTTTAGATACATTCCTTTAAAATTGGAGCAAACTTTTTCATACTTCTTTGAAAAAAAATATGTAATGAAGAAATTCCAATTCCCCACTCAACTGAGATTTCTTGCCAAGACATTCCAGCATATCTTTTTTTAGCTATTGCTTTAAAATTTGCTTCGGGATGACCTCTAATAAATTCTTTTACAAACAATTTTTTTGGATCTTCTTCAATAAATTCGATGACTTGCTCATATAAAGATTTTGAGTTTTTTGGCTCAGATGATGGAATGTTTTCCATATAAGATTTATCTAAATTAGTCTCCCTCTCTTTGCCAACTATTTTGGGAATTGCTTCAGGGAAAAAACGCCTATTTAATAATATATTTACCCAAGTAATTACTTCACCACGCTCTGGATTATACTTTTCAATATTGTCTCCCTGACAAATATAAAGGAATAAGTTTTGCACTGCTTCATCACAAATATCTTGATAATGTAACCTGTATCTATAATTAGCTGGATAACTAATTTTACCGGATATCCAAATAGCATTAATTAACCTTGTTAAAGCTTCCCGGCGTTGCTTAGATGCCGTATCGTATTTTTGAGCTTGCAATGCCAGTTTCTTTAGACGTATGTTTAATTGTTGTTTTGAATCATCATTCATATCACAATTTCAATCAAAGTTCACATTTTCAGATTTAGTAATGCTTTGATTCTCGCAGAGCTTAACGCCACTTACTTAAAAATCAAAAACAACACAAAGCTTTCACTTTGCTTTTATACTCAGATTTAAAAACCTCCAAATTCCACTATTGTTTACAAAATGTTATATTCACTATTCAACTGAAAAACCAAAAAAAAAAAACGTTTTAGTTGAACTTTGTGCTTATATTCGGGATTATAAACCCAGAAATTCCACAAATCTTTACATTACTTTACATAATCTTGATATATGACATATTAATCTCTTCTCCTTAGAAAATCATCGAATTGATTGAGGGGTAAGAGGGAGAGAATTTTTATCAGTAATCGATTAGTGGAGCGTCAGTAGTTTAAGCAAATCCAAAATATAAACTTTTGTATCTAGTTGTAGATTTTTTGAGCTTTTATTTCTGAGTGTTTAGCGGATGAATTATTTGGGATGTTTAGAGGTGGAAGGATGAAAAGCATAACATCACCAATTTTTGATTAACTCATATCTTGCACCTCTACGTACAAACCCATGTAAAGTCAAAAGATGTGCGATAAAGCTACCTCATAATCATGTCTTTTTATAACTAAATAAAGGGTTTTGGCTTTTTACTGAGTAATAAAAAACATCAAATTTTGTTGGTGCAAGATGTGAGTTAATTTACAAATACTCAAAAGACATGGATGGATCCAAATATGGTGAAAAAGATTTTAGTAATCGAACATATCTCAGAAGCTCGCAATCAATTTCTTGAATTTCTGAAAGTTGAAGGTTTTGACACTGTTGGTTCTGAAAACGCTTTTGTCGGTATCCACAAAGCATTGCATGAATCACCCGATTTGATAATTTGCAACATGATGATGCCCCGACTTGATGGTAACCAAATCCTGACTACGCTACATCAACATTCTTCCACCGCAACTATCCCGGTGATTCTAATTGGTGCTAGGGCAAATCCAACTCCAACAGAGTACCGCAAAGCAATGGAATTCGGAGCAGATTATTTTCTGAGTCAGCCTTTTACTTTAGATGAATTATTTCGGGCGATCGCAATCTGTTTGGAAAAACGAGCAAGTCTAAAACATTATTATGCAGGAATGCAGTTTAAGCAAATCCCAGAATCTTTAGATGCTGACAATAAGGACATCTTAGTAAGTCCAAACTCCATATTACCGTCGGTACCTAAATTCAAAGAGATATTTGATTTTATTGAAGCTAATTACGATCGCCAGATTAACCTTTCTGAGGTGGCACGAAAATTTGGTTATTCTCCGACTTACTTAACTAGCTTAGTACGGACTATGACTGGAAAAACCTTATACTCATGGATTATCGAACGGCGGATGGCAGAAGCACGTTCTTTGTTATTAAAAACCGAAAAACCTGTAAATTATATTGCGACGAAAGTAGGCTACCCAGATACAGGTCATTTCATCCGTCAGTTTCGCCAGTTTTACAATACAACTCCAAAAATGTGGAGAAATATGCATCGCAGTATTAGTTGTTAGTTATTACTCATTACTTAGCCCCACAGCTATGATTCCACCACAAATCTTATGTTTAAAGAAGCATTAAAATTTTTAAATCGTTATACCAAAACTTTTCGTCGTTCTCTACCATTTCTGTGGAAAGCAGCACCAAAAGAAACAATATTGATGATTGCTGGTGTGTTGTTGCAGGGAATTGTTCCAGCAATTAGCATTTCCATTACCAAGCGAGTAGTAGATACGGTAACAATAGCTTTAAACAAAGGTGAAGGAATTACATTTGAACTCATGGCTGGATTAGTAGCAGCATGGGTTGGAGCATTACTATTACAAGTTATTCTACGACCTTGGATGTCAGCAATTCAGGGGAATTTGGGAGACAAACTAACGGCTCACATAAATTTGCTTTTGATGCGTAAAGCTGACACTTTTCCCGATTTGAATCGATTTGAAGACTCAAAGTTTTATGACGAGCTAAGGATTCTCCAAGAACAAGTAAGTTACCAGCCAATGAATTTTATTGCAAATTTGGCTCAAGGAGGCAGCAGCTTATTTACTTTGATAACTATGGTGGTACTGTTATTTCCACTTGGATTTTGGATTCCATTTGTAATTATAATTACGACTTTGCCCCAGATATATGTTTCCTTCCAATATGAAATGATTATTTGGGGAGCCATGTATGAGAAGAGTCCGGAAGCTCGACGAATGCAATATTGTTCTTCGGTGATGCTTACGGATGCTTATGCAAAGGAAGTGCGATTGTTTAAGCTTGGTTCTTTGTTTATTAATCGATATATTAAAGAATTTCAGTCTTTACATCAAACCATGCGTCACTTGCGGAGTAAACAAGCTTTTTGGTCAGCCCGTTTATCTGTGATGAGTGCTTTGGGGAATGGCTTTGCTTTTTACTGGGTGGTACAACAGGCTTTTAAAGGTGAAATTACTCCGGGAAGCGTACTTCTTTTTGTACAATCATTAGCTTACTTACAACAGAATTTAGAACAATGTATTGCTGTTTCTTTAACAACCTTTGAAACTTTACTCTACATGAAACAGTTTTTTAGTTTCCTTGATAGTGAAGTTTTCATGCCTCTTTGTATTCCAGGTAAATCAATATTTATTCCAATGCAAAAAGGTATCACTTTTAACAAAGTAAACTTCTCTTATTCAGATAATCGTTCTGCTTTAATCGATGTTTCCTTCACTGTGGAACCTGGAGAAACCGTAGCTTTGGTAGGTGAAAATGGAGCGGGTAAAACCACATTAGTAAAACTGTTAGCGCGGCTGTATGACCCCACAGAGGGAGCTATTTTAGTCGATGGTGTAGATTTAAGGGAATTAAACTTGGATGATTGGAGAAAAAATATAGCTGCGGTATTCCAAGACTTTAATCGCTATGCACTCACCCTCGGAGAAAATATTGCATTGGGAGACATCACAGCACTGGATGATTCAGAACATCTGCAACGTGCAATTCAAAAAGCGGGTATAGCTCAACTGATGGAAAAATTTCCCCAAGCAGAACTGACTCCTTTAGGTAAGCAATTTGGTGGAACGGAACTTTCTGGAGGAGAGTGGCAAAAGTTAGCTTTAGCCAGAGCTTTTACGCGGGAACAAGCTCAATTACTAATTCTTGATGAGCCGACAGCAGCATTAGATCCCCGCAGCGAGTACGAAGTTTACCGTCGCTTTGTGGAACTAGCTGAAGGTAAAACTACATTATTAATTACCCATAGATTAGCATCAGTCCGCATGGCTGACCGTATTTTGGTTTTGAAACACGGAAGGTTGATTGAAGAAGGTACTCACTCGGAATTATTACAACGTAAGGGTGAATATGCAGCACTTTGGAATATGCAAGCCGAGCAATATGGTTATCAGATTAATTAGTGAGTGGTGAATAGTGGGTGGTGAGTAGTGAATAGTTAGTAGTGAATAGTTAGTAGTAAATAGTGAGTAGTAAATCAATCGTCTCAATAAAGTGTCTTTGGTTTATTTATAATAACCACCTATTTATTTTATTGAGCAAGTAAAAACCCAGAAAAAAGGATTACACCTAAAACAATTTTGTCAATAATCTTAAATGAATTCTAAATCATCCAATTAATAAGAGGTAAAAAAATATGAAACGTTGGTTTTGTGGATTTTCATCAAGTAATAATAGTGAGTTAAAAAAGCTACCGCAACCCCAAGATGGACAAATTCTCTGGGAGGGAGCAAATCCTTTTTGGGCCTGTGGAAATTGGGCTAAACAGCAAATTATGACGCTGTTTGAAGGTTCTGTAAGTTTGGCTATAGTTGGTACTTGCCTGGAACCTTATGAGAGTTTGGTGGAACTATTTCATAATGCCATCAGAAGTAAAGATTATAGTCGGTTGATGAGATTACCGGGAAGTTATAACTTAATTGTACAGGACGAAAATGACACCTATATATTTACAGATGTAGCTGGTTTACGGTCTGTATTTTACACAGAATATGATTCTGGTATTGTTTATTCTTCCTTGGGAATGCCTCTCAAGGAATTGATAAATTCAGAAGTAGATACTGTGTGGATTTCCACATTTTTAATGGGTGTTACAATCCCAAGCTTATTACAAAATCGTTCTCCTTATTGTGACGTAAAATCTGTTCCTCCTGGTTGCTATCTACAAATTACTTCTGGAAAACCTAAGTGTAAGCGTTATTGGAATCCACCCCAAAAATATAGTAGTTTTTCTGAAGCTACTGAAAATTTGCGCCAACAACTATTAACTGCTATTGAAGGTAGAGTTAGCTTATACGGGAATATCAGCAGCGATTTAAGTGGTGGATTTGATTCAACTAGTTTGGCTTTAATTGCAGCAAAAAATTTAGCAAAAAAAGGTCAAAAGTTACATACAGTCACCATGAAAACAGTTTCTGCCATTGAAACAGAAGATATCAAATGGGCAGAACATGCAGCTAGTCTTTACAATAATATTTCACCTGTAATGGTTGAAACTGCAAATCTTCCTGCTGAATATAGCGACTTGGATAAAATTCCCCTAACGGATGCACCCAGCCCATCCATGATGGCTATAGGTCAAATTAGCTACTTGATGAACATCGTCAAATCAACAAAATCTCAACTGCATATGAATGGAAGTGGTGGAGATGAGGTTCTTGGTTGTTCTTTATCCTATGTGGCAGATTTATTAAAAAGCCTACAAATTAAAAAATTTCTTCAACATAGTTATGGGTGGTCTAGGGTTAGTCTTTGTTCACCATTAAATATTATCAGTAATGCTTGTAAACTAAGTCTAGTTTCCTATCGTCAGTGGTTACTTCAACAAACAAGAAAACTTACGACTGGAAAACTATTGTCTAAGTCTCTTATTAATGAATCTTGGAAAGATATTATGGGATGGGATGTGGTTCCCCAAGTTGCTAATTGGCATACTAAAGAAACTATAGATTTAGTTGCAAAAGAATTACAGCAGTGGAGAAAAGTTGCAAAACCTTTTGCTAAACCCTGCGGACAACATGAATCGACATCTGTGATTTATGCTAGCGGAATGCTTGCTAAAGTTGTACAGCAGCTAGCTGATAGTTGTGATGCTAATTTAGAATTTCCCTTTTTTGATTCCTTGGTAATTGAGGCTTGTCTTAGTGCAAAACCGGAGGAGCGAAAAACTCCGTTTACATACAAACGACTGCTATCTAAAGCACTACAAGATGATTTACCCAATAGTATTTTTATACGGAATACCAAAGGTGAATATACAAGGGATGAATTTAGCGGTCGCAAAGAACATTTTGCTGCAATTGAAGAATTATTACAAAGTTCAATATTAGTCGAGATGGGCTTAATTGATATCAAAGATTTAAATGCTGCTATGCAGCAAATTCGCATGGGATTTGATACTGTTTGTGCGAGTTTTAATCAGACATTGGCAGTTGAAATATGGCTACAGCGGCTTATGAATGCTGGTAATAACTTTTGGATAAAAGGTAATTTATCCTAGTAGTTACTGTGATTAATAGCATAATTAGATTACGTTTAATCTATGTATCTAAGCAGGGCAAACGCATCTAAATTTAGAGCATAGACTATTGACTAAAGAACTTAGATGTGTATCAAACGATTAAATAAGGTTTGCCGTCGAGAGTCTTTTGTCTACTTATAAGTCTTTAGTTGAAAATACAACTAAGTACTAAGTCAATTAGTATGGCTTGATGCGACTATTTTAGGTCTAGTTGAGAATATAGCCTTCTTAATGACAAGATGCGTTCGCCCTGTGTATCTAAGTTAAATCCTAAATATACAAGTTTCCAATAGCAAAATTAGGAGTTAAAAATGGAAGAAATTTGCATTCCAAAACATGTCACTACAACATTTTTCCCCGAAAGTGCGGTGGGAGCATCCACTTTTGGCAGAACTACTCAAATAGTAAGTAAACCATTAAGATA
>ERZ1740062.1228-NODE-1228-length-10830-cov-11.301810_pt1 | contig 10830 bp, 14 predicted proteins | sample MGYA00581741_ERZ1740062 | MGnify/ENA primary metagenome ERZ1740062 (study PRJEB43018, sample SAMN04849747) | marine metagenome | isolation source: floating plastic debris | place: Pacific Ocean | collected 2008-09-01 | study: EMG produced TPA metagenomics... | reverse complement strand
ATTGATTTGTTTCTTGGTTTGATAAAAAGACATTCCTTATAAGAAGAAAGTTTTTATTTGAATTTGAATTTTTCTTAAAATGTTCAATGATAGCGTATAGAAGGGAGATTCAAAAATCGGAATTTATGTAAACTTGACCATTCAGAGCCAATTTTTCAAATTAAATTCTGTGCATATTTTCTAGATGTGTGGTACCAATCGATATCATCTGCGGTAGAACATCATCATTCTCTTTGTTACTATGTCGTTCACAGGGCTTCAGGACAATTCTGATGGTATGACCTCTGCATTTAGCTGTGTCTTAGATGAGGACTATCCACTTGAGTTCAGATTCGTTGATTTTGAGAACCACACTGCTATTAGAAACTTCAATTTTGAGCGGCTACTCGATGAGGTGATTACTGAATTATGTGACTTACAATGTTTTGTGCAAAGGTATAATTATAAATCAGCATAACACCCCACCCCCCTACCAATCATAATTATGTGCTGCGTGCTGACCCAGAACAGTGTTATGTGAATTTTATTATGGTACAACATGATTGGGAACTTGAAGGGTAGACCGAATTTTAATTTTACTGCAAAATATTTTCATACTAGAAAGTAGAGAAGCACAGTGCTGTAGGCATCGCTTGCACTATTTCAAATTGCTGATGTGGAATCAAGTTGGGTCGATAACACATTAGCTTCCTGGTTCGTACTAATATTTTGGTAATTGGTTCAAAAAGCATGCAGTTTTACATTCTCCCTATCCGATCCACGTAGCAATGCAAATCATGGACATTAGAAACTTTTTCTTACCATTGCAGGTACGGTATAACTTATAAAACCTCCTGATTGACCTTGAATTATAAATTATGGAGCTATCACGCCCCCACAAGACACAAATTAAAATAGATAGTTTTAACATCTATACCTGATAATATGGCTGGTAACCTTTTTGTATCAACTTATTATCATATTGGAGTTGTCGAAGACTATCAAATTCCATTTATAGAAGACTGATTTCCTCATGCGTGAAGGCTCTAAGGCCAGTGCTCCCTGATCTGATCCATTATTTTGTCCGTAGCCACATCAAATGTTATAGTGTTTTCTCATTTTCTTATTACGGTAAGTTCTTTATTTTTATAGTGCAATGCTGTGGCTGCTAGGCCTTTCTTCGAAGAGTGGTTTGACGGAACATTGGGACCATTATTTGAGGATTTTGACATGGTTACTTTCAACGTCATGGATCTTATGGATATGGATATACCTCAGTACATATTAAAGTAAGTCTCTCTTCTCTTACTTAGCCTGATTATGGGGAAAAGTAGAAAATTGGTATTTTTGAAATTGCATGTTTTTAGGGAATCTCCATTTGCACACATTGCGAAAATGTGCATATATATCTGTAGTAAGATGCGTCCTCTGCCTGACTGCTTGGTGAAGAAGCTTATGCCGCTTGGAGAAAAGCTCTGCCCCAATATGGACATTGACACTGAAATCACAAAGATCACAGATGCCTTTAGGAGACTGCTTCCTATGTTTCTCCCTCAACAGCTGACACTTAAAGAGATTCTGCTCAACCCACTTCCTGTGGTATAGTTCTGTTATCATATATTCAAGATTCAAGAGGGCATTAATGAGCGGTCATATGCTATGTGGTTTAGATGTTGACGGTCTTGTTGTGTACAGTTAGGCTACCCATAATAGCTGTTTTGTTTTGATTATACAAAAATGCATGTTTAGTATTATTGTTTTATTTGGTGAGTAACCATGCGACAGGAGGTATGGAGACATGTTCTTCTCTTTTATGCTCTTATATGTCCCTAGAGAAACTCTTGTAAATATTAACGTCAAAGATAAGATAATGAGTTTTGACGTACAGTGTGTAAATGTCCTAATTATTCCGTCATTTTTTATGAATTATTGAAATTGGTATTCCAGGCCTAAGAGAGGGAAGTCTCCTCGCATCCATTGACATAACTTTTTTATTTGTATGCAATGCATGTACAACCGTAATTTTACAAACTTGTGTCTCAAGTGCACACAGCTTCCAAGTCAACACAGCAACATGAATTTTTACTTCTAATATGATGGTTGAAGACCTTTCATAGTTGGCATGTGATACTAACAACATATACTACATTCTATGTCTAAAGTACTGTACATGATAGGTAAGGTTGTATAAAATTAATTTTATAGAATCCTCTGGGTCGATCAGATCGGTACACAAGAGCCATGGTTGGTCACGGTCATGTGTATGCCGCAGGAGAAGGATGGGTAGCTAGCTGTCCTGATTATGGCCTGATATATGCAGGTGGCAACATCAAGATTAATTGACAGGATGAAAACGTAAGTATATAATAAATTATTATCATAATAGTAGTAAGCCTGCTTTGACTAAAAGATGAACAGTTAGCATTACTATTTGATAGATCACTCTGTTAATTGTTTCATTAAAAATCAAACAAGTCTTACCTTGAAGGTGAAGTTTGATGATAATTTTAACGAACTACGATAGGTGTTGTTTCTGCGCTCTGTGGGTAAACTCTCCTCAGACATACTACTGACTCCTGAAATTCCGAGGATGTCATTTCAAACTGGTATTCCATTGCGAGATTGAGTACTCTTCGCCACTAATTTAACCAGATTTTGCTGCATCGTCAATTTTATCAGGACAACTTCATCTACAAAGCTTGTGCCATCAACAGAGTGGAATTCCCTCCAGAACTGACTCTAGACATCTATTATAGCAGTCAGTCGTCCTTGTTAGGGGGGTATTCTCCATAACTTGGTGTTCTAGAAAATAAAACCCAAAGCATACATCCAACTGGAAATTTTTATAGCAAAAGCAAGCATAAGCAATGTACCCGGTATATTATACTGCACATCAGTGGATTAGAATCCCATCCAGGATGAATATTATCCAGCAATTGCCTCGGTCATTTCCAAGATGCTGACAATTTACTTCAGGAATTGCTAAAGCCATAAACAGCACATCTAAGAGAAAACTCTTAACAGCCATGCAAGACAATTCTCAGGCTGACCATAAACGACAATAAATGATAGTCATTTTAGGATTTGTTTCACAACATTGTGTGTAGTTTATTATCCATAAACTGACAAGACAGGCTGTTCTCTACAAATTGATGGGTTTATCAACAAGTCATTTTACTCTTGATAATGGCATTGCCTTTCTATGTATTCCCTGATCAGCATGTTACAAATCAGGTATAGGAAGGTAAAACCAGTAACTTTGGTAAACCAGAGCAAGTTATCTTGCAAAAGGCAATGTTGATGACAAATTAGGAAACTACTCACATTCCAGTGAAAAGTTATTTAATAATACTCCTATCATATACCATCTTCACCGCACAAAAGCCAACAAACAAGTGACTGTGCTTGCCGGCAAGCGATCTCACTTAATCACTTGTTTATCCCTGTAGCTATCGTAGTGAGTTGAATAAAACCGTTATTTGTTTTACAAGAAAAAGATCTGGCGATAAATCTGAGTGGGAGACAAAAGAATAGCTCCCTCAATAATGTTGAGAATTTTAAAAAATTCGAGGAAGTTACTGTAGTGTTTTTTTGTAATTTTTGTTTTTCGCTACCTTGTCAAAGGGTGGTCTTGAAACGTGAGGACATTTCCATCCATCTTTAAAATTGTAATACAATTATGCCATTGCATAAGAATGTAATTTACATATGTGTGTGATAAGAATTTTTCTGTATCCCACATAGATCACAGTAGCAATGAGTAATTCAGGAGAGTATGGCTGGCTGTTATTACAGCCTCAGGAAACAGGTATGCCTATTTAAATGTTTCATTATGTTTCATTTTAGTGTTTTTTTTCACAGAGAGCATAATTTGGTGTTTATTATAATTATAATTATTAACATAAATTTGTGAGAGAAATTAAAGCCATTGTTGCAAGTGTAGATTTGAAAAGGTCATATGTGTCCTGCACGCATATACTTCTAAAAAGAATAACCTTAGTTGTTTTAAATTATAAAAAAGATAGACTGATTTGTAATATGGCATGAGGTTTGTTTATTCTGTTTACCAGTTGCTGCTACCTATGATTGGAATGGGTTTCAAGGCTACTTCAATCAGAGTGGAGATATGGTTGGCAAATTTGATGAGAATGGTTTGGTGAGTAAAATGTAGTCAACAACACATATGCATGTACATGAACTATGCTGATCTACTATTTGTCCATCAGTGACGCGCCTACAGCGCAGGCGCTACACATTGCACTAGGTGCGCCAGAAAAATATCGTTTCAATACCAGCCTGTTATAATCTTATAATGAAAGCCAATAATCAGTTAGCACACCTACCTGAATCAACTGCTCCTACTCTAAGGGAAAGTCAACGAATGTGAATTCCAAAAACTCTGTTTGAATCAATTAAGAACACAGAAAAGGGTGGTAAATGTTGTTTAGACCCATAGACTTACAGAGAAATCTCTTGTAAGTCTATGGTTGGACCATAATACTTATGAGTTTTAATCTTTGAACTTGGAGCTATGTGTTTTTTCGTTAAGCAGAGACAACTTCTATTGACAGGTCTCGGCAGTTTATACTGGTCGTGTAGGCATCTGGTTCCATAAAATGGAAAATACCATCGTAATATCATAAATTTACCTAGAAAATGAAAATAAGCCAAAAGTTTAACGTGTTCAGAATTTTTATGGTCCGACGCTTAAAACTGATATTTTTTATCATTGAGCGCTGGCTGGGGAACAGCAAGCCTTATTTTAGATTTCTCATCGGGTCAAAGTTTATCGCTCGGACATAACACCACCACAGGTTTTTGAGACACTGTTTATGCATGTATCACTGCTCTCCTATCCATTAACTCATATTTCTCAGGTTTTCAGTCAGAGGGAGACAGATGGATTTATCTGGTATGAGCTAATCCTAGTGAGACAGGGTGTTATGATGGCGTTTGGTAATCCTACAGGGTGAGAATGTTGTTACTTTGCTCAGTTTTGTTATGAATACAGTGTACATGTACAAACAGTGGTGCACATAACCGATTGAAGGCTTATGTCATTCCATAATATTCAATACATGATCATGATGTGAGAGTAGATTTTTTCAAAATTCCTAACAATGTCATAAATGTACATTACCATACTTCATATCACAGGGATAATTGGATATTTGTGGTACGAGCTTCTGCTGACATGCACGATCTGTCTTATGGTGCTCTGGCTAAAGGCTGTGATAACGGTGAAACTAACATGCAGGATATTGGTAAGCAGTGCAGCTCTGATAAACTAACTGTGGAAACAATAATTCTTTGTCAGTCTTTTAATATGTATGGGGAGATACATTACATGATTGCATTTTTTTTGTCAGGTCAAAGGTATGTTGGTGGTTTCGTATAGTAGAATGTTAGGACTAACTGCAATGAGAAGAAGTTAACTTAGCAACTTGATTTTATTTATAGCGACAGCAGCTGCTGAGGCAGGTTTACAACAATGCAGAGAAGGCTGTGGTGCTGCAAACATACCAGTATTATATGAAATGCCTGAAGCGATGGCTGAACCATGTGCTGTAGCCTGTTCTCTGAATGTGGTAAAATTCAAATATTCTTACATCTTACGTCATTCCGTACGTTTGATATCCATCATTCCCCTAGACTGACCTGTCAGCATGCCACGCGTCCGACGGGCCGAGCTAAACGAGGCGCGGAGGGGCCTGGATGTATCCTGGATGTATCACGGTATAGCAGATGTATCCCTGGAGGGCCTCTGATCGGACACAAATTGGATACAGCCTGGCAGGACAGGCTATAATTCCCCAACATCATAAGTTTGCTCGTGATACAATTTTAATTGTCAGGGGTCTTTCAATTATAGAGAGGTCAAAATCGTTCTCACTTTGCACATCAGAAAAAGTGGGAGCCACCAGAGGTCTCGTTCCCAAATCCATTGATGGTGCTGCATGTATAGAACCTGAGTGAATGATTTGGGAGCGAAATGGCCTTATTGAGAGAGAAGGCCTGAAAATAATCTAATTCTTCTAATTGAATAGCTATGACACTTTATTAATCAGTTCATATTGCTTATATCACATTAGTTTAAGGCCCGGACCTAATATGGGTATTAGGGCCCGGAAAGACAGTTTAAGGCCTTAAACCGATTTCACATCAATGTGCAGAGTATTATCCTCAAACACTCTCACCAGATGGACAAATTCCTCACAGCAAATTCAACCACTTTTAAATTGTGTGAAGCTAATTTGGTATGTGTTATCTGTAACAATATTTATGATATTATCCCCATATTTTTATTGTAGGATATACGAGAGGAGACAACTTGGGCACTACGCTTTGACAGATATGCTGAAGCAATGGATCAGTAAGTCTTTGTGTCATCATACTGATACCGGCATGGGTTGTTCACATAGGCAACAGACATTAAATTGGACTTGTATTTTCCATGATATCCTGAAAGTAAATTTTTGTTCTATGCAGTACAAATAGAACGTTATGAGTGTAATTCATGTCAGATAATATGACGAACAGCTATGACATCACAAGCTCATATGACCATCACAGCAACACTAAAGCAGGGGGTGTTTTTTATCCTTGTACATCTCAAAAGATTTCGGCGTCTAAACATGATTGTAAACAAACGCTTTGGTGTATAAAAAAGATGGCCTTCCATTAATAGTAGTAAATTGAATTTATTGTTTTTAATTACGTTACTCCCAGGTAACACTTTGACGTATTTTTTTATCGGTTATTACCATAGGATTAACAATAATTTAAGTCTATGGCTATCATTGATATAGACTAGATTAGTGTCAGCTATATAAATGATAGTGTTTAACTTACAGTGAGACAATAAACAGAGCAGTAAATCAGGATGGTGGTGACTACGGACCCTGCAGTATGACTGGATTTATAAATAATGTCATCAATCCCTGTATCTGGAGTGATGAAGTAGAGCCTTTCCTTCCTGACTTCGAAGAAGATGGTAATACCATTCAACTGAAATCGTTCATTTTCTTGTATTCTGTGGTGCAGAGGAGAATATATAAAACAAAATATATTTGTTAATGCAGTTGTGCATATTGCTCTCGATTTTTGTTGTTGCAGTTGTGCAGATTGCTTTTGTTTTTTGTTGTTGACATGCTGATTTAGACATTTTCTTCATTTCAGAATGGTTAGCTATCATGAAGGATGTGGGAATCATTGAACCTTATGCCGTAGTTGGATGGTCAGCGTTTATGAATGATTGGCTCGGTGCAGATGGCAGAATACTTGATGGCTTTGATATGACTAATGCTGATATCGCCAGTTTTAATGGCCTCAACACTTTGACCACCGCAATGGAAAAGCACTGCGAGTATGTATATCCTACCCCAAAAAGAACAAGTACTCAGCCTTACAAATACTCTGATTTTATTTGTGGCTCTCTGTAACATATCAACCCTCCTTGGCTCAATTTTGCTCGTCATGATCTTCCTACTCTCATATATTATTTTTTGCAGGCTGCAAAATGTCTCTTTGTAAATTTAGATTGGTTGAGCCATTGGCGCGTTGTATCAAGAGTACAATAGTGGACTACTGTCCCAACTATGAGGCTTTGATAAGTGACTACTTGGAGCCTCTGGGTAGCAGATACTGCAGTAATGTGGGAACCGAACAGCAGACAGAATTCAAGAGTGCTGTCAGAGATGGTTAGTCAGATTTTTAAACTTGTGCTTATTCGACTAGACTTAATTATGACTGTCCAACCGTGATGAAAAATAGCGTCGTTTTCTACACATATATAAGGTCTATAGAACTTCAAACCTGTAACCATAAAAGTAATATAATACCCCTATACCTCCAACTCATTACGATTGCATAGAATATAAGAATGATTTATTATTTCTAGCTATGATGGAGGACAGAGATGGGTTAACTGAAGCTCTTGGCTGTGTTCTAAACCTGAATTATACTTAGGAACCGGTGTTTGATGACGACAAACTTGGTAGAATATACCAGGTATGAAGTCTGTCTGTGGCAGCATATACAACTGCTGTACATTGCTGACTCTATGAACTACCCTGTAAAATTTCAAACGAAGCAGAACTGAGCTAAAAATACTTAATTTTGCGTATGATGTTCCTCTGCATTTGGGCAATGTTAACCAGCAAAATAAAAGAAGTATGTGATTTGTGGTGAAATTCCAAGTTACCTTTCTCTACTTGACTTACTGTATTGTGGTTTTGTTGTTGTTTACAGAGAATCATAGACAGGTGTGACGGTGAGAATCTCATGTTCTTTGTACAGCAGCTTATTGAAGATGCTGGAGAGAAGGGTATTATTTACGCAATCAACAACGCCAAGGAGTAAGTCAGCAAGATATAAACTATGCTAATTACCGGTGATAAGATGTGTATGAAAAATACATATTTTTTGCAATTCAATGCAGTTTCCGGTCAACTGATGTAAGATGGCCTACGGTAGTGCTTTGATGCCAAGGATAAACCATTGTTTATTCCATGAACGGAGCTTCCCACTATTCTAGACTTGCAAAATATTTTTATGTGCTGTACAAAAACACTGATTTATTCCATATCCGTTATGCATATAGATCTGCACATTTGTGTTATCAGAAATGCTATCCTGTCTTTGACAGAGTGATCAGAAATCCAGGAAGATGTGTAATACAGCAGGTGATCCAGTTCTGTCCAGATGTGGATTTTGGTGCTCTGATCGATAGACTGCTGCCTCATACGACAAGAGCTTCTGCCAACGTTCTCAATATTGATAGAGAATACTTTATCCCAACTCAAAAAATTGTAAGTATGCAAAAACATTCAGACTCTTTAAGTAAGCAAATGATGTTCATTGTTGATAAAATATGAAGTATAAACACATGTATCGGTACCCTTTAATTCGTAAAATTGTTAAAATAACTAGATAACTTCTGTGGAACTTCTTATAGATTTTATTTTATGATGTTCATGCATATGTTTTACATTTTCATATGTTATTTATATTGCCTGTTATCTCTGTTCTTTTAGAACTACGGTGACAGAGATAGAGTGACGATGTGGTGTGTAGGCGATCCTCATATTAAGCCTCTCGGTAGTACAGAGTTTATGTTGTGTGATGCTCCCGGTGTTCAGAATTATTTCATATCTGATGAGGATCACAGAGTAGAACTGAAGGGCAGGAATGAGCTTATCAGACAAGACTCCACTGCTACTGTACTCAAAGAGGTATGTATTAGTAATTTACTTGTATTGTATGTAACTGACTGGTATCTCTCACAGGTTAGCAGTCATACTCCTAGAAAATCTAGTCCTGGTTTCCATGTTGTTTATGTACGCTGTTGTGGTATCTGCATTGTACGCAGTTTCTCCCATCTTGTTGTATCAATCAATTTTGGACATCCATTATTTTGCAGCGTATCAATTGCTTCTCTGTGGAAGAGCCTGTCTGTCTCACCCTATCCTTATTGTGTAAAACTATCACTCTTTGAATTTTTATAGATATGGTTGACCATCTATGATCGCGCTTGTGAACCTGCTTTAGTGTATCATGCTAGTGGGGGTGACCTTCCCTCTGTGTTTGATAACAACTCCACCTCAGTCAATATCGATGGAGAGATTGAAGTAACGATAGAGGAAAAGGAGGTTCTGGGTGCTGTCTACATAACTGATGCCTGGATGGTGTTGTTGTAGCTATTGCTCCTTTCAGGTGAGGAGTTGAGTTATTTCTAAATCGAATCAATCTGGCACATTAGTCTTTTCTGTACAAAATATAGATACATGTGATCATTATTAATATAGTTTTAAAGTTGAAGGATTGCTAATGTTTTTGATGAAGGAAAATTTCATGATAATGACGCCACAGGTAGCTGGAAACCTCTATGGCCACAATAATTTGAGAGTAAATATCTGAAGGCAGCGGTTTACAGTTACAATTTCAGAAATAAAAACCTTAACCTGAAAACCATTTTGTCTTGCAAATTGTACCATTGATCAATACAGTCATGTTTTATTGTTTTCAAATGCACCACAGATGTATTCAATTATTAGCACCATTCATTAATGAAAATTGAAATTATTATCCACGCAACGCAACTTTTGGCAGCTTCTTGAGTTGATATCCTGGGAAAAATAAATAATGCTGAGGTACAATTTGATGACAAATTTTTAAATGGGCCGCAAAGTAGTATGTATTCAACATACAATAGCTTTGAATATCATCTATAGTAAATGCCAGTTACTAAGTTTTGTTCCACATACATATAAGTTGTTTAGCTATTGAATAATGGTGGAGAATGTTACGATTTTTTTAAACAATACCTACCACTTGCTTTCACATTCAGAAACCATAGAATACCATGCGCAACTTGAGCTTCTTTGATCTTGACTTGACTGTTTGATTATGATTTTAGGAATTTTTATAATTTATAATTTTATATATGGTTGCGAGAGGAGGTCGTTCGTATAAAGAGACTGGGTATGGACTCATCAAGGACGGCTGTACCGAGGCTGCTGACCCTGCAGCTGCTATCAACACAGCTGTAGCACGTAAGTTGTCTTCTCATGTATATTGATGCTCAATTCAGTGCAAACCGAAGAGTAATCTATGAAAAAATGAATGATCTTGTTTTGTTAAGTCCCTGTCATAAGCCAAACAAAAAATATGATTCAATGGTCATTGGTTAAATAAGCCGCAATAAATAGGTCCTTTATTAAATCCCTTCCTTCCTTCTGGTTTCAAAAATCTGTATGCAAGGTTGTCTTTTTTGGATTCAACATAATGTTTGACCACAAGAGAGTTCACGTTCCGAATATTGGCTCACTGGCTCATTCCTAAACAGTGATA
>ERZ1740062.1227-NODE-1227-length-10840-cov-10.406490_pt1 | contig 10840 bp, 6 predicted proteins | sample MGYA00581741_ERZ1740062 | MGnify/ENA primary metagenome ERZ1740062 (study PRJEB43018, sample SAMN04849747) | marine metagenome | isolation source: floating plastic debris | place: Pacific Ocean | collected 2008-09-01 | study: EMG produced TPA metagenomics... | reverse complement strand
CATAATAATTTATAATTGTAATTTATTATGCACACACGTAAAAGCAGCGTGTTTTTACACCGGTGATATACACTGTAATACAGAGCCTAAGGTTTAGGCACTTATATCTAGGTAATGTCTATTAGGATTATTGATTTATAAAGCCGAGCATCATAAGATGAAAGTGCTGTCAACAAGTTTCTTATAAAGCCTGCTTCAAACACTTGTGACCTCGCTGCATACAGAGATAGATGGTGGGAAGTTTATCTGCTGTGTGAGTTTCTGTTGGGTACTGATTGTAAAGCAATGTAAGTATAAGAGAGCGTTTTGCAGCTTGTCAGGTGTACTGTGCAAGGTTTGTATCATGATTTCTTTTCTTATTTTCTTGCGATCGTAACTGGATTTCTGGCGACGAGTTCTCAAAATGGTGGTGCTGAACATCTATATTTCTGTTTGCGCCTTCTTGGTCTGAGTTTTGTCCTGCTGCTGTCAATTCTCGAAGGCGCCTACAGTGTACAAGTTATTTGAGATACAAAGATACAAAGGATGATATAAAAATATGTATTGCGGAAGAGAAATTTGTACATATACCTATTTATGTGAGGACATGTTCGAGTTTATTGATGGGTTTGTCTATGCGAATTTTGCCTATGGTCCTTTTGGTTCGGCCCATTATCGAATAATACTAGGGAGGTTTAGATAGACGTTTACCTGAGCGTGAATGTCTGAATGGGATGTCACAGTGACACGTTCGAAACAAACCTATATAGCTCATTTTTCTGGTTTGCTTACAATTAATATATAATTATAAGGGAATTGAAATTTTCGATATTTTGGCAGGTTGGAACTAATGTGTGGCTTGCCAACAAGCCTACCTATTCATAAAGATCTCTTTAGACTCTAGATTTTATTGTATTTCTCGGCTGGTAATTGAGGTCAGCGTTTGCGTTTTTGTACTGGTGAGCATGCTTCTCTGACACTGCCTGTTGTTCCTCAAAGTCAGCTGTGATAATAATTCATATCTAAACCGAGCGGTCAACAGTATTTATCTGCTCAATAATCATCTCACAACTGTTTTCATTGAGAGGCAATTAAGAAATCGCTGTAAAATAACAATATCATCATAATCACTGGCACGTATGATGGTATTTTTTTTTTATTTCTTTTGATTTCTTATACGATGAGAAGCTCTATGAGTGGTAGCAACGGAAAATACGCTGTTGTGTTTCCGCTGTTGCGTTTCCGCATGCTATCAGAAGTGTTGGATGCTTGGTTTTTTATGCTGATTAACATATTGATTCAGTTGAAGTGTAATGCTGAGCTACTCATGTTCTTATTTTAGTTACCTTAGCAATCTTGCCAAGTCAACATTGAGCGCATAAAAAGTAAGTTCTTGGTTTACAATCTCTGGCATTTTTATGTTGGTGTGCTGCAGCCAAGATTTTTAGCTGATTCAGTCGCTTGTTGGATAAATTCGCAGTTGGTAAGAAGTTGTCTGCGCTACGTATAAATTTGACAAGGTGCGTCTATCTCAATCATGTTCCTATAAATTATGAATTCGTTTGTGTCCTGATTTCTGAATATGCGTGTTCATGTCTTCAGAGCCATCTAAATTATAAATTAACTGTGTGCTGTGTTATTGTTGTTCCCCAGCTGATTTTTCTTGGAAATCTGAAGTAGTACATGTATTTGGATTCGGGTTTTCTAGTCAACACGTTAGCAATCCCAGTATCTGTACCCAAAAGTCAAAACTTAAACCTAATCACATCGCTCATCAATATTTAATGGTGTGAGTGTACCTGAAAGTCTGCTGAGGCCAGCTGAATTGAGCCACCAAACATGCGGCGACCCGACCGCAAGCTTCAGTGTACAGCAGGTTTTGGCATTGTCATGGCAGGCGAGTGAGCCAAATGGAGAAACGCCACAGAGATGTCATAAGGTGTTTGATCCTGCGTGAGATGTCAATCATTTACTGGAGTACCTGCTCAATAAATCATCTCATATTTTATTGAGCAGCTGTTACGTCTTTTCTTTGCCTCTCGGTAGAAGTTGCTTTGATTTGCTTGATTGCTTGAAAGCGAGTGGTGTTCTCAATTTTCATGGTTATTTCTCAGACAATCTTTTTTATACAAGGATTGAACTTTTGAAGTCGCTCTTTTGTGGGAGATTTTTGTAAGTACTTGTAGCACTGTGACTTCCAGGGCATCCATCAAAGCTTTTACCAAACTCGCTCGCCGTACGGCCTGATCTACTGGTATAATGGAGGGAGAAAAGTTAATATTCATTATACGTAAACTGCTTGATATAACCACCACAGGTTTTACCATGATTTCTTTTGTGTGGAAGACTTGGAAAACCTGAGTGGACATGTATTTGGTACCTCGTTCTGCGTGTTTGAGAGGATGGCATTTTTAGACTCGGCGCTCATAACTGTATGGAGTTCGCACCTGATGTTACCGTACTACAGTTTAGTGTATTGGTGTTAGCAAAAAAGTTTTTAAGTGCAACGGGTTGTATTTTGCGTACGTTGCCCTTCAGGTCTGATAGCTGGCTTTACTTCCATAATAATTCGACTGGAAAAATCTCAATTTTTCTCAAGAGAGATCAAACACTATTTTTCTAGGTCACAATGATTTCAGTACATTTTAATTTTTAATTTGTGGATGTTTGCATAATAAATCGGGTGAGGTTTTATGTGATTGCGTTGGTTCCTCTGAGCTAAGAAGCATAGATCCATTGTCAAGGTAGCATCTCAATAGGGGTCAGTTTTGAATGTAGTATAGTAGCGCAGTAGATAAAATGGCTCTCCAAGGTATTGCTTCAAGTGTAATTTGGTTTGATGAAGTGTAATATCGCTACTGGTCCCCATGCTACGGCTGAACATGCTAAGTAATTTGTATTTTCTTAAGGGAATATAATGAAATTAGCAGCAGTTAAACTCCAACGGCAAAAATATTAGGATAGTTGTAGCTTAGTTAATATAATCATGATGTACATTAAGCAGTTTTTTGGCTTTCCATTATCCGATTAGGCAAACGCACGGCAGATGTACGCACTCTGAGCAGATATACTTCACGGTGCCTTCCAGCTAGTTTATAAGCGATGCTGTTTTGTCTTTAGAACACGTTTGAGAGCTGTATCTATTTCTAGTGCGTTGGTGTTTCTCATTTTTGTTGGATACTATCTGAGATGTGAAACGGATGGTTTGTAAGGTTTTTATTTGAAGGTAAGCAGAGTATGTGTTGTTGTTGCGCTGAAGGCTTTAGCAAACAAAATGAATGCATTGCTTGTGAAACAGGTTGGCGTTGGTAGTAAGCCAGGTGGAGTGTGCATTTTTTCATACTTTCACCCTTCATGTTGCGGATTTTGGTAAGGTTCCAGCGGAATTTCACAGCATCTAATCATGCTGCTTTCTTATATGCATGCAATTCAATATGAAATTTTATCATGGAGTAAATTTTGAATTATGCACCATAAAATATTGTGCTCGTTTGCTAATGTTGTGCAATGACAATTTTTTTCATGGCTCATGTGATAATTGTATTTTCGATACCAATATGTTGGTCAATGTGGATGTGACAAATGTCGACATCAGAACCGGGGATGAGCGATATGATAGGCTGTACAGTTGTTTGTTTCCATTTTCGTCTTCTCTTGTCTAAATATATAAGTTGAGTATTGAAACTAGGAAAAGGGCGTCGGGTCTTCCGTCATTCATTGCTTTCTGGAGAAGAAATTCTTTTTGCTGTAATTGAGGAAAGACGCTGAGTTTGGCATTTGAACAGCTGGAGGAAGGACTGTAATTTGAAGATGCGCTGCTCTGCTAATAACTTGTAGTAATTATATCTTCGTTTGACTATTCATTTGTTGGGTTTAGGTAGGCGTGTTGTGGTAGTGTTTTCCTATATGCTATGTCAGTGGAGCAATACTGACAAAAGTGGTCAAAAATCTAATAATTACGGAATCATAGGCAATCTTTTTCACCACAGTGCTAAATAAAAGGAGACTCACTCATATTTATTTCGGAACTTGACTGATGACGCCATGTTTTTATTACAGTTGTTGCTGAATTGAGTGAGTAGGAAGCAAGCACATTCCTAACGGACTTCTTCATAAGAGTACATAGTTTGCTGTGAGCCTGGACACACCTTACGAATACCAACCAATCACCAAAAAGTCATCAACAAGGACTAGATCCCAAGCCACCAAGTCTTGTGGAGTTGGAATATCTGCAGTTAATTTACATCTGGTGTGAACTTTGGTAGAAAAGATAATGGGTGGTAGCTCCAGTAAACAGCTTTCAAAGGAGGATTTAGAGTTCTTATTGAACAACACCACATTTAGCAAACCACAGATCAAGCAATGGTACAAAGGCTTCATGGTAAGTTTTGTGAGCTGCTGTTGCTGCAGTTTTCAATCTTTCTGCTCTTTAATGTAGGCTCTTGCTGCCCAAAGCATTATCGTGCACTTGTTTGATAGGCACATCAAGGAATCACTGACGCTGCTTGCTAAAATGAATATCCCATCCCCAGTTGATAGAAATTTTTTCCAGCGAATAATAAAGTGCATGCGGTTGTTTCCTCCAGCCATTTATAGCAGCACCATCGGAGCTGCGCTTCAAAAGTAAAATATGGATCATTTGGGAATACTATGTGTCAGAAGTCTGCTGTGCGGGGTAGTGTACATGTATTTGCGTTGGACATCATTGTACAGGATGAGCTGTCATCTTTGTTTGAGCCCACACTTGGTTATAACACTCTGTCTGTGGAGTGCAAACATTGCCAATGACATCGATCAATATGATGGTGTCTGGTGATACATCTTTTTTGTTTTAACGCAACCCCTGGGATTTAATGTGTTTGGGTGGCATTTGTCTAAAACCATCTCTCCGGGGTCACGAGGTTATGTCACATAGAAGAGATCGTTACAGTGACTGGTGAATGCCGATTCTGCTACCCCCAAAATTAGCATGGATTGCTTTGGGTATTTATTTCCCCTATGAAACTCTGGTATTCTGAAATCTTCTAAATCTAAAATGTTTAGCCTCAAGGCAATTCAAGTATCTAGGTATCAAGTTCTTGCGCTCTAAAATTATTTTAATTCAGGGAGAGCTATTGGCGTATCTGTAATTAATGTTATTGCTCGTTCCTCAAAATCAGCTGTTTGAAAACAAACATCTTTTCTTGATTATTAACAATCAACTTCAAAAAGTTACACAGTGTTACGCTTGTATATGTACACATGTACATGCGTATCATGCTGGTTGTATTACTAAAAGCATTCCAATGTTTTGTGTTCGATAAGGCATCATACTTGCCTCATTAAATGTTGTGCATTGGTCTAGAAGGCCTAACATCATAGCATCATAGCTTTGCTCATCAAGTTGTAAGCCGGGTTACTCGCTGCTGTAACTGTATTTTGATCAAGCTCGGCTGACCAGATTTATGCAATACTTATACCCACTTAATACCACTTGATCTAATTTTGATCTGGTACTATCTACTTGTAAGGCTGAAAGATGATCATTATTTCATTTCCTCATTCATCAAACCCTCATCACGCTGGACTGGTTTATAGTATTGATTGCCTACTTTCTATCTCTTTTGCAGAGAGATTGCCCTGCTGGTCAACTTAGCCGACAAAAATTTTTAGAAGTCTATTCCGAGTTTTTCCCTGGTGGAAATGCGGAGGAATTCTGTGAGCATGTGTTCAGAACATTCGACACTGACAACGGTGGTACGATCGATTTCAAAGAGTTTCTCCTTGCTATCAATATAACGTCGTCTGGAAAAGTTGGAGACAAACTGAATTGGGCATTCTCAATGTACGATATTGATGGAAATGGAACCATAGAAAAAAGTGAAATGGTCCGAATCATTGGTGTAAGTTGACATTTAAGACTTACTGGTATCTTTCTTGATTGCAAAAAGTACTTGCAGCTATATTGCTGTAATGAGATAATATCAAAAATAGATTGTTTTGATTGGGTGTTGACATTTGTATCAGGGAATTGTCTTTTCTTGGTACAGTTATGACATTCATAAGACAACTCCAAATGTAATTCAATAGCTCATGCACTTCATAGTCTTGTGTAACTTTTGCCATACACCTCAAAGCAGTCCAATTACCTAGATTTCAAATTGGAATCAGGTGGAGTTAGTGTCCTCAATAACTCCACCTGACTCTGATTACAAGTCTGACCACCGGGACTTACCCCGAAGTCGAATCTCACAATTTTACAGGGGGCCTACCCTGGGTACTGTGAACCTTTGTAACCTCATGTTTTGTAATTGATCCTATAGGCAATCTACCGGATGGTTGGAAATGATCTGAAAGAAGCTCCAACAGAAACAGCTGATCAGCGAACAGATAAAATATTCATACAAATGGATAAAAATAAGGATGGTGTTCTAACCAAACAGGAATTCATAGATGGGTGTTTGGCAGATGATGTTCTATGCTCTATGCTTACTGCAAACTCCTCAAACATGCAATAAATGGCGGCTTTAGCTCATGGCGTGTAGTATTTATGGCCATTAATAATTTTGAACTATTAAAGTAGTGCTCATATATCATCATCAAATATTGTATGTTATTGGGAAATGGAATGTAGGTTAAAGAAAGTGATTATATAATACAATTTGTTTTGAGCATGTGTCCCTGAGCATGAACTGACAGTTGTCTCTGCCAAAAAAGCATTGCTTAATTAATGCAGCATTCTCAGAATTTATATCCTTGGAATTGAAGTCTAGTATAGTAATGGTATATTGTCAATCGAATCCAGGTTTGCTTGTGTCTCATAAAGAACATCAAGCCCTGTCATGATTGCGGAGCTTTCTGAATGCAGGGTAGAGGAAAATAGAGTGGAGAAAGAATGATACAATATATAGGCAGTCGCACACACATACATGCAGTTTTAATTATCTATGATGTATGACCACATGATCTGCCCTGCCATGTAGAGCGATACAGATAAAATGCTTTTTTTGTTTTCTTGTCTGTAACAACTCAGTTGACCTTTTAATAGATGTTTCATCGGAATGACGTTCTTTTCCATTTTTGTCTTGGTTGTATACTGTATGTAAATCCGTGAAATGACTGTATACCTAAACATGTTATTGTAGAAAGATATCCTATCTAAGAGCTTTTTAGCATTTTCTTCATTTGAATCATTGTTACAACTTTATCCATCTGTCCTGAAATAAATATTATAAATCACTTCTTCGCTAGTCTACCTGTGTCATTTCTATTGCTGTACAGGTTAATTTGGTAACTTGAACTCAAACCTGAACTGGAGTTTTATTTGAGTATAGTGTAACAGGGGAGGAGGAACTGTGCTAGATTACCATAAGCCACTCTTGTCTCACTCCCATTGCAGCTGTTCATACCTCTCTCTCTTTTTCTATAATATCCCAGAACTGGTAACTACTCCTTCCTACTACTAACTAAATCCAACATCCTTCTCTCTGAATTCGAATGGGATGTACATAAGAGTCTTCTTTCTCATTCTTTGATATTATTCAGGGCTTCCAGTTGATTATGATGTGTTGGGCATTGTTTTTGAATTTTGATGTTGGGCTCTTTGTTAGTATCACCATTGTTAACTATTTGGTCAGTCAGACAGTTTTGGAAGTCTTGGAATGGTATGCAGTATCCGGGCAAATATAGCTACGAGACCATTTCAACTCAAAACGGCGTGGTTTCTAATTTTGTATTATGTTTTTAATATGTTCTCCACCGTCGGCTGGTCAGTTAGTTCCAGCTCCTTGGTTGAAGCCTAGTGAATGAATTCTGTTTGCTTTATACTTGTTGTTCTGATATAAGTGAAGCTAGGTCCAACAGTTGGCTCAGCGATAATTGATAATATTCGAAATGTATTCATAGCTTTTTTATTTTGGGAGTCGTAGCTCCCTGTCCTTTTGTCTACTATTGGAACTTTAAGCTTTGCGTAGCCTTATTTAATGGTTTGAGTAAAATATAGAAGAAGTTGTATTTGAGGTCGTGAATAAAGGAGTTTCAAAGTCCAGTTAAGTTAGTTGTAGTGTTGCACTGCATCAACTTGCATTATATGATAGGTGGTTGATTTGATATAGGATTGACATCACTACGTGTAGATGATACTGTGTATGAAAATTTACTTTGCAGTGATTTTGGTTTTGCACTCTTAGCACTAATTGGGGTAGGTAGGTGGTGATGTTACAACCGTCCAGTCTCATCTTCAGGCTGGAATGTGTGTTCAATGTTCATGCATATCTCGTAGTGTAACGTGAGATTTTGGCGTCAACTTTGGTTTATTACCCCATTGCTTGATGAAGAAACTTCACGGATTTCAATGCATAGAAAGTCACAACAATGTTGTGAATGGCATGTTAAAAAAATTGCATGAATGTGTATGTATGTCATATATATCATATCTATAGCAGATAGTTTTTTTGGTAGCTTCAGCTCTTTGACCACTGAGCTGCTCGGAGACAGTTTTGTACAACTTTCAGAATCGAAACTGGCACATGGCCAAGATTTAATAAGTTAACATTTAATGAAGAATCTAGTCTAAGCATACCGCATTAACAGAAAGATGTTATTAAGTTGGCAGCGTATCAGTTATAATTTAAGATAAAAGCTTTTGTATTATCGGGTTCTTTGAAAACTTTTGAGGCAGCTACGGAGCGCATAGTGTAGCGTATTAGGTTTAAATTGATTATCTACCGTTTGACAATTGAAGTAAGTCTTTGTTGTAGAGCCATCATATTGCGCTGACCAACGGTTCAACTTGCTTGTAAGCCAGATTTAGAATTATTGTAATTCTAGGGAGTTGTGATTCAGTTTGTGTACATATAAGTTTGTTCGTTGAACTGTAAACAACTTGCACTCAGTAATGTGCATGTGGGCGATCTAATTATTGGCACTTCTTTTTATATTGTATTTTGCTGCTCCTTTTCATTTTCCATCAGCTGTTGAGTTAGTCATAAATTATATTGTTCCGCAGGTTAGCTGGTTTTCTATTCACGTCTAAAAAATAACTGCTACTACTGCTTCACTAGCCTAGGATATGACTGGGTAACACAATGCATGACGCTCCACTGCAGGTCTAGAGATAAGTAAGAATATTATCATGGGTACATGCTGTCCATGTATTTGGATCGTTTCTGCTAAATAGAAGCTGAGATTTGTCACCAAAATTTCTACCATGACTGCGTAGGGAGTACAGTGACTGCCTTGGTGCTCTTCGGTGATTCATTCACCCTATCTGAGCTTTGGTAACTTGATTAACTTTGGGTACTTTGTGTCTGTGCCATGTATTACCTTGTTGATTTGTGTTACATCTGTTACTAATGGTCACTTCTCAAAGGGGTTATATGCCAATACGATGTAACAGATGGAGGAACATCTCTCTTGGAAGTTGATGTGTATTTGATTAGGTTTTGATAGTTCGTTATCCTAACTAAACACATTCTTTGCTGATGGGTTGGCGGGATGTTGTCAATTATGTGGCCTTATTTGTAGAGGCTGTTTGTAGAGGCTGCAACCATCTTGTGTGGGGCGTACCTCCCACACAAGACGGTTGGAGCCCTCAAACTTATAGTTTGACTGAAAAGCTGACAGTGGAATTGAGATACTATTTGGCCTGCATATCACTCCTTCTCTCAATGAAATGAATTGTTTTAATTGTACAAAGCACTGATTCTCGTTACTCAAAGACACCAATGCAGTCGCTATGCTATGAGGTGAGCAAAGTCTGCTCAGACACTGGATTTTATGTCCATTCATATTGCAATGCCAAGAACCGGTGTGAGTCATTGTTTTTGCTGTTGATGACTGATCATCATTTTGCTGTCCTAGACTCCTTAGTGTCGGAATCACTGTCAGGTGAAACAGGAACTGTTTTCATTCTAGAGAGTTCAACTGATGAACCCTCATATATTCCTCTGGGAACTCTATGGATATAGTAAATTGTGTTGGATAGGGATAGAACAAACTGCCAATTAAATATTCATTTGCCAAAATGCTAATTGCTTTTCAAGAGTATTATGAATGCTGATAAAAACTCTACTCAATAATGGTTTGCATGCAAATCAGTTACAAATTTAAATAGCTGAATGTAATTGGGGTGTGCCCTGTTAGTTATCCGTGGATATTGACATTGAGTTCTGATTCTGACTCCCCAATATTAGCCTGTGTTCTAAATAAGGCCTTTTCTAACTTCTGGAGACTTTTAGACTTGCCACAACAGCTCCAGGTCATTCAGCTTCTCACATGCTAAAGAGCAACATAACCGTTATTCACTAATCAACTTGGTAATTGTGGTCTATTTCTGCATTATTTTGTTTCTATCCCACTGTCAGATTGATTTGATAGATTGCTTCCACGTCCTGGCAGTGTGTGCTGTAGGTATTCATTGCCTATGCTGATTTCGCTGAGGTTAGAGGTGAGTGAGCTTTTAGAGTATAGTGGCTGTTTCTCACTTTCTTAACATAGAGATTGTAGATTGGTGGTTAGTTTTAGAGCTAACTACGGGCTCAGGTATGTAGATGCATACCTTGGCAATAAACTTGGAGCCTGGGCAGGCTTCCTGCGGTTGGGTATGGGTGCACAAGAAGTCTACCCAAGCTAATCCGTATCATGTGCAATGGATTTAGAGCCAATAGGTTGAGTTTGTCGACTCAATATGGAGTAACACAAACAAAATTTTATTCCATTGTTGTCAGCAATGGAAAGCACAATGATTGGCCCTATGACGCTCACTGATTGGACTTTCACTTTTGTCGTTGCCTTTCTGGCACTAGCAGCAGAACCTGCTGCCATGTGCCAATTTCCTTATGTCAGTGCTTTGAACAACACTGATTGTTTGAATACGACTTGT
>ERZ1740062.1226-NODE-1226-length-10844-cov-9.581982_pt1 | contig 10844 bp, 5 predicted proteins | sample MGYA00581741_ERZ1740062 | MGnify/ENA primary metagenome ERZ1740062 (study PRJEB43018, sample SAMN04849747) | marine metagenome | isolation source: floating plastic debris | place: Pacific Ocean | collected 2008-09-01 | study: EMG produced TPA metagenomics... | reverse complement strand
ACTAACTTTGTTTTGCTCCAGCTTTGTGGAGTATTTAGAACCCACTCTAGGTTAATATATGCCATGCCAATTATATATATGTTTAAAGTCATAAGCAGAGAGTGTGTTCTCCGTGTTTTTTTACTTTCCCAAGCATGTAAACCTTATGCAGTGGCTGGATAAAGTTGATCAAATTTTCCATACCACAGCCTGTGTAGCGGCAGCAGTCCTTCCACACACATACACACACTACAAACAAACACACACGTCAACCCTCATCTCACTTTCCTTGTATTACTTGGTTTTACATTATATATTTATTAATAGAGGTTGACTTAAAAGTTTACAGATAACTAACTTCTTGTTGACTCATTACTTGCTGAGTTACTGACTTTTACTTAGAATAGGCCTACTACCATTGCTATCTTTGTCTCATAGTCATACATAGGATTTATGGGCAAATTGCGGTGGCTTGCCAACCATAAATCATAAATCGTGTGGTTTGGGGTTGGGTGAGTGGTCTGTTCTGTGGTGAGGGTGAGGGATGGTGAGAGGTAGACTGACTCTCAGTCCAATCTGTTGGGTTTGGGTTGGACTCAAACCCAACAGATTTGACTGAGAGTCAGTCGAGGTGAGAGGTAGGATGATCCTGTGTGTCCATGAGCTACTTATGCTAGTACAGCAGTACAGCAAGCATGTCACTTCGCTAGCATTCTGTATCCGTCCAAGTCATGACATGGACACAGAATACTTTCAAAGAGATATGCTTGCTAGGGTAAGACTAGGCATACTCGCGCAGGGGGTATTTCAATTAGAAAGTTGCGAGGATTTTCAAGCCTTTTCTCGCAATCACTTCTCAAAAATTCCTCGCAAAGCTGGTGGTTCAATTAGGGCTTTTCGCTCCCAAATCGTTCGCTAATGTTCTACATAGCACTATCATGGAAGTTGCGAATTGGGAACGAGACCTCTGGTTCTATTTGTCTTTTTGTAGATAACTGTATACCAAGAATCTAGTCGTAGTGGATAGCTGGTATGGCTGATGTGTTACGTAATGGCCTTGGCTACTTCTTTCAAGGTATAAAAGACTGCTTGTATGGGATCGTCCGTATATATGAATTCCAGAAGTCAGCTGAAAGTGATAATGATACACAGGAACAGAAAAAGCCTTTGAGCATTTTAGCCCAACGACGGGCTGCTTCAGCCACTTCCACCAGTGAGTCTCAAAAAGCAGCAAAGAAAAGCAGGTAAGGTTTGCGGCTTGCAGGCCTATACCTGTTTGGGCCTCACTGCCTTCGTGGTGGCTTAAAATCCATGAACGGAAGCTTACACCAGTCCCCAGTTCTCTATATCAGATTCAGTGCTTCATTAACACCACATGCAATTCAGGTGAGATCTCTATGACACAATGTGTCTAATTTGTTTAATTTAAATTCTGTATCTATGTTTATGTGGAGTTGGCTTCACTCAGATCATTTTTTGAGCAATTGAACGGATGACATTAGATTGTGGATGACTATGTTACGATGCGAGATGTTAATAATAAAGCGTTCTTTTACAGTGAACCAAAGATCACCACACGAATATTTGAATGTTGTTTATGGAATGGCGGTATATTTTGGGTAAGTTGGACTAGCGGTAATTGTGGTAACATCAGTTTAAAGTTGTTTGCTGTTTGTAATATTTCGTATCTGTTTGTTTGATGCTGTTACGTAGATTGAAATTGTAAAAACTTTGATTTGTTTATTTATTCATATCTCAAAGCTGGTATTGCAGTGAATCGTGGTAAATTGTCCAGATTTCATTTTCACCCTTGATGATGTTCTTTGGACCTCTCCAAAGTAAATGCTAGGTTAAGGTTTGGTCTATAAGGGGCTTCCTGTGATATGACATTAGCATAAACCGACAAATAGAGTTGAAGCATTTGGGCCTTGAAATGCCTATTCTCCCATACACCCTATGGTTATGGTTGTGTGGCCTTGTGTGACATGTATCAAAGAAGTAATTTTGATATTCATTTATATGTGTATAATTAACATTGAAGCCTATAATGGGTTTAAAAAAGGAATTTTGTATAAGCCAAGGTCCAAGCTTTGAGGGATTTAGGTGCAGTATCCTGTAGGTGAGTGCACATTGTACTGCCGTATTCCACTTTCATCGCTTACATTTGAATGAATACAATAGATACAAGTAAGCTGCTCTCTGTACAGTGCTGTGTTGAAAGATCATTTTTATTATTTTTTAGCTCAGTTTGGTGCTATTTGAGTATGTGTTTCTACCAACACTCAGGACATCTACATTTTTCCTTTTAGGTGAGTACATTAAATTTTCAGATTATTACATAACTCGTTTGAGCAAAAACAATACAGTGTCTGGATGATGATAAATCTGTATTGGACATAGCCTGGTCAGATTGCAACCGGATGGTTGAAATCCTCTTCAGAAATTACAGAGCCCCTTAGTGCTTAATCCAAATTTTTACGCTCAAAGCTCTCATGGGGGGCGTTGCACACACAATAAAAGTGTCACAACCTGCCAAGACATGCTGTACAGTTTTGTTTGAATCAGGACTAATACCCCATCTACCTAAGGCGTTTTTTTTCTTGGGACACCACTCCATTAGCAGTTGATGTGGCATTTTTTAACTGGTTTGACCTATCTCTCTTTTGTTTCAGGTGCTAGTGACTTATATAATCAGTTCTGGGCTTGGATGTCACCAACGCTTACTGCAATATTCAGTGCATTATGGGTAATTCCACTCTTCATCGTTAGCAAAGTCGTCAACAGTCTTTGGTTCCAGGTAATGATTCGTATTCTGATGTCTTGAACTGTAGCAAAGATCAAGCATCAAACCATCAAATTGTCTCAATTAGGTAATCAAAATACTTTGTCCGAAGAAATCACACCAAGTGGCTTGGGGATTTCCATATCGGATATTGTGAAACCACTGTGGTCATAAAAGACAAAAGAGAAAGAACACCCACTTGTTATTTGTTTCACTCATGCTTTTTATTCTGGTACATTTGCCCCTCAATCGTGGACTTTAAGGATATATCTCAGTTAGCTAGCTTTACCTCGGTAATATTAGAGGTTTTTGGTAACGATAGCAAGAGCATGAAACGATAATACCAAATGGTTCCTCCATTTCCATTACCAGTTACGATTCATTTTAGAAAGATCCTTGTGACATCCGAGCTACACTCAATATTCACAGGGTTGTGTACATCTGCTTCCCATGTTTAAACGTTATGCCGCAAATCAACCCATCATTCGGAAAGTTGACTTTTGACTTATCTTGACGTTTGAGGAGCATTTTTGTTTTGTATTATTCAAATGCTGCCTTGAATCTATTTTTGCAGGACATTGCAGATGCAGCTTGGAAAACAAAGAAACGGAAACCAAAGTTACCAAATGTTGGACTTCTTGTAGCTGATATGCTGTTCAGTATTCTTGTACAGACATTATTCTTACTCCAGGTACTGTAGAAGCCGTCCAATCAGCTCTTAAGTCAAATATTGGTTGGAAACTGGAGGCACAATTTTTATTCCCAGAGTCATTCCCCTATATTTATATACAGATCCTGAACCCGAAGAACACAAAAGGTTCTGCATCTCATGTTCATAACCCTGTCATCTACTCACCCAACCTGACACATCAACACCCCAACCCAACAACCCCAACACCATAAATGAAAAAAGTGAGGATAAAATAAAAGAGATAACCCTGGGAGAAAAATTAGCAGACCTTTGCACTGGATCATACCCAGTGAACAATTATGACAAAGGCTTTGCTGGTAACATCCAAGCGTTCAAAATACCAGCCAATATTTGGGTAACCAGCCAGTGTCTATGTGGTCATTTCAACGAGTGTAATCACCCGAGTAATCTCATAATCTAATTAATGGTTAATGCATTGGTCTAATCAATGCAGGCCTATACACATGTATATTCACTCACATATAAGCAACCTGTTCATATGAGAAGAAATTTCCTGAAATTTTCCTTTTCAAAAAGGGGAATTATCAATCTCTTTTTCTGTTGGGATTTATCTTTTCTTTAGTTGTGGCGCAAAAACTTCTAATTGCGTAATTCTGACATAATTCGTGTACATAATAATGTGATAGGACAATACAGTACAATGTGAATACCATGTGTTGCAAATCAAACAAAAATTCATCTGCAATCCCATTTCAAACAAGATTGAGATTGTAGTATAGGCCTGTTTTATTGTAGAGTATGATTGTGGAGAAGCTGCCGCTGCCGTTTGTAGGTCAGGCTGTTGCTCTGGTTCACCTCTCAGTATTATACTCTATGTATGCATTCGAATACAGATGGTTTAACGGTGGTAAGCTCTCATATCAATGGCCATCAATAGAACATGTTAACAACGTTACCTCATGGCATTTTTGTTCCGGATTTCCCACAGAATTACTCAGTCAAAGTCATTCATGCTTTCACTGACTGAGTGTTCCAAGGAATTCCAAAATAAGTCTTAATTTCGGAAAACTCTTGAACAAACTCTAGTTAAATTTAACCCAAGGCAAGTTTGCTAAAAAAAAATTCATTTTTGCATGGATGAAATGGATTTATGCTATTAGGTCATATATGAATGAATTCACTGCTTATGGAAGTTGGCTTGAATGGTGTACCTGAATCTGCAGCATAGTGGAATTCTTGTACGTCTTATCCACCCACAGTGTTCTAAATTTAGATTGGATCAGACAGGCCTAATTAAGCCTATATTTCATAAAACAGATAGTGTGGCTGAACAATTTACTCTTGAGACTTTATATAAACATAGAAAAGCAATATCTATTCACTCAAAGTCTGTTCAGAATGAAAAGGCAGATTTTCAAGCTCCCTCTATCCTCAATACAGGGTGGTAACCTTACTTCCTTTTTTGCCAACCCATCATAATCTTATTTACAAGTTGTCAGTAAAATGAACAAGAGGAGATAATTCTGTAGCCTTAAACTTGAGATTGTTCCCTTTTATTCACCTGTCCATTTTTTTCTGGCTTTGCTGTGACCAAATATTTTGTTTCAGGATGGAACATTAAACAGAGGGTAGCACAGCTTGAATGTCAGTGGCCATATTTCTTGGGATTCGGTCTTCCTCTTGCATATTTAACCTGGATCTCAACAAGCATATTTATCAGGTATGTGTGTAACTGAATTATGAAGACGGGGTCGAACTTATTGGATAATTTTCTGTAGCGGTCATGAGTGGTATCCTTTATTGTGAGCCCATAAAGGAGCCAATTCGTACCTCCAAGTAGCTATGTTAGTTTTTTGGACTATCTTGCTTTTCTTCCCAAAAATCTTCATCATTATTAAAACCTTGTCAAATTTATTCTTGCGTTATTATAGGGCATGTTAAAAGCATCCCACAATGCTTCATTTAGCGATGATAACATATTTAAAGGTTTTGACCGACCTTTTTTGGAAATCCGATACAAAATTGCATTGTCAGAATGTTGTTAACCTGCCTTATTTCTATATATTAAGATAGAATCACACTTTCTGTTTTCAGTGGTTGCGTGTTCGCGATTGTCTTCCCACTACTTATAGTCAGTGCCAATGAAGCTCCACCCATCCGACAACAATTGTAAGTAAAGATGCACATGTACTTTTATCTAAGATTTTTGAGCACTCTTACTGTTTCACTTTTCTCATTAATATAGTGCGACTAATCTGTATTTGTAGTGGTCTGTGAGCTGCTAGATCGGGGTCAAAAATAATTAAGGAAATCCTAGATATCTCTTGATTTAGTTTTGTTGCAGATTTCAAAAGAAGGAGCTTCAACTTTGGCGAGTCGATCATCACTAATCAGAAAAAACTTTTTTGTATGAAACCATGAGGTTTTTCTAAAATCTCATACTACTATCTATATAAAAGGCAGAATTGCATTTCACAAAAAGGTCTCAGCAAAAGATTAACTTCAAGGCCTAAATTAGAAGCACTTCAATTCATCATGATTAAACCTATATTTGGTTCAGATTATTGGAGGGGAAGCTAAGTGTGCAGTGAGTTATCGTACTGTATAGACTTGGGTAATTCGTTAGTGATATTCGCCCTCTGTCATGATAATTTTTATATATTCTTGTAGTGATTTTCCTCTACATTTATTTGGAGTTGTTATGAGCCTCAGTGACATGTTATTCAGATACTTGCCAAAATCAGAGGAAAAGACTCAAAAGCCAGCTCGGTGACACAGACCAAAGTCTCATATTTTCTGTACACCATCAAAGGCTTGTGCACAATTTGTTTTGTTTTTATGATGCTGGCATATTCTGCATTTGACTTACTTTCTGGTTTGTCTGGCGATTGGTTTTCTTTTTATATTATTTTGTTTTATTTATTATTTTCATAAATAGGATTAATTTGTTTATATTTATTATCTCAGTTTGTATTCATACACATGACACAGCGTTTTCAGTCTTAAAAATTTTATCTGTGTAGATTTCTGCTTTACTGTGCCACAAAAGCTCAGAACACTTTCCTGGTGTGGCTATGTTATATCCACCGATGAGCGAAAGCGTTGGTTTTGACCTTCCTCACATGACAATGTTATAATATTTGTGTGTTCGAAACCATGGTATTTGCAAAAAGGTCAAGGTATGTATCATTTTTGTCTCCTATTAGGAGTTTTGCTGGTGTTCAAATGCAATAAAAGATTTAACTAACATGACATTGTGGGTGGGGCTTAGTAATTGGATATATGGGTATCAAATATGAGGCTGATGTGTCCGCTGTGTAGGTATTTCTTTATATGATGGCGGGGTAGAAACAGGTACTCTGTCTCTGAGAATTTCTAATCTTGAGCTTTCTGCTCGCTAAAATTTCACTGACATATTGTGCTGAGAACCAGACATGTTAGTTGCATAATTTTATGGTAAATCTCCAAACTAAGCTGAGAAATACAAGATACTGCTGGTTTGGAGGCTCCAACAGTCGTGTACTCCAGGGCTTTGGTATTGGAACGTAAACTGACTGGAACCTAAACTGTTCAAAATTTTTGGTACCAAAATACAGAAGCTGCGGTTCTTTTGGTATTCTTGGTTTTAGAGCAATACTAATATTTTTATATGGGGATACAGTTTCCACAATGATAATTTTGGCCATTTTTGGTATTTACAGTGAATTGTAGTATTGTGGTATATATGGTTCAATGTAAATCATGCTTATTTACGTAGAGAGATGTTGGATAGTGAGTATGTGTTGTATTGAACAGTGTGTTCACAATTGTCATAAATCAGTGTAAATATATAATTGTCATGTTAAAGGATGATTACGCACATTTTAGTCAGTGTTCATAGTCATGGTTGAATAGATATGTTTGTTGCTTTGATTGAGAAACTTACACACTACAGTGCGCAAAATCTAATAGGAGCTAACCCACTGATTACGCGCTTATCAGGGATTCAGAAAATCTTGGACAGTAGAGCTCTTATTTATGCTGCATCGGACCTCAACCATATTCATCACAGAGTGTCCTGATAGTCAGCCTGAATCTGTGTGATTATAACTATCCTATCTCTTGGTACATAGAACAGCGGCCAACATTGCAGGCCCATCATTTCACTGAATGGAAGCTTCAGGTGATCTCCAAGACTCCAAATCTAAACCAAAGGTATGTTTGTCATATTTCGGCTTATCATAGACACAAGTCGATTTGGTACTTTGGTGTATAACGAACAGGAATATGTTAGTGCTCAGATTCAAGGTTGAGGGGGATAGTGATGTCCACTATGAAATAAAGGGGGCTGTTTGATAAAGGGCGCCACTCACTCCCTTATTCGGTGTTATTCCCGTAGAGTGGTAAACGTTAAATAGACGGCTGTTACCTTTCTGTAGTTGAACACTTAGTACTACATTTATAATGGGCGATGCTAGCAATTGATGACAGTAGGGGGTATCGGGGTACCGATATGTTTGTTCTATGTCTGAAAGGTGGGGGCCGATTGATACCTGGATCTGGGTCGAGCACTTTTTTGAAAAATAGGGTTGAGTTGGTCTGGGTAGAATCGGATAATGTAAACAAAATATTGCTGAGTTTCTTAATACTGAATGCTGGCATTTTTAATGCTGATAATCCGGCCCATAAACGATGACTGGTTGCTCAGAGAACAAAATGAAGGCCAGATTTGGATTCAGCACGTCCTAAAACCCCATTTACGACTATTTTCCGACCAAATCTATAACTTGGAACTTCGCTTAAAAGTTGCCTACCCTTGGTATGCGTTTATAAGGCAGTACATGCCCCGCAACTAACTCTTCCCGAAGGCCTATTACAAGTTTTACCCACTCTACTTGACCTTACCCGAGGAATTGACACACCACAAACCGATATTTTCACAAAAATGTTTGCTGACCATATGGAATGGAAAAACTCTATCAAATTGTTGATGACCATAACGAGGAAATTGAAGAGCACATTAGCATAAAGCGGAGGATATAAAGGCACAAACTGAACCGTGTTTAAATCCCACTATGATGTGTTATATAGGCCAACGATGAGTATGCAGTAAAGTTCAGAAGCCTCTATCAGCGATGTGGAAAGTACAATCTCAATGTACAGGTACAACCACTCTGCAAACTGGCTGCTCGGTACAGACGACGTTTCCGGGAGAGCAGACATTGGACCGATTGTCTGAAGGTAACATGATGATGATATGAAAAGACTTGGGTTGAATTGGCCATCTCTATTTGGGCCTGTTTATGTAAATAATCATCAACATAGAAGCACCTTGCCACAATCGCAATTTCCTTTAATCTTATAGCAAGACAAAATCCATTTTTGCTATTTTGCGCCTGGTCGATTATGACTGATGCAGGTTGCCGGGTGCCGGGAACTCAACGGTGGGTCCCCTCTTGAAGAAGTGGAATACAACTCAAAGTTGGAACCAAAAATTTCAACAATAAGTTCAACTTCATCTCTTTGGTCAAACAAATCAATACTGCTATTGGCTTGCGATTAGATATTATTAAATCCTTGATTAGATATTAAATCCTCGGATGTAGTGGTTCTAAAGAGCAATTCTCTTTCAATGCCTTCAATGCTGCATTCAACATCGAACAGATTCTGGAGATCACTTATATGAAATATTTTGCAGGCACATGCACTATACAATTCTGTATCGGCTAGAAAACCACAAGATCCACATTGGACCCTGAAGGCTTTTCAACTGCAGCAGGATTATTGGGGAGACGACTGCAGTATGGGGTATGATGACCAGAAAGAGATTACATCTAGGTTAGCTGCTCGACTCCAAGCCATTAGAGAACAGTTCCGGCAGGAGATAGCTGAAGTGCAAGTGCTGGTCAGAACGTTTGAAGATGATGTCATTGATCCAGATATAAAGAGGCAGTTTTACGACAAAATGAAAGTTATTTCAGAACGTTGCTCTCAATCAATGATGGAGCTAGCTTGCCAAATAGTCTCTGATGCCATGAGTTACCTCTACAGTCCGCCTCCCTGTGATTTTGATGCAGTTGCAATCGGATCAATCGCCAGAGGAGAAGCAACACCATATTCTGATTTGGAGTATATATTTCTAGTGGAAGAATCCTCACCAGCAATTTTGAGTTACTTTGAGAAATTAGCTGTAACTTCTTACTTTTTAATAGGAAATCTCGCTGAAACAAAACTGTCCTACATGGCAATTGATGAACTAAAGGGATGGTTCGAAGATACAGCAAAGAACGGATTCAAAATTGATGGCTTGTCCGAGGGTGCAGGAAATATCCCAACAGGAAATGGTTCTGAAAACTCCCAAAATCACTTCATTGTGACTGCACAGGAACTGCAAGACACATACGTACATGTTTTAGATCACCCTGATCCTGAAAAGTCTGTTAGGGGAGATCTTTCTGCAATGCTAACCTACACCAAATGCTTCTGCTCAACTCATGCCTGTGAAGGGAGCTTTCTAAGACTTTTCAAAGAAAGCATATTGAACAAGCACAAAAACAAAGAGAGAGATTGTGCGGACGTGAAAATGTTACAAACTGATGCCAAGAAATTCAAGTTTGTTCCTGATGACCAACTCTTTCACAAGGGTTTTAATGCCGATGTCAAGAAAGAGCTGTATCGGTTTCCGTCTATTCTTTTGTTGGATATATGTATTGTTCTTGGACACGTAGAGAGTTCTTCCTGGGATACTCTGAACTCTTTGATCGAGAGGGGAATGCTGCCAGTTGGTGTTGGCGAGGCTTTGAGATTCTTGCTCGCTGCTGCAACATATATTCGACTCGCTGCTTATCTGCATCATGACTCTCAAGATGATAGAATGTCTTTGACGCAAAGCCTATCGGGTCCATCAGCCCATGGTCAAATCACAAAAGAAAGTATCACCAACAGATGGTTCGTCCCTGCTGGTCTGTTTTCGGAGATATGCACTGTGATGACACCACTGAAAGAATGTTTGGCAGCTGAAAGCTTCACAAGGGAGGATCTGAAATGCCTTCAAACTCAAAAAAATGCGAGGTGGTCCAAAGTCTGCACACTCTACTTTAGTGGTAGATTTTCACAGGCTTTATCGTTGTTGAAGCAGGACTATCCCAACTTGATGAGCAATCCTCTATCCACTATATTGCCCAACATCCAGGATGCATCTAGCCGAACACGTTACCGCACTCTTAACACAGTAGCAGAGGTTTTGTACTGGTGCACAAAGTACAATGAAGCTCTTCAAATATACTGCTACATGATCGAAAATGACATCAGTGATGAAAGGTTGAGGAAAGCAGACTGTTATCACAGGCTGTACAATTACAATGCTGCTGTTGACATTCTCAGCAGTATCGAGGACAAGACATCAGATGAATACTTTTCATTAGGGCAAGCTTTTAAAAGACTGGGGAGATT
>ERZ1740062.1225-NODE-1225-length-10853-cov-4.079830_pt1 | contig 10853 bp, 8 predicted proteins | sample MGYA00581741_ERZ1740062 | MGnify/ENA primary metagenome ERZ1740062 (study PRJEB43018, sample SAMN04849747) | marine metagenome | isolation source: floating plastic debris | place: Pacific Ocean | collected 2008-09-01 | study: EMG produced TPA metagenomics... | reverse complement strand
TCAAAGACGATTTTAATTGCTATTAAACGACCAAGATATTTTAGCAGGTGAAAGAGTTGTCGGAAACCTACTGATGGTTAGAAGGTACAATTTGTAAACTAATTTTTTTACTGTTATCAGTTATCATTACCTGACGGGCGTGAAAAACAATCACGGTAAAAATGAACTAAGGTGTTGGCTTTTCTCTTCATCGATTCAGTAGTTCGATTGCTTCATCACACCATTCAAGCCATTGCGTTTCATAACGAATACCTCTTTTGAGAGTTAGGTACTGGAACTTTGCCACACGAGGAAGTTGTTGTGGATTTTGAAAATATTTTTGTTGTAAATCTTTGTATATAGATAGTTTCTCAAGATGGGCTTGACGATGATGCTCTAGCTCTTGAAAAATCTTACTATCAGATACAATATATCCGCTAAATATTTTAACTAGTAAATTATCTTTTACTGCAATTGGTTCGCAGGGCTTGGCAATCCAGTCTTGCAACTGTTGCTTTCCGAACTGCGTAAGACTGTAGACCTTTTTATCTGGTTTTCCTTCTTGGACAATTATCTCAGAAGTTATCCAGCCAAGTTTGTCTAATTTAGATAGTTCGCGATAAATCTGCTGGTGGGAAGCTTGCCAAAAAAAACCTACCGAGCTATCAAAATGCTTGGCTAAATCGTACCCGCTACAGGAATTCTCAATCAAAGATGCCAATATGGCGTGCGCTAAAGACATAATTCTTAACTCTTTCTTTGTATGCAACTTTTTGCATATTAGCTATTATGCAATTAGTTGCATAATAGCGCGAAATATTTAAGGACTTGATGGTATATGTCTAAAGTAATACCAGGACGATTTACTGCCGAAACAAGCGAACCCTTTGTGGTGTTTTTGATTGGGATGCGAATTAATCAAATCTTTGCTTTTAGCAAATGGCTTCCGACTGCGATGGCAATGTCACCGATGCTACGCACTTTGTACAAGCATCCGGAGAAAGGTTTTTTGGGTGGAGAAAGTTTTCTTTATCCGCGAGGAGTGGGATTAATTCAATACTGGCATTCTTTTGAGGATTTAGAACGTTTTGCCAGAAGCCCTGAAGAACCACATTTGAATGCTTGGCAGCGGTTTAATCGATATGTGGGTGCCGATGGTAGCGTTGGTATTTGGCACGAAACTTATTTAATTAATCCTGGAAATTATGAAGCAATTTATGGAAATATGCCAATTTTTGGGTTGGCTGCTGCGACAAAACACGTATCGGTAACGGGGAGAAGGGAGACTGCACGCCATCGCGTGGGTATGGGGAATTAAATCAGAGAATTGTTGGGAATTTCGTTCGCTGTTTACTGCTAACTACTGATTTTCAAGTCAGTATGAAGCTTGATTTTGCTGAGAAATAAAAGCATAAATTTAGGAGATATTCAACATGACTTATAGTTCTGATGATGTACAAAAAATTCTGGCTTTAGCAATGGCACGCAAGCAAGAACAATCCTTTTCTGAAAAACAACTATCAGAAATGGCAACAGAGTTAGGAATTTCTCAAGAATTGCTGAAGACAGCAGAACAAGAGTGGTTAACTCAAGCCAAAGTAACGCAACAACAACAGGCTCGCAATGAAATTAAACGTCGAGGATTTAAAGCTCACTTAATTTCATTTATAGCGGTGAATACATTCATGATAGTGCTAAATTTAGCAACAACCCCCAGTGATTTTTGGGCGATTTATCCGCTTTCTGGTTGGGGATTAGGGCTTTTTATGCATAGTCAAACATTACATAAAGTAAAAGGAAATTCTCGCTCTTCTTGATTTTGCAGTTACTAAGAAATAACTAATGGTTGATTGCATTAGTTTTGCTTGCTTCGCTTTGCCAAAACTTTTTAGAGACGTAGCATTGCTACGTCTCTAAAACCCGTAATAATTAGGGTATAAATTATTTACGATAGGGTTGTTGCCGGACTCAGACCCATTAAAGAAAGTAGGCGATTGATGTCAAAATGCTGTTGCATTAAATGACGAATGCAATCAACTTTAATCGGTTGGTGAACGCGAACTTGACCAAAAGCACGCTCAATAATTTCTACGGTACTAAGAGTATCTAAATCTACCGAAAGAATCGGAATTTCCAATTCTTCAGCGCGATTGAGGATAAAAGATGGAGGTGGTAACTGTCCTGTCAGTATCAGGCATTGAGTGGAAGTTTCCAACGCAGCCTGCTGAATTTCGACTCTATCGCCACCTGTAACCACCGCCATATTTTGGCGTTTGCGAAAATATTTGACCGCAGCATTTACATTCATCGCGCCAATGGCAAGGCTTTCAACCAACAAATTTAGGCGATCGTCACGACATAAAACTTCTGCATTTAACCGATTAACCAATTCGCCTACGGTAATGCTACGTAGCAAGTTGCTTTTAGGCAATACACCTAATACGGGAATATTTTGCTGTTCGAGAAAGGGACGCATGGTGTTATCAACAGCTTGTAAATGTTCGGTAGGTACATCATTGATAACAACACCAATCAAACGCTCCCCAATCATTTGCTTGGCAAATAATAATTCTTCAATAGAAAGCAAGGACTTATAACGAAATACTACAAGCACGCCAGCATCTACGGCATCAGCTAGTTGTATTAAAGACAAATCGAACAAATTGCCTTCGGACAAATTACCGGGGCCTTCTAGTACTACTAAATCGCCCAAGGTATTTTGTAAATATTGACTTTTAATAGACTGCTGATAATCAGTTTTGTCTTTACCGCTAAGGCGTTGTTGCAGTGTATTTTCGCTTAAAGCAACTAATGTAGGTACTACACGATTGGGAGATAGATTAAGACTTTGAGTAATAAACTCAACATCTTCTTCAATTAAGCTTTCTTCAGATTCTCTCAAACACTTACCAAGAGGTTTGCCGTAAGCTACATCTAATCCAGCTTGATGTAGCTGATGGGACAAACCCAGAATAATAGCAGATTTACCGCTGGAAGCCTCGGTTGACCCAATCAGTAAATATTTAGGGGATTTTGGCACGCACGCACTCCTAATTTCAACAGTAGAAAACTTTCAACATTAAGTGCTTTGTATCTCAACCGCGAGTCAATAATCGTTAACGGATGAGAGTTGAACAGTTGATTACTAGTAGCCTAAAAAACTGTTTGGGCGTTCCCTAATTCTAGGTCGAACCTGAGCAATGGAGTTATTTATCTATAATTAGTTAAGGGTTATAGTGGCGAATGTAATGACTCCAGTCAATTTGCGTCAAAACTATTGCTGTCTTGATTTTCTACCATGAGTACGCACTAATGTCCATACTCTACATAGTTTTAGTAATTTTGCTATCTGCCTTTGAGATATGTTTTAGCTTACCAGAAAAATTATAAGCGTCCAAATGAGACGCTTACAAAATAAACTAATTTCTGTTTGCTAAGTGCGCCCTGCTCAGTTATGAGTAAAGGCAAGATTCAATCTTCTAAACGTAGTAGCTTACGGTAAAAAGATTGAGAAAAATCAGTCATGCGTTGGCGCTTGTAGTTTTCAAGTATTTCTATTAAAAAATTTATAAACTCAAAACTTGCCATCATTACTTCATAACTCAATTCGGCATTTCCATCGAACTGCATTCGGCAACGAGTTAAGTCAGAAGGTAGAGTGGCAATATTCCAAGTAGCGATAAAAGGAATACTTTCGCTACTCTCTATTTTTCGCTTTCCCTCTAAAACCCCTTTTTGGTAAAGACCGATAGCATAAGGAAGAAAATTCCGCTTGCTACTTTGAATGTAAGGTAAGTATACGCTTGCTTGTTGTTGAGTGGCAGGCTGGAGTTGCTCAAATGCTGACATACAATATGTTCCTTCAGTTCTGTGACAATTGGGAATCTTGGTAGATATACATAGTATTCCCAGTTTTATTTAAAAATTTACACTTACTTTTTTCAGAATAAGGAGATGAGGGAATACGGAGACAAATTTAAACTCCTAACCCGATAATTGCTTGTCGATAACTGAGTAACTGTAGAAGGTTGTGCAAAGAAATGTGAAAATCTCGGTTACAATAAGGCTGCACTGATTTTTATGAAGCTAGAGTAAAATGACGCAAAATATCTTTTAAATCAAGGTTAATGCAGTCATTATTATTCTGGGAATGATAACTACTACGGCAAAATTATCTTGATAACCCGTTGCCAGAATTGCGATATGACTGGACTAAGAAGGTGGGTTTTATGGCGAGATTTAAAGGTGGAAAATTACTGCTAATTTCTTGCGTAAATTCCCAGGTTGCTGAAGATAGTTTTGTTGAGCATTATCTAAAACCAGCTTCATGACATTGCTGTATAAAATACTTGCAATTAAATTAAGTAGACTATGCCAGCGAATTCCTGGCCCGACGAAGATTATAACGAAATTGACCCCCATTATTCGATGTTTGCCGATCTATCAGCAAATATTGAGTTAGAAGAACAAAAATCACAAAAATTTTCTGTTCCTTCGCGATTTCAAGGTCGTAGGCGCAAAGCAGCTCTAGTTTTGACAATGGTCTGGAGCGGTACAATTGCTTTGCATTTAGTTTCTTGGGGTTCTTTTGTTGTATTAGGGTTAGCTACCGTTGTCTGGCTTCACTCATTGATAATTGTATTTGCCAAGCCTCGCTGTATAAATGAGGATATAGAAGGGGATTTACCTTTTGTGTCTTTATTAGTTGCTGCGAAAAATGAAGAATTAGTTATTAGCAATTTAGTAAATAACCTTTGCAGTCTGGAATACCCCGATGGTAGGTATGAAGTCTGGATAGTTGATGATAACAGCAGCGATAAGACACCGCAATTGCTACGCGAATTGGCAGACAAATACCAAAATTTAAAAGTATTAAGGCGAGAACCTGGGGCTGGCGGTGGCAAGTCGGGAGCGTTAAACGAAGTACTACCGCTGACAAAGGGCGAAGTTGTTGCCGTATTTGATGCCGATGCTCAAGTTTCGTCAGATGTCTTACTGCAAACCATACCTTTGTTTCAAAGAGATAATGTTGGAGCGGTGCAGTTGCGAAAAGAAATCGCCAATGCTTCGACAAATTTTTGGACAAAAGGGCAAATGGCGGAAATGGGAGTCGATACTTTTTTCCAACAAAGTCGAAGTTTGAAGGGCGGCATTGGCGAATTACGCGGTAACGGGCAATTTGTCCGCCGTGCGGCTATATACAGTTGCGGTGGATGGAATGAAGAAACTATCACCGACGATTTGGATTTGACACTGCGCCTACATTTAGATAAATGGGATGTTGAGTGCGCTTTTTCTCCTGTAGTTAAAGAGGAAGGCGTTACAAATGCTATCTCTCTTTGGCATCAGCGCAATCGTTGGGCGGAAGGTGGATATCAGCGTTATCTCGATTACTGGGATTTAATTCTTCGTAACCGTATGGGTACGTGGAAAACCTTTGAATTATTTATCAATTTTTTGCTGGTTCAGTATATTATTCCAACGGCAGTAATACCTGACTTTTTAATGGCGATCGCGCGTCATCGTCTTCCGATTTTAAGTCCATTAACTGGCATTACGGTAACAATATCATTTTTAGGAATGTTTACCGGTCTCAAGCGGATACATCAAAATAAAAGCTTGAAAACTTATACCTATTTGATATTGCTGCTGCAAAGCCTGCGGGGCATTATATATATGTTCCACTGGATAATAGTTATAGGTACTGCTACTGCCCGTATGTCGGTTCTTCCCAAGAGCTTTAAGTGGGTGAATACGGATCGGCTTGCAAGTATTTAAGGGGAGATGGTAAGCCACTGCGTTGGGCGGTGAGTCTAGTTGGGGGTGTCGGTTTCCGTACCCCAAACTAGCGTGAGCCGCACCCTTTGGGTGAACGCGGAGCGTCTCCCGAAGGGAGATACCCGAAGGGGTTCCCCGACAGTCAGGCAAGTGGCGCAATCCGGAGGAGGAGACAAGGGGAGAAAATTAAATAACTCCTAACTCCTAACTCTTAAAATTCAACATCTTCTTCTACTTCTTCTAATTCCGGTGAGTCAATTGATTCATCGGATATTTCTGTTTGTTCTTCGCTAAATTGAATAATCTCTCCATCTAGTGCTTCTGCTAAACGCCGAGCTGCTTTCATTACTTCTTCTTCTTCTGGGTTTTCTTCTACTATGGGGGTTGTTTCAGGTGGTTTTGAGCTTGCTTGGGGAGGAAGAACGGTATTTTGTCTTGATAAAGGAGGTTGAGTTTTTGGGGTTGATATTTGGGGTGCTTTTTTTGTTTCTGGAACCGGAAGGGTTGCCTGTGGTGGGCTTTGCGGTAGAGTTTGTCTAGGTGTCGCGGGGGGGTTTTGCTGTACGGGAGTAGAAACAGCAGCAGAATTTGAATTTACAGATGAAACTGCGTTGGTTTTTTGTAAATTTACCTGTACTTCACAGTTATAAGTTACTTGAAATGCCTTTTGAATGTTAGGTTGGTTTTCCTTTACTTTCTCATACCATTTTTCTTTGACTGCAACACGAGCTATTGAATTATCAAACTCTACAAGGTGGCACATTTGACGCAATAATTCTCTTCGGGAATCTGGCATCAGGTTGGCGAGTACTTCTTGCCAGACTTGATTTAGGTTGGTTGCTGGGGCAGCTTGTGGAGGTGGGGAGGAGTGAGAAGGAGTTGGAGGATGAGAAGGCGGAGAAGCTACTGGTTGTGATGTGGCGTGTTGTTTTATTACTCCGTTTTCTTGCTGTTTTGGAGTTACTGTATTTTGGATAGCTGGTTGATGAGGGGGTGGAGCGGTTGGTGCCGTCTGCTGTACGGAAGGGACATTGTCAGGTATTGCGGGAGGATGATTGTTTGTTTGAGGTGGATTTGAAGAGAATTTAGGTGGGTTTTGTCGATGGCTAATTGCTGGTGGTTGAATGATGGTTGCTGATGGCAATAATCCAAGCAAGGTTACTTCGAGCCACAAACGCGGTTGAGTGGTATTTTTGATTTGTACTTCAGCAGTACGCAGATGCTGTTGCCCCTGTAAAATCTGACTTATTTCTAGATTTGGGGCTATATCTATAAGTACTTCCCACATTGGTTGAGTACAAGCAACTAACTCGATGCGACTGGGTGCAGATTTGCAAAAGAGAAAATCGAGGTTAAATGAAGAGAGATTTTGGAGAATAATAAACGGTTCTCTACCACGATCTAGTATTTTGCGGGTGCAGTCAATTACGGCTTCCGAGTTGTCGGAGATTATCGCTTTAAGTAAGTCTAGTAAATCGCGTTCGCTTACCGAACCGACTAGATCCCAGACTTTTTCGGGGGTTACTTCTCCCGGCAATAAACCTAATTGATCGAGAAGACTTTCAGCGTCTCGCAATCCTCCTTGAGCAACTTGAGCAACTAAGATAACGGCATCTTTGGCGATATTAATATTTTCTTTGAGTGCGATGTCACTTAAATGTTGCACCATCGCATCTATGGGAATGCGTCTAAAATCGAACCTCTGGCAGCGAGAAATAATTGTGGGTAATACCCTTTGTGGGTCGGTTGTGGCGAGAACAAAGACAACATGTCTCGGTGGTTCTTCTAGTGTTTTCAGTAGTGCATTGAATGCCTGGGTACTGAGCATATGGCATTCATCCACTACATAAACCTTATAGCGGCACTGGACTGGGGCAAATTGCGCTCTTTCGATCAATTCTCTAATATTATCGACACCAGTATTGCTAGCAGCGTCAATTTCAATTACATCTAAAATGTTACCTTTGTTAATTCCTTGACAAACGTTACATTTACCGCATGGTTGCGAGGTAGGTTTATCGCTATTGAGACAATTGAGAGATTTCGCTAAAATGCGGGCGCTAGAAGTTTTTCCCGTACCCCGGGGACCAGTAAATAAATAAGCTGGAGCAATTTTTAGAGTATGAATTGCATTAGTGAGAGTAGTGGCGATCGCCTCTTGTCCAACTAATTCGGCAAAAGTCTTTGGGCGATACTTATGATGCAGCGGTTCGTAAGACATGGAGGAGACAGCCCTTTCAAAGCTTTCCCTACTAGGGGTTTAACTATTTTAATTCGTAATTTGTTATTTAAGTCGATAGAATTGTTTTCATCGATTTGTGAGTTGGGGCATTGGGCGTATGGACAAGGAAATAATCCAAAATTCGTTAACTCCTAACTCTTCACAGGCAACCTGTTTTGTAAAATTTCTATCTCAAAAAAACAAATACTTAGAGAAAATGTGTTACTAGTAGCTACAATCTTAGGGTAATTAATAGTGGTGGGTGCCCGTATGCTAAAACGGCTCATTCAATGGCTAAAAAAGTTTTTTCAAGGGTTGTTTGGTACAAAGACACAAAATTCTCCGGATAGAAATATTTCTTCTTCGTCATCACCTCCAGCTCTAAACGATACCGATTTGGAGTTTTTATTTACTGAACTTTTGGAAGGAGTTCATCAAGCACGGGGACAAGCTTGGGCAGAAAAATGGTTGCAGAATATTGAATCTCGGGTTCCCCGACAACGCTGGGTGCAATGGTTACAAAAATTCGGCGACAAGTTGTTGGCTGCACCGACACCAAATAATGAGTTGGCTTCTCGACTGGTACAGTTGGGCGAATTGGGGGTTGGCGAAGTTTCTACTGTTGCCTACGATATCGGAATGCGATTGTTAACGCGCAACCAAGTTGAGCCTGTATGGGAGTATTCCGGACCTGATGCTGCGATAGCACCTACTGCAGCTGTATCTCAAGAAGATATTGTTCAACAAGCAGAACCAGAAGAAGTTCCAACCGATGCAGAAGGAGAATATCAAACTATTACTCTAGAAGAGTTAATGGATTTAATGCAACAGGATGTGGATTTGCGATCGCAAATTGCCACGCAATTGGGAATCGAAACTGACGATCCAGAAGTTATTATTCAGGCGTTGATTAATCAACATCATGCCGCTGGATAAATAATACCCACGCAAATATTATTATTCAATACCTAAATATTTGACTTTTTCGCTGATATATGCATTGAGAAACATCCTTAATTTTCAAAAATTTTCTTACGAATGTACAGGATTTTTGAGTTACTTTTTTTTTGTTGAGAAAGCGTATATTACCTAGCAAGCTATTTCCAGGAAATTTTGTTAAGTTATCTCAGAAGTATCAATGTTACTTCTAGTTCCATAACTTTATATTTTGTCTAGTGTTCCTAAAAAATGGCATTCCTTTGTTAAAAATCTGACTTTTTACGGACGTAATTGGTTGCATTTGTAGAAAAGTTCACATACTTTGGTAGCCTATTACGTAATTATTAAATTTTTGAACGCCACGCTCGTTAAAATCTATGTGAACTACATTTAACAATGCAGCAGATGCTCAGGCGGCTATTGCAGAGGCTCGTAAAGTTTATCCAATCCCTTTTTGGCAAACGGACTCCTTCAATAAGTAAGGAGATGCATACGGTTAGGGAATTACCAGAACTGACAAACTCGGATCTGGAATTTTTGTTTACCCAGCTTCTAGAAGGGGTAAACCAAGGGCGAGAACAACATTGGGCGCAAAGATGGCTGCAAAATATCGAACATCGCGTTCCCCAACAGCGTTGGTTGGAGTGGTTGCAGTATTTTGGTAATAAATTATTAGCTTCATCGGCACCGAATTACGAGTTAGCTTCAAGAATGGTGGAATTAGGGGAACTCGAAATTGGGGAAATAGGAGATGTTGCTTATGATATCGGGATACAGCTTTTAACGCGGAATTCTAAGCAGCAAGAGGTTTATTCTATCCCCATATCTACAGATTCTGAGGGATTAATTCCCGCATCAACCACATCGGAAGAATTGCTCAACCAACCACCAGTTGCAGCGAATAGCGAAGAAGAAGATTTTAAAATTCATCCACAGGAACCGATAATTGAATCAATCGCGACTAATGGTGAATTTGAATCAACATCTGCTGATGATTCTCCCGGACAAGAATTGATACGCGAATTCGGCGAATTATTATGGGAAAATTACGAACCTCAATCTGAAGCTATTACACCGACAAATAATAATTTATCGGCATCTTCAGAGGGTTTTGCTGATGTTTTATACGAACAGGTATTTGAGTACGACACCGAGCAACCAGAAGAACAAGCCTTAACGCACGATAATTTTGATACACCTGCATCGGAAGCAGCGCTATCTCAGATATCCGAACAGGTTTTTGAGTCGGAAGAAGAATCTCAAGAAGAGTTTGCCGATAGTTTATCAGAGCAGGTAGCTGAAAACCCTGCATCCGAAGAAATTACTCCCGGACAAGATTTGGTACGCAATCTGGGAGAATTATTATGGGAAGACGAATCGCCGCCAGTTAGAGATGATAATTCTGCTGCTGCCCAAGAGCAAGAGTTTATCAATGATTTGAGCGATTTGGTATGGGATTATCCCGAACGGAATTCTGAAGATACAATTCTGGTACCAACTCAAGATTCTGTTGAGGATTCGCAGCCTGTAAATACAAACTTTGCCTCAATTGAAGACTCTGTTGAAGATGAAGAGTCAATGGAAAACTTCAATGCTTTATTAGATTTAGCAGAGGATGTAGAAGAGGAAGAAGAAACAAAAATATTTGAGCAACCACCAACTTCTGAGGAAGCAACGGGAGCAACAGCTATAGATGAGTTGTTGGTAAGGTTAGATGAAAGTGCAAATTTAGCTCAACAACTTGCTTTGGGGCTGGAAAATCAGCAAACCCCATCTCAAGTTATTAATGCGGTAGATGTTGATGATGATACAACTGCCCAAGAAGCTGAATTATGGTTTTATCAGGGGCTTGCACAAGCTAGAACTGGTAATTTAGAATCTGCCATTGACTTTTATGAAAAAGCGGTGCAAATTAAACCAGATGTACATGAATATT
>ERZ1740062.1224-NODE-1224-length-10859-cov-3.921788_pt1 | contig 10859 bp, 13 predicted proteins | sample MGYA00581741_ERZ1740062 | MGnify/ENA primary metagenome ERZ1740062 (study PRJEB43018, sample SAMN04849747) | marine metagenome | isolation source: floating plastic debris | place: Pacific Ocean | collected 2008-09-01 | study: EMG produced TPA metagenomics... | reverse complement strand
GCTTTATTGACAACATGTTGCAGAAGTAAGAATTACGATCTCACGCCTGACTATCTACTCAAGCAAATTTATTCATTCGCTTTTTTCTGAATGGCTTCACCTGCCTTCTCTATATCCTGGCCTGCACCTTCCATCGTCTCGCAGGCAGTGAGAGAGAGTGAAGCTAGGGCGAAAAGTCCCAACATAAAAATTACGCGTGCTTCCTTGCTAATAATGCCCATCGGCCTGTCCTTTCGTTTGCTCTTGATTATCAACCGAACCAACGCCCTATCTCTCAAAAAGTTCCCAACTAATTTAGATACTTTCCAGCGATAAGGCCGGCGACACCCGCGAGAAGCAGTGTTGTCTTTGGGTTGGTTTCCGCTGTTTTACCAAGCTCGTCTCCTGCGATTGCGGCGACGGTCGAGATCATCTGGACGGTCTCATCCGCCTGTGGTGACGTATCGGACTTCGATCTCAAAACGAAGTACAGGGCCGTCACAACAATCAGACATACCAGCAGGATGCTTCCGGCGGTGGTCAGTGCCGCGAATGGGGGCACAACATACATAAGCATCCAGCTGTAAAAGGACAGCGCCAGGAAGAATAACGCAATAAACGATAAAGCCACGATTAAGGCGACAACAAACGCCCCAATTGCCCCGCGTTGCAAGATGCCTGATTTCTTAGGCGCAAAATTATCGGCGAGCGTTTGTTGTAGGATTTGCAGCATCGGATTCACGGGTTAGCTCCGGTTCCGCATTAGCATGCTCGCCAGGAACCCGGCCGCAAAGGCTATCGCAATGCTCTGGCCCGGTTTCTCTCTGACTTTGCCCTCAATCTGCTTGATGCCCTGGCTTCCTCGATCTTTCAACTCACCAAGCTTTTCCTTGGCTCTTGCGCCGATTTTTTCCGCTTCATCAACGCCATCCTGTTTCAGGCTTGCCGTCAATTCGGACATATGTTTTTTCAGAGCCGCAAGATCGTCTTTCAGCTCGTCAATTTCTGGGTAAGTTTCGGTAGATTTGACCATTGTAAAACTCCATTTGATTTCGTTCGCATCCAACAAACAAACAAATCAAAAAAAAGTTCCAATATTTGGTCTGGTTCTAGCCCGGAGGAGCGAACATATAACCAACACCGCGCATCGTCTTGATGAGAATTGGCCCATCCTCGCCGAGTTTTTTACGAATACGGCCTATCTGAATATCAATTGCACGATCATAAACATCAAACTTGCCGTCGCGGGTTTTCTCGAACAATTGCTCGCGACTTAAGGTTCTTTTAGGCGAGGTTACCAGGGCTTCCAGCAACTGGAACTCGCCAATCGTGAAATCGACGGAATTACCTTCACTATCAAAAACCTGATATTGATCGCGATCCAGAGTGAAGCGGCCAAAAGCAATGGCTCCTGTCTTCATTTTTGTTTCAGAAACTGCCGGCCGATCACCTTTATGTTCATTGGCGCGACGCATCGCAGCCTTAATACGAGCCTTTAACTCTCTCAGTTCAAATGGTTTTGTCAGATAATCATCTGCGCCCATTTCCAGGCAAATGATCTTCTCTGTGGTATCATTTTTCCCGCTGACAACGATTATCGGCGCAGATGTCGACTGCCTAATAACAGGAATAAGGCTGGTACCCTCTGTATCGGGTAGCACCAAATCAAGCAAAATGACGTCTAACTGTTCGGCGACGAGTTTCTTTGAAACTTCTGCGCCATCCTTTGCCGTGATAACCGAGTAGCCTTCCGCCTCAAAATAGTGCGACAGCACAACTCGGAGCCCCTCATCATCATCAATTAACAGGACCGCGCCCTTATTCATTTAAGCTATCCTTTTTATAGAATCTAAGGGCTTTTTCCAGCCGTATACAAAATTGTTACAAACTCTTTCGCGATTCATACAAAGGCGAAAATCACAGGTTACATGGGTCGACTAACTTCCATTTTGCAACATCGAAAACGACTAGCAAAAAGGAAGACGCAAATGTTCAACAATCAAGAATTGACTACAGAAGTGTCCGGTCTCAGGAATTTTGCCCGTCGCCTGACCCAGAACAATCATGATGCAGAAGATTTGCTTCAATATACTCTATTAAGAGCGATTGAGAAGAAGCATTTGTTTCAGGAAAATACGGATCTTTTCAAATGGACATCGAAGATCATGTATAACCAATTTGTATCTGACTATCGTCGGAAAGCAAAGTATGAAACAAAATATGATCCGGAAAGTTATCTGGAAGCAGAATCCATTGATGCACCACAAGATAAGCAAATGGAGCTGAAGACCGTGAATGAGGCCATGAACAGGCTCTCCCACGAACATCAGGAAATTCTGATCCTGATTTGCGTCCAGGGCTTGAGCTATCAGGAAGTGTCCGATTTCCTGAAGATCGCGATCGGCACGGTACGCTCCCGTCTCTCACGCGCCCGCGAGAATTTACAGCAGCTTCTAGAAGTCCCAACGGTTCATTAAGATTTTTGCTGAAAGCCCGGATTAAACATCCGGGCTTTCTAGTTCTTCTTCAGACAAATTGCCCAGATATTTCAATACTGCCGCTTTTAAGTCAATTTCAACGATAGGCTTAGGTAAGTACGCGTCCATACCAGCCTCAATGCATTTCGCCTTATCGCTGACAAGGGCGTGGGCTGTCATACCGATAATCGGTGTTCGATCAAACCCCTTCTCACTTTCAATGCTCCGAATTAATCTGGTACTTGTAAATCCGTCCATCTCAGGCATTTGAATATCCATCAGGATAACACCATAGTGATTTTCTTTCCAAAGATTGACCGCTTCCAAACCCGTCTTGGCGATATCGAACTCAATGCCCATATCTTCCAGGATGTGGCCAAGTACAGTGATATTTCCTTCGTAATCTTCGACAAGCAAAGCCTTTTGAGCTTCTTCGATATGCGCCTTCATTTCATCTATGCGCTTCTTTCTATCTGCCTCGCTTTGCTCATATCCGTCCCTGAGTTGCTTGACGCCGCCGGCTATGGGTAAAATAAGAGAAAAAGTGGTTCCCTTTCCGATCTCGCTATCAACCTCAATGCTGCCTCCCATCAAGCTGGCGAGCTTCTTCGATATTGGAAGCCCAAGACCCGTGCCGCCAAACTTTCGCGATACCGTCGAGTCCGCCTGCTTGAAGCGCTCAAAAATCAGATCTGCCTGATCTTTGGAAATCCCGATGCCTGTGTCTTCGACATCTATTCGGAGCACGGAAAAATCGCCTTGATCTTCGGTCTTGGCTTTCACATGGATATATCCCGCTTCCGTGAATTTGACAGCATTGCCGATCAGATTGATCAGTATTTGACGAATGCGAACAGGATCACCGTAAAATTCGAGATCTTTTACGTCTGCATAGTCGAAAACAAAATCCAGATTTTTCTCTTTCGTCCGGACGGACATAATACTTGTTATATGCTCGAAGATGTTTGGCAAGCTGAATGACGTTTCCTCCAATTCAAGTTCGCCGCTCTCAATCTTGGAGAAATCAAGAATATCCGAAATTAAGTCTTTCAAGCTTATAGAGCTGGAATGCAGCACTTTGACAAGCTTTTGCTTTTTCTGATCCAATTCATTTGCGCTTTGATCGAGAATGTCTGCAACACCGGTAATCGCCGTCAGTGGCGTCCGTATTTCATGGCTCATATGGGCAAGAAACTCACTTTTCGCGGCATTTGCCTCTTCAGCCTTTTGTATCGCTCCTTCAAGTTTCAGTTCGTAATCTTTTTCCGCACTAATATCCGTAATCGTGCCGACAAATCGAGACGGCTTATCGTTGTAATCCTGTATAACAGCGCCCCGCGCCCTTATCCAAATCCATCGCCCGGACTTATGCCGCAGCCGGAAGGTATTTGAATATTCAGATAAACGACCCTTTAAATAGAGATCGATATAGTTTTGGACTGTTTCCTTCTCTTCCGGATGCAGCCTGTCAGCGAAATCTTCAATATTTCCTTCGAAATCGTCACTTTCACATCCCAACATGGCGATGAATTGATCCGAATAATTAACTTCTCCTGACTGAATATCCCAATCGAAGATACCATCCTTGCTGCCTTCAACCGCCAGTTCCAAAACCTGCTCTTCTTCAGAAACCTGCCCTGTAAAAAGTCGGCGAAAACTTCGCCTGAGAATAAAATTCGCCGAAATCGATATAATCAGCAATATTGCAATGCCTGCCGTGGCAAGCATAAGTTTCTCGTTCTGCCTGGTTTTATTTTCAGCTGACAGGCTTTGAGAATCGAGAAGGCTTTTTCCTTCTGAGATTAGCGCCTCGAAAGTTTCTGAAATTTCACTTTTCAAAGCATCAATTTTTTGATTGGCGGTAACGATATCTGCAGTATTTACAGTCAGCCTATTGGCGGCCCGACTTTCAAGCTCTGTTTCAAGAAGAGAAATTTTTTGATCTACCGATCCAAGGATACCTCGTTGTAACTGGTCCTCAAGACTAAAGAGCGATAGTTCAGTCAGCGTTTTCGACAGCCTCTCCGTTGTTTCTTCATAATCCTCAATAAATTGTTGCTCACCAAAAATCATATAGCCCTGCTGGCTCAAAAGCATTTTTTCAACCAGAAGGCTTGCAGATTCCAATTCAAAAAGTGATTGCACCAATTGCTGAATATTTTTGCTTTCGGCCCTTATTCGGCTTTCACTGACGGCAAGTAGGAATGTACAAAACACCAAGCCGAATAGCAAAACTGCGAGGTAGGCCGAGAAAAACTTCAGGGATAAATATTTCATCCTCCTATTCTACAAGAGCATGTTCTTTACGAGAAACAAAAACGGCACTTCAACAGAAGTGCCGTTTTGATCAATTTAACCGTGCTATCCTGAAAAATGGAATGTTCGCGACCTACCTACATAGGAGGTTTACGGCCTCTGATGACATGTACGATCGCGCTCACAACGAACAGGATGATGAATACCGCGAAAATAATCTTTGCAATCCCTGCGGAAGCAGCGGCGACCCCGCCAAAGCCAAATACTGCCGCAACCAATGCAATTAATAAAAACGTTATTGCCCAACCAATCATCTAGATTCTCCTCAAATTTGCTTCATACAGCCATACAAACAGCACAGCCCGCAAAAAGTTCCATGGAACCAAAACCGATCCAAATTCATTGGGTATATGAGTAGGATTGGAAATTTAGACTAAAGAGAGTTGATCATTGCCCCATGACAAATATTTTAATGGCATGAATTCAGGCGAATTTAACAAAACAGAAATTCAGGAATATGTGGACGGCATGCTGAAACCGGCAGACATCCACCGCGTGGAAAGAATTATTTCAGCTAATCCAAACGCCAGAAAATACTACCTCACTCAATTGCGACATAAACAATTGCTCAAGATGTGGTGGAAAGGATCGCTTAACTAGAGCTGAAACTCCGACGGATCGATTAGTGTTGTTCCCTAAAAAATCTCATTCGTTGGGAACTCTTTGCGTTTGCGGATGTTTGTAATGTGTCAAACAACACAAGGAGCAGATCTATGGATATCTATGAACGTCTCATCAAGGATCACGAGAAACAAAAGAAACTCGCTAATCGAATTATGGAGACGTCGGGAAATTCCGACGAACGGCGTCGCCTGTTCGAACAGTTCAAGGCAGAAGCAGTGAGCCATGCCAACGCCGAAGAGCAAACCCTCTACGCCGTTCTGATCGAGGATCCGAATAGCCAGGAACAAGCACGCCATAGCGTTTCTGAGCATCAGGACGCGGATGAACTGATCAATGAGCTTTCTGACATGGATATGAGCAGCGCAGGCTGGATACAGAAATTCGAAAAGCTAAAAGATGAGCTTGAACATCATATCGAGGAAGAAGAACAAGACGTATTTAAACTTGCCAAAGGCCTGGTAAGCGGTGCGGACGCGACTGAAATGTCTCGGATGTTTGATAAACGCAAGCAGCAAGAAGAAGAACACGTTTAGAAACCGGCATCGGACACACCGCAATGCAGAACCTGGAACAAGTAACAATCGGCACCTCCTCTGCTGCATCAAAGCATAGAAGCAGAATTGAAGCAGCGGCGAGAGTATCGATTATATTCCTTGCCTTAGTTGCACTTGTTGCAACGCTGCATTTTTCCAAGACAATCCTGGCACCCATTATGCTTGCGGTTGTGATCGGCATCATGTTCGGCCCAATAGCGGACCGCATTGAAAGATTTCATATTCCGGCATCCCGCTCGGCGGCGATTGTTGTGTTGCTGTTTATTATTCTAATAAGCATAGCAATCGCCGTATTTGCGGCCCCGTTGTCGACCTGGATCGACCAATTACCCAGAATTTGGGCGAGGCTACGGTTTGCGCTCGCAAGTTGGCAAGATAACCTGGACACGATCTCGGAATTGCAGGCCCAACTCAGAAGCGTTACGGGTCAGAAAAGCGGGGATACCGTCGTCGTTGACGATAGCTCCACTGTTCAGGATGCTGCTATTCTTGCACCAACCATCATTGGTCAGATAGCGCTATTTCTGGCGAGTTTCTATTTCTTCGTTGCAGCGCGTCACACTCTACGGAGGACAATTTTAAGCCTTCCGGTGACCCGGAGAACCCGATGGCACATGGCGCGTGTTTTCCGTGAAATTGAAAACAACGTTTCGGATTACCTTCTTGCGATAACCATCATAAATGTTGGAATGGGATTAGGTGTAACTCTTGCGCTATGGGCGCTGAGTGTTCCCTCACCACTGCTTTGGGGAATGCTCGCCGCTGCACTCAATTATGTGATTTTCATTGGGCCAGCCGTAACTTTCGCTATCTTGCTTGGTGTCGGATTGATCAGTTCAACATCTCTTTGGGGCACGATTACACCGGCCTTAGTGTTTCTGGGGATAAACCTCCTGGAAGCTCAAATTGTAACGCCGCTGGTGATCGGGCGGCGAATAACCCTGAACCCATTCATTGTATTCCTTGCCATCGTCTTCTGGATCTGGCTTTGGGGACCATTGGGCGGCTTCATTGCCGTGCCGTCGCTGCTGATCATTTTCGCAATATACAATCAGATGTTTGCCGAACAGGCCGCTTTGTCGACCATGCACACTTCCTGAAAGGATACTGAAAGATTGATGCGAATTAATCTCCGTATGGCTCCAAAGTACCTTTAGGGATGATTTCAGGAGATGTTTTGAAATACCGGAGGGGGCTTTTATTTTTCATGCTCGGAAGCTAGTCGACGAGCAAATGCCCATCAAGTAGTTTTCTTCTGGCAGTGCTGGAGAGACAATTTATCAAAGATGGGTGGCGGTGCTGTCAGACGAATACGACCTCGTCTCCGTATAACGTAAAATGGCAGAAAGGGGCCTCTATTATGCCGGGTCTAGTTGCTGCCATTCTGCCAGCACAGCATCTCTTTGAAGCTTAAATGTTTTCCGCTTGGTTAGGTGACGTTCATGGTTGAAGTGGTTACGAACTGATGCTTGCATAGTTACTAATTTCTGCATCGCCTGCTCCCTTCATTGTCGTGGGAGATAGGAATTTCTAATGCTTTCTGCTCCACAGATTATGCATTTCATACTGCATAAAAAGCGATGGCGACAACGCAGATATCGGAAATATCCTCTTTGGAAAGCCGGATTTTCAGACAAACCGATTGAGGTAATTTTCCAGAAATTCCTGACGGCCTGATACTGGTTCAGGATTGATATTTTCAGCGATGACTTTATCCGCTATTCGCGCAAGATCGATGTCATCGGAGAGCAATTCCTGCCCCGCTTTGGAGGACCATCCCTGATAGCGTTCATCAATCGCTTTTTGCAATCCGCCATCTTCCATAAGCGCGGCGGCAGCTTTCAATCCGCGGGCGCAGATATCCATCCCGCCTATATGACCCGCCAACAAATCAACAGGGTCCAGAGATTGACGGCGGAGCTTGGCATCGAAGTTCGTGCCTCCGGTCGTGAAGCCACCCGCTTTCAATATATAATAGTAAGCCAGGGCAACTTCGGGGGTATTATTAGGGAACTGGTCCGTATCCCAACCTGATTGATAATCATTTCGGTTCATATCCACAGAGCCGAAAATACCAAGTGCTGTCGCCATCGCTAATTCATGCTCAAATGTATGCCCCGCAAGGATCGCATGGCCCTGCTCAATATTGACCTTGACCTCATTCTCAAGGCCGTGACGTTTCAGGAATCCGTAAACCGTCGCCACATCAAAATCATATTGATGTTTTGTCGGTTCCTGCGGTTTTGGTTCCACCAGGATAGTACCTTTAAATCCAATCTTATGTTTATAATCGACTACTAAGTTCAACATTCGACCCATTTGCTGGTCTTCACGCGCCAGATCAGTATTGAGAAGCGTTTCATAGCCCTCTCGTCCACCCCATAATACGTAATTTTCACCATTCAAACGATGTGTCGCATCCATACAGCTTTTTATGGTCGCGGCAGATTATGCAAATACATCCGGATCAGGGTTGGTTGTGGCTCCGGCCATATATCGCCGATGTGAAAACAAATTGGCCGTTCCCCAAAGCAGCTTGACGCCAGTTTCAGACATTTTTGCTTCAATGACATCAATCATTTCTTCAAGATTGCGAGTGTTCTCAGAGAAGTTGCTTCCTTCAGGTCGAATATCCCCATCGTGAAAGCAGAAATACGGCACACCGAGCGCTGTGAACATCTCGAAAGCGACATCCGCTTTTAGCTTCGCCGCAGCCATTTCATCGCTCATCCGGTCCGGGAACCAGGGGCGGTCGAAGGTTTGTCCACCGAACGGATCGCCCCCCAGCCAAGCGAACGAATGCCAATAAGCGCAAGAAAAGCGCAAATGCTCTTCCATTCGCTTTCCCAAGACAATTTCATCTGGATTGTAATGCCGAAACGCCAGGGGGTTGCTGCTGCCCTCCCCTTCATATGAGATTCTTTGAATTGGGAAAAATCCGGTCGTCACATCAGCTCCTTTAAAGCCAGATAGCTTTTAGTATATTTTTGATACGTTTCATCATAAATCGGCGCTAACCATGGATCTGGTTCATAAGTTTTTTGGATTGTCGGTGGCGTCATCACTTCAGAAGGAGGTACCCTAGACACCCCAACTATTGCCAACCTCGCCGCGCCGAGAGCTGCGCCAAAATCCCCCTTCGCCGGAAGATGGATAGGAATGCCAAGTGTATTGGCAAGCGTGTCCAGCCAAAAACTTGACCGGCTACCACCCCCAATAGAAATGAGACTGGGTAACCTGGTCCCCGTGCTTTTCAGGGCTTCGAGGCAATCACGAAGAGCGAAGGTGACGCCTTCTATCACGGATTGGCACAAAGTCCTGGTGTCTACTGCTTTTGAAAGGCCAATAAATGCGCCCCTCACCGCTGCGTCGTTATGCGGGGTTCGTTCACCAGATAAATAGGGCAAAAACAGCGTGGATGCAGGACCGAAGGCCATATCCGGCATTTGATCAACAAGTTCTGTCGTCCGTCGACCAAGGGTTTTGCTAAGCCAGTTCAGGCTATCCGTTGCCGAAAGGATGACCCCCATCTGATACCATTTCGACGGTACCGCATGACAAAAGGTATGCACTGCACTGGCGGGTTCTGGTGCGTAACTGTCTTTTGCAGCGAGCAATACGCCGGAAGTGCCAAGAGAAACAAATCCCTGCCCCTCTGCAAATGCGCCTATGCCGCACGCCGACGCCGCGTTATCGGCCGCACCGGCAACAACGGAAACGTCATTGCCAAGTGATAACTCCGACGCGACGACAGACCTTAAAGTGCCGACGACATCATTACCTTCGACAAGGTCCGGCAATTGATCGCGCCGCATCCCTGATCCCTTGGTCAGGACGTCTGACCAATGCCGCTCACCGACCTCCAGCCAGCTGGTTCCCGCCGCATCTGACATGTCAGTGACCAAACGCCCGGTCAACCAGTAAACTAGGTAGTCTTTGGGCGATAAGACTGTGGAAACGCGCGCAAAATTATTGGGTTCATGCCGGGCCATCCACATTAATTTTGGTGCCGTAAAGCCAGGAAAAACTATGTTGCCTGACAGGTCACGAAAATCAGCCATCCTGTCGAGCTCGGCGGCCTCTTTTGCGGCTCGAGTATCGTTCCAGAGAATACATGGCCGAATGACATCGCCGGCTTTATCAAGGCAAGTTGCCCCATGCATATGACCGGAAACGCCAATTCCCTTGATTGATCTATATTCCTTTGAATGGTTATAGCGAAGTCGAGACATAACTTCTCTGCAAGCGTCTATCCACCTATGCGGATCCTGCTCCGACCAACCATCATTGGGATAATGCACGGAGTAATCGGCCGCGGCATCACCCACAACCGTCCCCTCTGCGGAGACAAGCAAGCCCCGTAACCCGGATGTACCAAGATCAAGGCCGAGATACATATCCGCCCCTCACGCGAAACTTACCCATGCCGCGTTGCGCGCCGAAGACCGCACACAGGCTTCAACGAACTGCACGCCTTTCAAGCCGTCATAAACGGATGGATAAATCACGTCCTCCGGGCAAGGTTCTCCACGCCGTGCCGCTATGATCGCCGCAGCCGCCTCGCTATAGATTGTCGCAAATCCTTCGAGGTATCCTTCCGGATGCCCGGGTGGAATGCGGCTGACCCGCGCGGCCGCCTCCCCCGCACCAGCTCCTTGCCGGGTGATCAGGCGCTTTGGTTGCTCGAAGGGAGAATGCCAAAGGTAATTCGGGTCCTCCTGCGCCCACTCAATCCCGCCTTTTTCGCCATAGACGCGCAAGCGCAATGCATTCTCATTGCCGGGCGCGACCTGGCTGCTCCAGAGCATCCCGCGCGCGCCGCCCCTGAACCTCAGCATGACATGGGCGTTGTCGGCGACCCGTCGCCCCTCGACGAAAGCCTGTAGGTCCGCCGCAAGGCTTTCAAGCT
>ERZ1740062.1223-NODE-1223-length-10861-cov-6.064779_pt1 | contig 10861 bp, 8 predicted proteins | sample MGYA00581741_ERZ1740062 | MGnify/ENA primary metagenome ERZ1740062 (study PRJEB43018, sample SAMN04849747) | marine metagenome | isolation source: floating plastic debris | place: Pacific Ocean | collected 2008-09-01 | study: EMG produced TPA metagenomics... | reverse complement strand
GCTGGGGGTGAGGTTTATCAAAATGTATTGCACTCAACCGAAAAGCGCTATATTTATCTCACAAATAGATAGTAAAAATGCTCATAGCTAAACTTTAGCGCTTATAGCGTTTTTCAATGTAGTAAGGTACATCTTTAAAGCTGCTTGTCTTGATATAAAAGCTATGTTTATACTTCATTTGCCTAGGAGGAAACGCTATAAAGCATTATTTTAGCGCTAAAAACTACAAACTAAGAAACTAATTTTTTTGATGTACTCTTAGCTTCAAACTTGTCTTCCCAAGCTTTATGACTAGCCTTAGCATCCTTAACAATAGGAGTTGCTGTAATAAATTTATTAGCTATCGAACTAACGACATTAAGTGGAAATTTTAAAGGACGAGCAATATCGAGAAATAAAACTACACGATAGCCATCTGTATTATTCCAAACTTCATGATAAAAAGTATCATCAAAAATTAGACTTTTGCCTTCTTCCCAATATCTAATTTCATCTGCTATTTGAATTTTACAATTTTCTTTTGGTTGTGGAACAATTAAACCCAAATGATAGCGAATCAAAGTTTTAAGTTTACCTCGATGTTTGGGAATATGTTTACCAGGGGCAAGGATAGAGAAAAATGCTACTTTTAATCCAGGGATTTGTTCTAATAATTTAGTAGTTTCGGGACATCTTTCACAATTTTTAGTAGCCTTAAAACCGAATGCATAGAAAAAATAAGTTTTCCAGCGGTTATCATTAGCAATTCTATATTGACGCTTAGAAATATCTTGAAAGTTTGGTAGATCATCCACTCTTTCAAGCACCCCATCTAATTCTTTACGAATTACTATCCAATCAGCTTCTAAATTTTTGCTCCAGGGAAACTGTTCGTTCTCAAAAAAAACCGAATCACCAACCAAAGAATGTTTAGCGACTAACCTTTCCAACCAACCATCTTTAGTTAGTAATTTTTCTAATTGTTTAGCTAGGGTTCCTAAAATATTTGCCATCTTTATTGTTTTCTTTATGTAAATGTAGGAATTTTCACTTCTTGTTCAACATTTAATCCAGCTAAAAATTGTCTATCATCATTTACATGAGGGAATTTTAACTGCGAAGCCGGAACACCTCTTTTTAAAAGCCTTTGACGGACAGTAGCGAAACTTCCAGAAGCCATTATTCGCAACCGAGGAGGTGGTACTTGAGTAGCTCTTTTAGCCGCGTAAGAAGCATGAATATCTTGTAAAATGCGGTCAAATTCAGCTATAAATTTCTCAGGATTATCCAGAGTATGACCCGCTAACAATTCAATATTGACAAGATAATGAGGGGGGATTTCATCCTCTGATAAAGTAATACAGAAATTTTCTAAGGGTAAATTAAATTTCGTTTGCAACTGCTGCATTACCTGAGTCGCATGAAATTCAGTGGTTTTTTCTGTTGTAGAAGATAGCAAACCTCCTAAACGATGCCGAAAAACAATTACAGGTGCTTTTTCATACCAACCTACTACTTCAACAACATCTCCTATATCGTAGCGATAAAAACCACTGTAGTTGGACATCAAAATACGGTAAAACTCTCCCACTTTCAACTCTTCTGCTAAAAGTGTATTAGGTTGTGAAACACCCCATTCTTCTTGGGGAATAAATTCAAAAAACCCAGTCTCAATAGCTAAAATTACCCCATCATTATTCAAATCATGATAAACACCAAAAGTACCTTCAGCAGAAGCATAAATTCCACCAAATATTGGGGTATCGCCAAAATATTCAGGAAACCTTTGCAGGTAAAAGTTTGATGTGCCACCAAGAGCAGTAGTAATTAACGAAAGATTTGGCCAAATTAATTTCGGTGTCAGCTTTCCCGAATCTTGTAATATCTGTCGCAGTTGAGCAGCTCTGTTGGGGGATGGTGATAATTTACTTTCTAGTTTTATCCGTAATTCTGGTTCCAGTTTCAGCCAAGAAGCGATGGTTCCTTTTTCGATATCATCAATCATTTGTTCTTGATTGGATTCCAGATATTGGCATAACTGTAAAGCCAAAACTGGAAAATTAGAAGCGATTATCTTCAAAGAAGGATTTCTCATCGCAAAAAGCAAGCAAGTGTAATTACGCGCTAAACTATCTTCTGGCATTAAAGCTTCGTAAGGAAATGCAAATACTTGTTTATAAAGAAAACTGTTTAGACGTATATCGCTAACGCTGGCCGGACCATAATCAATTCCTGCATCAGTACGCCCATATAGTTTAACTGAACTTGTCAAAAATATTTTGCCAATAGCTAAATTCCGCTTTCGTGCAGCTTCAGCGATAAAGCCCATACTAACTCTATTGACACTATTTAAAATTTTTCTAGATTGGCGAGTTACTGGAATTAATTTTTGTTTTCCGGTAGAACCGCTTGTTAAATTCAGAAAAACAACCGGGTCTGGTGTAAGAATGTTTTGTTCGCCGTTGGCAATACGCTTTAAGTAGGGTTCGTAACTACTGTAAGTTACAATTGGGATTCGCTCTCGAAATTGGTCAATGCTCTTTATTTGCTTAAACTGATACTTTTGACCTAACTCTGTATCTTGATACGATTCTAGCAACGAAAGCAAAAATTTCTCTTGAACAATCGCAGTTTTACGGGTTTTCTTGACAAAATTGGCTTTAGATAATCTCGCTGCACTAGTTAATAGGTCTAAAGTGAAATTTACCATTTAATCCTCAGATGAATTATTAAGAAAACGTGAACAATCCTTGAAGCGTCTTTACAAAACTATTTAAAACTAACTAAAGTTAGAGAAATACAACTATAAAAGCCTTGGAGTGAAGAAAATACTACTACTCCCGTTAGGGTCTGTCGAGATAAGTAACTTACAAAAAAAGTATTTATGATGTTTTAAGTACCAATTCAAAAAAATGTGCATATGTGTTAACAGAAATCAGCGTAAACAATCAAATACTGTTTTATCTGGAAATTATGAAATATTTGAAATTTAATTGATACTTTCGGGGAAACTCAGATGTAGGGATTTGAGATTGACATTAAGTATTAAGAGAATGGAATATTTGATTCGGTAGACTTTACCGAATCTTGAAAAGTTCCAGATTTGCAACAATAGAAATTCACACCATAACAGGGAATATAATATTTTTATGACCATTTTACTTGCTAGTTATGATAGGCAATCGATTGACTATTTGTCCATTTTTGCCTGCTGATTTATCTTAGAGCAATTACTATACCACTCATTAAAAATTGTTTTTCAACTTGTTTTCAGTTCTTTCCGTATTTTTTCAAAAAATGACATTTAATATAAAACGCTGGAAAATATCTGCTAAAAAGAGCAAATGTATCATCTAACTGTTGACCACATTTTTCAGTCTGAGAATATCAATTGAGAATCATAAATAGTTGATTCCTGTGGTCGAGCTATTAGATGATTTTAGATAAAAGCTGTATAAGGCAAATTGACAGACATTTAATCTAACCCCGTTCATATGTTCGTACATAAAAACTGGTTCTTACCCCTAAATATATAGGGAACAACAAAGGAACGATTTGTTGCTGTTTTTGCGTCAATTAACTGGGAAAGGTAAATCTTTCTCTGTGAAAGTAAATCTTAATGGTTGTGAATTCAAATGGTTTCCATAGCTCGCAAAAACCTGTTTGAAGATATCCCTCGCTTTTTGGTGGCTCAAGCGGGAATAATGTTTGCTGTCAGCTTAGTGACCATTCAAACTGGTGTATTCAATGGGGTGATTCGTTCCACTGCAAGTTTAGTGGAAAAATCGCGAGCCGATATCTGGTTAGCATCAGATAAGATGGTACAGCTCGAACTCACACAACCATTAATTTTCGACTATGCGGTTAGAGCAAGAAAAGTTGATGGTGTAAAACGAGCCGAAGCTTTACTTCAAGGTTCCGCTAGATGGAATGTTCAAAACGGCAAATTAAATGTAGTTAAAGTATACGGTTTTCCGCCCACCGGAAGACTATTTGTTCCCGGAGATATTGTCAAGGGAAACGTAAAATCTCTTAGAAAACCTTATACAGCAATTATTGATAAAAGCAATTTAAAGTCTCTCAAAGCTGACAAAATTGGAGATACTGCTCGAATTGGATCATTACCAGTACAGGTGGTGGGTTTAACTCAAAACACTCAATCAGTTGTCTCTAGTTCCTTTATATTTACTTCCTTAGAAACTGCAAATGCCTATGCGAACGCTAGCGTTACTACCAATGTCAACTGTACCTGGGTAGGAGAAGAACTCCAGTGTCGCAACGTTTATCAGAAAGATGCTGATGCTAAGAAAAGACAATCAGCTAGCGAACCACCACCCAAGCTCAGCTTGAATACTCCAATCTCTTACGTACTGATCCAAGCGGAACCAGGTCAAAATATCCGACAGCTAAAGAAACGCTTGGAAGCTACCTTCCCAGAAACAAAAGCATATACAACTCCTGAATTATCAAAAAAGGTAAAAGGATTTTGGCAACAGTCAACAGGTATAGGCTTTATTTTGGGTTTAGGTGCAGGAGTAGGAGTAGTTGTGGGAGTCGTGATTGTGGGTCAAATTCTATACTCTGCTGTCGCAGATCACATAAAAGAATTTGGAACACTCAAAGCGATGGGAGCGTCAAATAGGGTGATATATGGGGTAATAATCGAACAAGCTTTGTGGATGGCCATTCTTGGTTATATTCCTGGAATGTTACTTTGCTGGGGGCTTGGTGCTTGGACTTCGGCTACTCAAGGAATTGTCATTTTAATTACTCCATTAACAGCCGCTGGAGTATTTGGCATAACCGTGCTGATGTGTGTTGGCTCTGCCTTATTTGCAATTCAGAAAGTCAGCAAAGTAGATCCAGCAATAGTATTTAAAGCATAGTCAGTTTAATAGCTAGAGTTCTCTATCTTTTGAGTGAATTGAGTGAATTATTTCATTAAGTAATTTATTTACATACAAAAAATCTATAAGTAAATTTGCGCTTCCCTTTGCACAAAGCCTGAAAATCAATATCCTGACCCTAAAGAAATGACTATTTCTCAAAATCGATGTATAGTGACTTCCAGAATTGATAGTTGGAATGATTCAAAGTCTACCGATCTAAGCAAATTGAAAACTTCAGCTATTTCTGCCAGAGGAGTAGAAATGGTGTATCAATCAGGGAAACAGCGTTATGTAGCACTCAAAGGAATTGACTTAGATATTCCGAAGGGTACTATCCAGTTGCTTATGGGACATTCCGGTTCTGGTAAAACCACTTTACTATCAATCTTGGCAGGCATTTTGACTCCCACTTCTGGTGAAATAAGTCTTTTGGGGGAAGAAATTACCCGAATGTCCAGTAAGAAGTTATCCCGTTTTAGGAGAGATAGTATTGGTTTTATTTTTCAAGGTTTCAATCTTTTCGGTGCTTTGAATGCAGTCGAAAATGTCCAAGTTGCTTTAGAAATTAAAGGTATCAAGGGGAAATCGGCTACTAACCAGGCTTTAGAATTATTGGATATGGGTGGACTAGCGAATAAAGCCAATTTGCTTCCTCGTGATTTATCCGGTGGACAGAAGCAACGTATAGCGATTGCACGTGCTTTAGCAGGAAACCCCCAGTTAATTATGGCAGACGAACCAACAGCAGCATTAGATTCATACAATGGACAAGCTGTAATTGAGTTACTGTGTAATTTAGCTAGAGAAGGTGGAAGTACGGTTATTATGGTGACTCACGATTCCCGTATTCAAAGTTTCGCCGACAACGTAGCATTCTTAGAAGATGGTGAAATTACAGAAAATTATTTGTAATTAATAGCTGGTAATTGGTAATTGGTAATTTGTAATTGATGATTAATCTTTCTACTATAAAACTAATTACCTGACTTTACCTTTTCCGACTAATAAAAGCGGATTACCAACAACTAACCACTAACTACTAACTTTCTAAAAAAGGTTTAAACACCGGAATTAATTCGGAGCGACTTACAGCTAAGGTAGGTAGAGATTTAGAACTATAATCTTCACCTACTGTTAGCGGAAAAGGTTCGGATTTTAAAGATACCCAACTTCCTCCAGCAGCTTGTAAAATTACCCAAGCACCAGCAATATCCCAAACCTTGGGTGTCGCTTCAACAGCACCCAGTACCGCTCCTGTAGCTACAGTAAGAAAGTTATAGCTAGCGACACCAAGCATTCTGATTTTAGAGGGAAAATCTTGACTAATAATTGACGTACTGCGAGAACATACGTTGAAAAAATGATTTTTACTAATTTTATCCCCACTAGTTTTAATCGGAAGATTGTTGCGAAAGGCTCCCTGTGGTAAATCTAGTCCAGAGTTACCTTGCCAATATCCGTGAAAAGCTTCATTTGTAGGTGGAGCATAAACATAGCCGAATATAGGTGTGCCCTTGTAAAGTAAGCCTAGAGAAATACACCAAACAGGAATTCCTCTAGTAAAGTTAGTCGTACCATCCAACGGGTCAACAATCCAGCACCATTCATTGTCAGGAAAAACCCGATCATTTTCCTCACTTAGAACACCATGATTGGGAAATTGAGATTTTATAGATTTGACAATTTCATTATCAGCCCATTTATCAGCTTTTGTAACCAAACTACCATCAGCTTTACTATCAGCTTGTACCCTACCAAAATCTTCCATTAACTGTTTTCCGATTCTAGTAGTAGTAGTTTGAGAAAATTCTAAAATTTGATTCCAAAAATCAGTCATATTATTAATTAGGAATAGGGGATTGCGGAAATTGCGGTCTTGGGGCTTTCCCCATGAGCAAATTTCCAAGAGAGGGCATTGGGCATTGATAATTATTTTTTCATATAATGTTTGAATGAGAAAAATATTTATTGATTCAATTATTAATCTGGCTTTTCTGACTACAATAATTTTTACCAGCTCTTTTTTTATAAGCAAAATACAGTCATCAATACATTATCATAGAGCCGATATTCCTCCACTTCTAATTTTATCTATAGTTATTTTTGGGAGTTTACTATCTTCCTTTATCAGCGGCTGGCTGTTGTTAACAAAATATTATTTAACTGACATTCCTTCACCACCTGAATTATCTATTTGGCAGACAGGTAATATTGGTTTATTTTCTTATAGAAATAGTTTAAATATCGGCATCATAGAAGAAGGAATTTATCTATCATTTATTTTTATAATGCGTCTTTTTCATCCACCTTTATTAATCCCTTGGGAGAAAATAAGCAAAGCTGGTATTAATAGTTTTGATGAATACGAGATTTACGTTGATATTCCAATATTCCCTAACAGCCCAACCATTATTAGACTACCCAAAGAAACTTTAGAAAAAGCAGAATATATATTAAAAAATAAAAGTAATAATTAGCATTCATCAACTACCAACTACCAATTACCAATTACGAACCACCAATCCCCAATCCCCAATTACTAATCCAACTCATTTTCTAAAATTGAACTAATCGCTACTTTCGCATTATTTTGAAACTCTTTAACGCTAATTCGACCTAACAATAAAATCGCAAAAATCATCCCGATTGCTTGGAGTAAAAACACCAATCCATAAGCCATTGCAGGTAATTCAAAAACCGCTTTACCTAAGTTTAAAAAACCTCCACCAAGCACCGTAGCAGAACCTCTAGCCATTGCTTGAGCTAATCCCCATGCACCAATAAACGTACCCGCAGTTTCCGCAGCAGTTAAATCTAACATTAAAGTGGTAGCTCCTGCTGTCAGCATTCCAGATGATAAACCAAAAAATAGTAAACTACCCATCAGCATACTTTTGCTAGCAGTAAATCCCGCCATAATTATAAAAAGATTACTGATTGCTGCACTAATACATCCAAATTTAGTAGTATTCTTCTTTCCTAAACGAGGTACTACAAAAAAACCGGTAGAAGCAATTCCAATTAAAGTTCCGATTCCATAAGGAACGTTTAATCTTGTGGTTTCAGCAATACACATACCAAAAACTTCACCACCGAATGGCTCTAATACCGAATCTTGCATAAAAAGACTAATGCTTAACATTAATAAGAATCCGAAAAACAAACCTGTTTGACGGTTAGCAGTCAGAATTTTTAATGCTTGTTTTAAAGTTATTTCGTCTTCTCTTTCAACAGCTTGAGAACGTAAAGAATAACGAGAATATTTTTTTTCTACACCGAAAGTTGCTAAAATACATAATCCAAAAACTATGGCTGGCATAATTATAAATACCGGATTGATTGTAGCCTGTAGCTTTGCGATATTAGCAACTTCGCCAGTTTGAGAAGGATTATAAGATAATATAGCGGCTCCACAAATTTCTGGTGTTTCTAATAATCTAGAACTAACAATCGCTCCAATTACAATACCAACCATCAACATTGACCAGACAACTCCAATCAATTTAGAACGGTTATCCTCGTCAGTTACATCTACTAATAAAGCCGCGAAAGGAGTCGAACTAGCGCTCAAAGCCAAACCGTAAATTGCAAAAACTAATGCCAGTATTGCAGCCCAAGCATAGGTTTGAAAGCTCCAGCCACTAGCCTGTAAACTAAAGCCTAACTGCCATACAGCTTGTAAAGCGACAAAAGAAATAGCAGTAAAAAATGCTGCACCAATCCATACATACCCAGAACGATGATAGCCACGAATTGGCTTCGCATCGGACATCTGACCAAACCAAATTCGCGCTGGACTGACAAACTGGTACATTGCGATCGCACCAGCTGCAATCAACGGTAAAACCTTGAGTTCATCAATCATGACTCGGTTGAGTACTCCTAATGTCAGGAGTGACATAATCCCAAGTCCCATTTGAAATAAACCTAAACGGAACATTGTTAAAATCTTGATTCGAGGAAGGGATTTTATTTGTTCCGAGTTATTAGATTCTGAATTAGGTAAAGAATCGCTGCTTTCCATAACTAATAAAACGTCATAAGAGAATAAATAGATTTTAGCTAACCTAAGTAACCACAGATAAATTCAATAAAGATAAACGATTATCGGTGACTGCTTTGTTATTATCCCACTAACGATTCATCAATAAAGCTTTTAGCTCAACAACAGCGATACACTTAAAGTAAAGTATTGTAAACAGATTTAGTTACCAGTGGAAAGCATCACATTAGGACAAAATGCTCTATCAGTCACTCCTCTGTGTCTTGGAACTTGGGCTTGGGGTGATAAATTATTTTGGAGTTATGGTAATGACTACGGTTCAGAACAGGTAGAACAAGCTTTTAATGCTGCAATAGAAGCAGGAACTACATTTTTTGATACTGCTGAAGTCTATGGTTTAGGACTTTCAGAAGAATTGCTGGGAAGGTTTATGAAGAAAACGGACAAAGATGTACAGATAGCTACAAAATTTGGTCCTTTACCTTGGCGATTTTCTGCTGAATCCGTTAGCGAAGCATTAACCGAGAGCCTTAAACGTCTTCAAGTGGAACAAATTGCATTGTATCAAGTGCATTGGCCTTTTACTTTTTTCATGAGCCAGGAAACTTTAATGAATGCTTTGGCTACTGAGGTAGAAAAAGGCAGAATTAAAACAATTGGTGTGAGTAATTATTCTCAAGCACAAATGCAAGAAGCACATCAAATCCTAGCTCGTCGAGGTATACCTTTAGCAGTTAATCAGGTACGTTATTCTTTATTAACTCGTCAAGTTGAAAGTCAAGGGATTATTGCAACAGCTAAACAATTAGGAGTAACAATCTTAGCTTATAGTCCTTTAGCTCAAGGTCTACTTACAGGAAAATATAGTGAGGATAGTAGTGTAAATCCTACAGGAGCGAGAAGTATAGACCCGCGATTTGGCAAAGACAACTTACGAAAAATTGAACCAGTAATATCTTTATTACGCATCATAGGCGAAAAATACAATCGCACTCCCGCACAAGTTGCTCTTAATTGGTTGATTGCTCAAGGTAATGTAATTCCAATTTCTGGAGTCAAAACAGCAGAACAAGTTAGACAAAATGCTGGTGCTTTAGATTGGAAATTAAGTGATGATGAAATTACTCAACTAGAAGAAATTAGTCGTCCTTGGTTAAAGTAAAAATTAGCAATTAACAATATTCACTCTATGAAAAACGCATAAAACTAAACTCTTTCTCTTTCCCTTCTCCTTAACAAGGAGAGGGGTGTCCGCAGGACGGGGTGAGGTTACGAGCGTAATGGACTCAACTGAAAGCCATAACTAATAAAAGTAACAAATACCATCTTGTTCTCTATTCCCTATTTAAAAATCATAAATAATAATTTTTCCCAAAACAATAACTGGCTTCATTGCTATCTTCTCAACTGACTTCTGACCCATTCAGAAGCGTGAGGCTGCATTGAAACCAGTTCTTTTGTGATTTAAAACACTTGGCTTAATTAATTTTTTATATCAAGTTCGATTGATTTCTACATTTATCTTCGGTTGTAGTTCAACTAATAACCGTTTCAAATCTACGCTTAGCTATCAGTTTTTAACAGCCTTATCAATAATTTCAGTAGTCAAACGAACCTGATATATATTATGACTTCATCCCAATTAAAAGATAAATTTTTGACATCTCTACCAGCAATACTTTATATGAAATATCAAATCAATTAACTAGTAGAGATTATTTCCTATGACTCTTTCGCAGCACTAGAAGATGTTTCACGCTGCTGGCTTGATTTTAGTTTTGGCTTAGAGGTTGCACCACCACCATTATTACCACCTCCGCGTCTTCCATCTCTTTTATCTCCCCAACGACGATTTCTATCGCCATTTGAACGACGAGATGAAGAACGTAGTTTGGGTTTCGGAGAAGCGTAATTTGCATCTTCTTCTGGTATGCTATCTGCTTTTAACCAATCCGGACGTGTTTGGTCATAAGCAATTTGCAAGGCTGCT
>ERZ1740062.1222-NODE-1222-length-10862-cov-10.214028_pt1 | contig 10862 bp, 4 predicted proteins | sample MGYA00581741_ERZ1740062 | MGnify/ENA primary metagenome ERZ1740062 (study PRJEB43018, sample SAMN04849747) | marine metagenome | isolation source: floating plastic debris | place: Pacific Ocean | collected 2008-09-01 | study: EMG produced TPA metagenomics... | reverse complement strand
TAATGAGTCCATTAGCGATCAAGATTGACCAGAGACCCCAGATTCTAGATATTTTGTGCTTGATAAAGTATTTTTGGATCTCCATCAGTATAATAGACACCAATGGCCTAAACAGACTGCTGCGGTTCAAACCGCAGCCTGACAGCTAAGATAGTATTTTATATGATTTTCAAACCGCATAGCAACCGCAGCGGTTTATATGTTAACAATGTTACGTTACGTTCAAACCGCAGCCTGACCACAAAGAGTTTTACTGTTAATTGCTGATCACAACCCCCATAGTGATGATCATAATATTTAATTTTATAGACCTGCAAACATTACAGATATCCCACCCACAGAGGCGACAATGGAGTCTTATGAAATGGTAAGTGTTGAGTCGATACCACTTTAATCATGGGCCCACCCCCCTACTCACAGTATAGATTATAGATGACCCTTTCTTAGCCTGTAGTATTATAGACACAGGTAAATAAAAATATAGATTCATAGATGCGTGTGCTCAGCATTTTTTGGGATGTAGATTTCTGTTAGGGCTCTTCTCCAGGCCAAGACACACCTATGAAACAAGTTTGCGGTGGTAAACGAGTCAAAATAATTTGTGCTAATCGCAGCTTTCTTGGTATGTCATACACGCATTTTAGTTTTGTCATGCAGCCCCCTAAATACTTTTGATAAATGACATGTTCAAATTCTACCTGTATCCTTGGTATTGGGAAGGTGCTTCCACAGGTTGATGGATGATTGAGGCTAAGTACTTTTTTCATATTTTCGCTTGAAATACACCATTATGAAAAAACCAGTGGCGGATCTGGACTTTGGGCTAGGGGGGTCTATGCGCCGAAAAATTTTTGAGTGCCCACCCTGCAACAAAGATTTTCCACCTTTTTGCTTGAATTGTTCCCCCTATGGACATTGCAGTGCTAACTCCTTATGTGAAATTCAAGGTAAAGGAGTGAGGCAGTTTCTTCCTCAAATATACATGTTTATCTATGGCAGTCAAATGGAGTTTCCCTGTTCCTGAGAGCCTATTCTTTACAATAGATCTCTGGTTCTAATGACTGTTATTCTTTGCCCAGCCATCCTAACGCAGCAACAATCACTCATGTAGTCACAGAGGTAGGGAATAGACTAGGGTAGTTCAGTGACCGATCCTCAAACGAAGAAGTAGCGATGAATTCTTCATGGTGTGACAGTGTGGTTCTGATCTGTTAGTTAGATACCAATATCTGATCATTTCAGCCGGAGTGGGTTCAACCCGCACAGTGCTTTTCCTCCCTCAGGAAGTTACTAAACTGCCAGGTTGTATAATGATCACCGTCCATGACGCTGCTAGCTAGCCAGAAAACAGGCGAAAACCATTCTCTCAATTGGATATTTAGTGATACACCAATAAGTACTCAGATCTTAACAAAACAACTATCAGTAGTTATCCTCTCAGAAAAATGAGAAGATAATTCCTAAAAATCTTTAAAAACCGTTTTTGAGGGGTTTTTATGTTTTCTGCTGTATTTTTTGGTATTAGGGGATGGGAGAGCCTGTGCTGCAAGGGCTCACTCCTTAGATCCACAACTGTGAAAGACATCATACATTTGTCGCATTTGTAAACAGCCAATGTTTTAATTGTGACTAAGCTGTTGACTTTCGTATAGCTGAATGCGAACAATGAATATGGAGAGATGCTACCCCTGCGGTATGGATATTACATGTGTTAGCAGTGAAGAGGTTTCAAATTATTCTGGTCAGCAGTGAACTCTGAAATTTCATTAAACTAGGTGTCTGGCTTTAGCTTTGTGATGCAGTTTCATTGAGATCATAGTTCCTATGTAGACATCATTGACAGGTGGGCTGGGATCATCTTCTATACCGGTACTGTAGCCTGGTAAAGTCCCATGCTATTGGTACCCATTATATAATAATGATCATCCATACACACAGAAATGGTGATTCAAATAAATGTAGTAGGACTCCTTACGGGAGACATACACTTACTCAACATTTATTCCAGTCGTTGCCGTTGGTATTGAACCATCCCCCAACCGATACTTTAAGTCTACCCTCGTCGATCCCGTGCACAATGGAAATGCCAACTCCACAGACAAAAATTAAAGGAGTAATGAAGATGACACAACAAGTACCGGTAAGCCTTAGCTATCAATATAAAAACGTTAGCCATTGATTTTGAAAACCTTGAAAGATGCTACATCAGCACCCTGCCTGTTGGTATGTACAGGTAAATGTACATTGGATTCGTTGATATACACTCTGAACAACCATACCGCAACAAACTCCATTTTGCAATATATTCTTCTTTTGCATTAAATATTTTAATTACATTGTTATAATAATCACCTCAAATGATGAAATAAAAAATTTCAAGACAGTGTCAGGATGAGGGCTTACGCCTTTGCAGTCTCTGGCATTATTTACATAAATATTACGTCATGAAAGCAAAGACATTTGGCTATTGCTGTGAGACAATATACATGTATTCCTCTTTCATTTCAAAATCAAGCCTGGAAGTTTGGGCTTTCACTTCTATAGCTCAGTTTGCCAATAATTTTAGTTACTACCTGACTGGATTATTGGACAGTAAGAACTGTCTGGGTTTCAGTACAGTACAGACATGTTTAGATGATGTGAATGTCTTTTGTTATTCTGTGGTAATCTTGATAATAATCTTTACTACAATGGTTCTCATCTATTCATAAAGGTGGAAGACAGGCAAATTCCAGCATTATCATCTCCAACCCCAATCCCAGCAGGATCATTTCAAGCTCCTCGCCTTCTTGGAACAGACTCCCTTGAAATTTATGAAAGAACCGGTGAAATCAAGGACACAGCACCGTCTGTATGGGTCAATGAAGACTATCATAAGGCAGTTGACTGTGAATTTCATGTAGCTGAATCGCTACCAACATTGGATCACGAGGACCCAAAACTACTGTCACTGGAAAGCTACACAGAGACCAAACAAAGCTCTGCTCATCAATACAAGCATTCGAGCCTGCCAGCAGAGAGAGTATCCCATAATATCTCACCAACTTGTGGTGACAGCTATACGGGTGGCAGCTTGTGCACATACCCTCCATCACCAGCACGCAAGCACTCCAAATTATTCAGTAACATTCAGAGATATAGAGATGAACAAACCAGCGTCGCAAGTCCACAACTAGAGGTTTGCCTGGAGAGTCAGTGTTCCCTTATAGAAGGAGAAAGCTATGCAGAAAATATTTGTGATCGCGTGGCTGATGAAGATACTCACCAGGTAAATGCAGGTCGAAACTCTGTGAAGCTAATGAAGATATCCATGTCCAATCCAATCCATGTTATGTAGTTTATAAAAGGTTAACACTGCTTACTTGATCTGTTAAAAGTTGTCATGCCATAAGTTTTTACGTTCAATGGTTATGGTGTTATGGAACGAAAGGACAATAGTTGTGTTAGACTGGGTCATCAACTGTCCAGTTGGTGAATTATAAAACCTCAGGCCTGTGTGCTCTGTTTTGCGAAAAGTTTAGTGGTCAGTTGTGTGAAGAGGTTTTACATAATTTGTAGAGTGGTGCAAATTTCCAGAACTCTTCTGCATATGTGCATACGGGTTGTTTTACCGGAGACAGTACGACACAAGGGCCTAGATCAATCTTAAAGAATGGCACACTGTGGAGATGTCAAAGCACCCAGTCAAAGGAAAGTCTGCATTTCTCAAATCGGTCCGTAACGTTTAGCTGTGAGGTTTGTATTATATAGTAACCTTTTTTCATCTTTTGCTGGCAACATATGGCCTAAATTTTACTGACCATTTTCTGTAGGTTGAATCAGTCGAAAGCTATTTAATACAATAAATGGTGCATGGTTTTCTAACATCTGAGAAATGAGATCATGCATTAGCGTTATTTATTTCATTGGTGAGAAAGTAGTGACTCAAAGGAGTTGTGTGCCTTTTAGGTATAGACACATAACTCCTACTTCGAAGTAAATATAAGCTGAGAAAAGAACATTTTGAAAATCAAAGAGCTGGTATATCACAAAACTACTGCTATTTTGTTGGTATACCACTGTTGCACTTTTTAAACAAAAATATTCAGAAATAAAGGATTAATAGGTATGTTATAGCTATCTGTGTAGATTTAGATGTTGTCACAGGGATGGTCTCTTCTAACTATATCTTTCAATGTCAGTGTATCAAATCTTTACCACAAATTAATAGCCCATGGGTCTTTGTGATAGTTTGACATTGTCAGTACGCTGCGCCATTAAAAATGATTAAATTAAATGTGTACTGTAGTACCCCACCTATAAATTTAGACATAATTTTGAAATATTGTGTTTCAGACAACAGACAATGAGAAGTTGCCTGCAGCACCAATATCATATGGAGCAACGACAGCCACTTCAGGATATAGCAGCGCTCTGTGTATACAGAGCAACTTTGCATCACAAGAGGACTCTATAGACATGCGGAGACTGGATCATGGACTGGTATTAAAAGCTTATTTTTCTAACCTTTGTCTGTTGAAAAGTTAAATTATTAAGGTTTGGTAATTAGCCTTTGTCAACACGGATGACAAGGAATTGGGACTCCCCATAGAGTAATGTCTACTACACTGATATCAACACAAAGAAGTTGTAGTGGGCATAGATATGGAGTGGTCATTTCGTTGCGATTCTATTAAGATATCTCCGCTTCCTGTGGTAGACCCCTCAACCCCCCAAAAGCCCTATATATTTTGACCAACTTTCTCTTTTTTTGTAAAACAGGACAAAGATAAGGGATATGATGAACAGATAATCAATTCCGTAGATGGACATAGAACCCGTGGCTATGTTAGTGGTCGAGAATCTCCTCACCACACTTCAATGACAGTTGCTGAGTTTCAACGGGTAACTATTTCATTTTCTTGTTGAAACCTTTTCAAAAAGAGGCAACAGCTGCTAAGAAATGGAAAAATCGAACTGAAGAGAACATCCAGACCAGAAAAACATGTCAAAATAACAACTTCTAGTGTGGATTGGGTTTACGATATGCGTCCTATGCCCCTTCTGTCCTGAATTTTAGTTCTACAAGTATGCATCAGGCTGTAAAAGAGTCTAAGACAGGTTTTGTGCAATATATCCCTTTGATGAATTCTGTCACCAATGACTTCGTTGATGCTTAAATTCACCGGTACAACATTTTTACCCTCCCTACCACATCTATAGTTCTTGTTAAAAAAAACAAATTTTTCACTTTTAAATTTATTCTGATACCATCTACCATTTTGTCTGTTCTCAACAAATTCCAGATATTTTTTATTCTCGATGATGTTAAGTGAATGCTGATGGGAAGTGTACATGGCCAATTAATATTATAATTTATTTTCCATTGTTATAGACACTAGATTCCTTGAAGCTGGCCAATATCAGACGGCCGAATACCCAGAATGCAGGAGTTCAGACAGATTTGAGACGTCTGGAATATTTCCATCACGTTGCTCTATTGGATCAAAATGGAGATGAAATGAGGCAAATGGTTCTCGCCAAAGGTGAACTAAATATGGTGAGTTCATCTTCTATGGTACTTTTTATGATTTTCAAGTGCTCTAAAAAAAACTTGAACATGGCTGCCAATACTTTCAACAATACAATTTCTTATTGTTGAATAGTGGACTTGTCTAGGGGTTTTTTAAAAATGACCTCATCATTTTGGGTTTTGATTTGGGTCAGGTAAGGCGCCTAACTAAATACACGACATATCGTTCAACAAACATGCAGGTCCAGTCAGATGGCTATAACATTTAACCAGTGTCAGAATTTAACTCCAAATCTTCGAACATTCAAAACTTATGTATTAAGAAGAAATGATTACTTTTCTTTCATTTTTTCGAGTTTTCTTTTCTATATCAGGCATAGGGAGGACAAATCAAAACAGGTCCGAACAAAACACCAATCGTGTACCTGTACATTTATCATATTCATATGGACTTCATTCAATAGTCCGTCGTAGCGCTTTTATATTAGGATATCCAGATAATTTAATGTACACGCGCTTCCTTAGATAAGCAGTTTCAGATGTTGATCACAGCGTTTGAACTGTGAACATCATTATTTTAATAGATATATGGCTGGTAACCTGGTAACATAGCCTGGGAGGCAGCTGGGATTTACATAAACTTAAATGATGACAAATTTAACATGGGCCAGACTCAATTAGCCCTCTGGGGTAAATGGAAGAGTTAGTTTTGATCATATAATTGACAACCATCCAGCTTGAGCATACTTAATATCCATATTACTTAGTGCTGAAAATCTTCGCATTGTTTGTAAACAGAACCCGATGACACAGCAGCGAACAGCATCCACTGGAAATTTTAGCTCTGGATATGATAGTCACAATAATGATGGAGTCCGTGCTGGCCACTTCAACCATCTGGTAGGTTGACATACTACATTACATTGTTCGCTATTGATTTGGAGTGTTTTGATGTAGCAAAATCCAGGTCCTTATCACTTTTCTCAATGTATCTAATGTTTTTCCATTCTAAACTCTTCTTTCTTATAATTTAAAAAACTATTTTCGGCTTTTTTCAGAATGCTAATTTGATTCTACCTAATGGGGGAATGAACAGCTCACATTCTGCAATATGTAATCAAATGAGAGCTCCCTTAGTAGCTCCTATTCCTGTACACGCAGAGCGTAGTAGACCTCCTCCGATCCCAAAACCCAGACATAGTGTCAATACGGTAAGATCTACGTTAACAAAGTAAATGCAATCTGTGTGCGAGTCATCAGGTTGGCTGATAAAACAATGCTAAATTGTTAACTCATTTATTTCCTCAGTAGCAATAATGCATACCTTTTATGAAAAAGTGAAAAAAAACACCCTGAAGTGTCTTGTCTTGAAAGTGGAGGAAGATGAAGTGTGCATCCCTAGGCTCCTGATGTTCCATTTCTGTAGCTTTCAATTTGCCAAGGACTCGATAATGGTGTGTTCTGAGCTTCGCAATTGAATGACTCTTTCAGCGGTAACAATACATTTTATTCTTCTAGCTCCTGCACCAAGGAAAAGCAATTCCACACTAAGCTCCCTTGGCTATCTACGTCGTAAATGAGATAAACATATCTTGGTCTTCTTGAGTTAATTCTGCAATGATGGAGGGATGGGGTATACACAAAGCCGTTTATCCTTTAAGGATGCAAGTTATTGGGTCTACATGCATGTACATTGTACACACAACATGAAAGGCAATCCAGGCTGGACAATCCAGGCGGCATTCAAGGCATTTTTTCTTTCTATCAGCAGCAAGATGAGTCAAAACACAAGGAGGTTGATGCACTTCAGGCGAAGACTCATGAAACCAAAGCCAATCCGGACAGACGACCAGTGCCTATTCCGAGACATACAACACGCATCACTTACGCAACGGTGTGTATTTGAGAAACGTTGATAAAATCCCTTTTGATTACATTCTAAAGTTAAAAAGAAACAATAGAACTGAACCACCTAAGAATCTGCCACTGTTATATAAAATGTATGACCTTGAAAAACGGCGCTAAAAATGAAATTAACAACAAATGACTTCACAGGCTTCAAGTCTAAAGTATGAGATCTCTAGTTTATAAAAATACTTTTACCAAAATGGGAAGGCAGCACCATCCTACTAATAGTTGAAAGGAATTTACAAGACTTTAGGCACTGTGATTTGGCATGTTTCGGACTGCCTACATGAATATACGCTACCAAACCATTGGACAACCTAATACAAAAATTATATTTCTTGAGTTCTTCTGATCCGTCAGCTGAATCTCTGCCTGCTTTCGAATTGAAAGCAAACTGGCGCAGTTATTACATCAATTCGGCTGTTAATATCTTGCTATCGAGTCTTTTGGCTACATGTTAAAAGTTAGCTGAATTTGCAGAAGTGCTAGGGCTCAAGCGAATTACTGTATATTTTTGCTAACGTAAAAAAGAAGCCAGGGGGTCTAACCAGCAAGTAATGATTTTGGATCTTTGCACTTAAGAATGCAATCTTCACTCTTAATCTTCACAGTTTCTGCTGGTCATCATTCTTCAGTCTTCACATGAAGAAATTTAGATAAATCTTCAGTCTTCATTTCTTCACTTTGCCAAAAAAAGTGTTTTCATTTTCTTCACACTTAAGAAGCCATGATCTTCAGTCTTCCCAAAAACCCGGTTAGGGCCCCAAGCCACTATTAATGCAGTGAAGTTGCAAGTAACAGAACATCAAAATAGTTAACTGAGCTTTCTTTCGACAGGATGAATCAAGACCTCATTGTGATGCGTTTTCAGCACAAACTCAGGAAGTGATGGTGAATCCGAAGACACCGCCGGTACCGATTCCAAGAATGACAAGCTTTCAAAAAGTTTTGGTATGTAAATTTTGCATTATGGTGACCATTTCAAATCAGCCAAGCCCAAAGCAGCCAAGCATAGGTGCCTATTCTCCAGCTTCTAATATATAGGGTACGGAGGTACCCCTTGTGTTGAAAATGTCATTTTTGGGCCATTTGATACTAGAAATTTCATTTTGAAATTGTTTCAGGTATCCTCTGTTTTTATTATGTCAGTTCTGGCCCTTTCCATTTTGGACACAGCTTCAGGGCTGTCCCTGCAGCCCTTAAAACACAGCCCTGGTGCACATAGATTTCATGGTAAAACAAAACATACTACCTGTTTGTGGCCCCCACAAGTTTTTGAGTTAAGGGCAGTTCAAGTCTTACGATTTTTGTGGGCGTGGCTAAAATACAAGTTATTTAACCATGATTAACCCTAAAAAGGAATTGACTTAAACACTCTGGTACACATTTTTTGCAGACTAAGAAATCTAAACAATCAAAGATGGCAGAGAGAGGTTATGAGATTTTCTTGCTCGGTTTGCAGTTTCTACTAGGTTGCAGCTTGCTTCAACAACAGAGTGAATCAGATGTTGGAGTGAGTGCTTTACCACTGACAAATTCTTTTTCGAATAATATACATGTGATATATTTTACTTGCATATTCGATACAATACTCACAACTAAATAATTGATTAGGTATATGTAACAAGCAACAGAAGGTTATTTATTTTGCATAAACATTGTTATAAATAGCACTAGCTTTGTTGTTTGAGTAAAATATGTGAATCTTATTACAAAATAGTGTTCCATTGAAATTTACAGAAGTCTCAGCATTTGTTGGGGCTGCAAATAAGTTCTCAAGGAACTTGAACCCTGCTGTTACAGCAATGTTGGTCTAATTATTTCCTCGAAATGGTACATAGAGGAGCGAGGTATGAATAATGGCATAGCGGTAAGGGTACACTAACGTCACTTCCGGTTTGGGTTTTCACTCTAACAAATAGGAAAATTCATCTCGCTCCATGTACCAACGAGTAAATAATTCCAGTCAAGTTTCAACTTACGACTACTAACGTAGGTAAGTATCACTTAACTGGGGGAATTTTCTTCCAAATTAGAACTTACACATTACTGATAAATATTGTATTGTCAGCCTGGCACAGTCATGATGCCGTGAGATCACGTTGATAAACCTTAAGAATCATGATAAAGTATTTTGGTACGCCTGTGTACTTACACTTATGTGAATTGCAGATCTCCAACAACAGCAATGTAGACTTGTCACACAATCACAGAAATCACCTACCCGTTGAGGAGATGGTTGCCGATGTCGTGTCATTCTGCCAGCCTCGTTTAAAAACAGGGTTGACTACCAGCAATTTCCCAAAACACAGCTTTGTTATTGGTGATATGGTAAGAGGCTATATATTGTGAATACATGTAGACAAAACAAATTTAGCGTATCTCACATAACTGACATTCAGCAATGTCATTCACAATATCACTCTCCCCTTGCCAATGTTAGCAACATTTTTGTAAAACTGCTCCCTTTTGGAATTAGGGAGACCTGCGCCCATGTCATACCCCAGATAGCAGGCTTTCTATTCAAGTGTCAGAATACCTTTTATACATAGAACTCGCCGCCACACGTGTTGATAAACATGCCTGTATATGTTCCAAAAAGCAAACAACTTTGCTGCCCTAGTCTTGCCTTTGGATAGTATAAACAATAAACAAGTGTCTTGGAGATTTTGGGTACAAAATCCTCCTGTAAAAGGTATCCAGATATATGAGTTCTCCTAACACAAATGTTGTATTGGCCTGGCCGAGATATTTTTGAAGACAGCTGCAGGGAGTAAACTCACTGGCGGCAGCTATAGAGTTAGAGCTATAAACCAAGGTGTAGTCTTCCCTTCTTTAAGAGGGACACATTCACATGGTTAATTGGTTCTTTTACCAATGGGATAAAAATATTGCTGTTTGTTTTCTTGATCATGAATGGATTGTGCTATGCATCTAAATTGAATTCTCATGTTGTGTTGGAACACTTCTTTGTTGCTGACCATTCACATGCTGCATTAGTAAATTAGTAACACCGTGACGTAAGACTCTGAGATTGCTGGATCCAGTCGATCATAGCCCAATGTCTTTTTTTACGGTAAGACTTGAGCATAATCAGCTTCTGGCTGTTGCCTCCTATTTCGTTGAAGAATTCATTTCCATAGTATTTATGCTTCGACAGGATGTACTGAGTGATCACGAAAACTTGATACAAGATGCAAACATTGTGACTACTGATGGAAGTGTTGCAGATATACAAAGTTAGTAAAATCAGCAGCAACTTTTTTTATTGCCTCATGAACCATAGAGCTGGACCTGAATAGAGGAGTAAGTCCATTTGGGCCAATCAGAAGGCAGGATACAAAAATAGGGGGCTGCCATCTTGCTTTTTTCCCCATTACTTTTGTACAGGCATAGAAATAGACCCTTAGAAGCCTACAGCTCTATTAGGGATCGATCCACT
>ERZ1740062.1221-NODE-1221-length-10869-cov-6.373590_pt1 | contig 10869 bp, 11 predicted proteins | sample MGYA00581741_ERZ1740062 | MGnify/ENA primary metagenome ERZ1740062 (study PRJEB43018, sample SAMN04849747) | marine metagenome | isolation source: floating plastic debris | place: Pacific Ocean | collected 2008-09-01 | study: EMG produced TPA metagenomics... | reverse complement strand
CCCCTTCTCTCTCCCCCCCCTCCTCCTCCCTCCTCCCCCCCGCCGCCGGGGGCGGGGCGGGGGCGCCCCCCCCCCCCCCCCCCCCGGCGGCGCCGCCGCCCAACTGCGACAATCACCAACTGGTGTCTTGAGATCGGGCCTGATGCGGGCCACGCTGAGGTGAACTGACAGGAGAATACCATGCCCCGTCTCGTTGCCGTTTTGATGTTGATCGTATTCGCGACGCCTGCCTATGCCGAGGAGCCAATGACGGTTGACCGCATGGCCGAGGTTGTTCAGGCGGTCGATCCCGAAGCCCAGATCACGCCGAATGCGATGGCTTTGACGATCGAGGATATCCCGCTGATCATCGTCCATGATGCAAGGGCCGACCGAATGCGTGCCATGACGGCAATTCGATCAGCAGATGGCATCTCGCCCGCCGAGTTGATGCGCATGATGCAGGCCAATTTCGACAGTGCGCTGGACGCCCGGTACGCCGTTGCTCAAGGGCGGCTATGGTCGGTCTTCATCCACCCGCTGGGACCGCTGAGCAAAGACGAGTTGCTTGAAGGGCTTGGTCAGGTCGTCAATCTCGCGCTGACCTACGGCAGCGCCTACACATCCGGTGCGCTGACGTTCGGCGGCGGCGACAGCAACGGGATCCATCGCAAACTGATCGATGATCTTTTAAAGAAAGGTGAGCCGATCTGAGGTGGCCGGCGTCAGCTACTTGCCGAGCGCTTTACCCACTTCGGTCTGGATCAACCGCAGCACGTTCTGCGAGATGTTGCCGCCAATCTCACCAGTTGTGAGCTCATCGCGGATAACCGAGCGGATCATTTCGCCAGCATCCGCGCCACCGAGTTGCTCCATGACAACCTCGCGCACCATCTCACGGACCTGATCCGGATCAAGCGCGTCGGTCACCGAGGGAACTACGTCCGCAACGGCTGCTGTGGTCGACTCGAGGGGCGTTTCATCCAATTCCGAAGGGACGTCGGGCGCATTTACATCTGGCGTCATCCGCATTTCAGGCGTCAACGCGAGTGGCTCGATGGCTTCCGCCTCGGGCTCTGGCGCCGTTTCAAAGCCGGTCTCTGCAACCGGGTCCGGTTCCTGCGTGCTGACCGGATCCTTTTCCGCCCTGACGATACGGCGAATCGAGGCGAGCACATCATCCATGCTTTTTCTGTTGTCAGTATCGCTCATGACGCCTTCCGTTCCCGGCCCGATCTCTGCTGTAGCTGCTCACGCATTGGATTTTGCATACACCTTATGGCCGGTAAGACAATGTCCAAACCGTGTCATCGTCGTCATCATAGCCGAAGTTTCTGTCTTTCACGGCTGCATAGTAGCCTGATGCAGTTTCCTGGAGTTCGGTTTCCAGGCCCATATGGTCGACCGTAAGTTTCCCGATAGAGAACAGCACATTGTACCCGGCGACATATTCATCCCGCCGCGCCGAAACCACGTCACCGCGCGCGTCCAGTAACTCCTGCTCGGCATCAAGCACGTCCAAAGTTGTCCGCGCTCCGACCTTCGCTTCTTCCTGAACACCTTCGAACGCGATCCTTGCGGCGCGGATTTCAAGCTGGCCGGCCCGGATCGAAGCCTGGGCCACCGAGAGGTCCGACCACGCGACCCCGACCCGCTGGATCGCATCCCGCAGGGCTGTCACGATGTCGCCGTCGCGGCCCTCGGCCTGTGCCTGGGCCTCGCGGATATTGGAATAGTTGGCCCCTCCGGAATAGAACGGGAGCGTCACCTGAACGCCGAGTGTCGCGTTGTTCGACGGGCCCTGGTTCAAGAGCCCAGCGTCCTCGGACCGCAGGGTCTCCGACCTTTGCACCTGCCCGACCAAGGAGACCTGCGGCAGCAGAGCGCCGATCGCCGTGCGGATGTCGCTGCTCGCCGCCTGCCGCTCCAGCCGCGCCGCGCGCAATGTCGGGTCATCCGTCACACTGATCGCAATCGCCTGATCCAGGTTTTCCGGCAGGTCGGGGATCGGTGGTGGCGGTGCGAGCTTCTCTGGATAGACACCGACAACGCGCTTGTACGACTCACGCGACGTTTGCAGCACACCTTCGCGCGCCGCCAGAAGACTGCGGGCCGCTGCCAGCCGAGCCTCGGCCTGTGCGACGTCTGTCCGCGTGACCTCGCCGACGTCAAAGCGTTCACGCGCGGCACGAAGCTGCTCGCGGATCACCCTGACGTTGTTCTTGCCAAGCGACACGAGCGTCTCATCACGACGCACATCAAGATACGCGGTGACGGTGTTCAGCAGGACGCTTTGTTCGGTTGCGATCAGACGGGCTTCCTCGGCAGTGATCCGCGTCTCGGCCGCCTCGGTCGCATTTTCGACCTGCCCGCCGGTGTAGAGCGGTTGCGTGACGTCGAGCTGAAGCGTCGTTGGAAAAACGAACTGCTCGAGATCCAGGAACTGTGTCGTGACGTTCAGCGTTCCCGAGACCTGTAGCCTGCCGCCCGCGCGCGCCTGCACCGCCTGTTCGGACAGAACCTTGACGTTTGCTCGTGCGGTCACAAGCTCCGGACTGCTGCGATAGGCCATATCCATCGCATCCGCGAGCGTTTCTGCTCGTACCGGTCCGGTAAACACCGTCGAGATGGCGACCACCGCAACCAATCCCCCCCACGGCCTGTTAAGGATATTCATCCTCGCGCCCCTCTATTGGATCCACCCCGTGCACGGTCGTCAGAACGCAAACGCCTCTTCGCGCTCAAATCCGGAAAGGATCGGCGCCCATGCATCAAACGCATACCGGCTCGATACCGTCGTCTCACTCCGCACCATGAGGCGGCATTGCCCGATTGCACCATCGACAAAGACAGCAACCAGACGTCCCCCCACCTTGAGTTGGCCAAGCAAGGCATCCGGGACGATTTCAACCGCCCCGTTCACGAAGATCACGTCGAAGGGGCCGTGCGCCGGATCGCCCGAAGCAGGCTCGCCCTCAGTCGTTGCGATGTTGTCTATTTCCAGCGCGTCAGCCGCGTCCCCAGCCTGTTTTCTCAACGCCGGATCGGATTCAACGGCAATGACGGCCGCCGACAGCTTAGAGAAAATCGCGCTCGAGTATCCTGTCCCCGCAGCCAGATCGAGCACGAGATCCTCTGGCCCGACCTGCGTCTGCTCAAGCATCTTGGCGAACGTGCGCGGCGGCAACATCACCCGATCCTCCGACAGCCGGATCTCGGCCTCGGAATACGCGACGGATCTCTGAGCCTTCGGAACGAACACTTCGCGTGGGATCGAGAGCATCGCATCGATGATGCTGTAATTCGTGACGTCCGAAGGTCTGACCTGACAGTCAACCATCGCATGTCGTGCCGCCGTGAAATCGATCATATGTCTGTTCCAGATCCACGATATCGTGTTGAAGTCTGTGCCACATCGTCTTGGCGGAGGCAAGAAATCCGCGCTGACCTGTGGTCACATATATCGTCCGTCTTGCAATAGCCTGAACACCGGACTAAGAGCGGCTTCCTCGCTTCTGAGCAACAGCCAGAACCCTGACGGCGACGTGGCGGAGTGGTTACGCAGCGGATTGCAAATCCGTGTACCCCGGTTCGATTCCGGGCGTCGCCTCCAGCAAAATCAGCAGCTTACCGAAGCTGGCCACTTCGGCGTTATGCGTGTGTTACTCATCCGATCCGCGACGCAGTTTCATGACCTTGCCGGTCGGATCGTCGCGGGTCTAGCGCTGAGTCGTTTCGGCGTTTGCATGCCCGGCAAAGCGGCGCAGACCCTCTTGCTTTGCCTACATTGCATCTGCCTCTGAAATCGCGCCAGCTCGGAAGCCGCGCGGCTGCAACTCGCGTCTGAGCCTAAGGTGGTCGCGGATCCGTCCAAACGTCCGCGACCATTGCTCGAGCTTGTAGGGGAGACCCCCGGTTTTTCAGAGCAGACGACCGGTCCCACCCGTTGATCGGCCGGAAGGCTCATCAAGAAAGCAAGCAGATCAGGCGCGAGCGATAAATTCCAGCTCCATAGCTTTCCGTCCGTGCGCCATGTCCGTCGGATCATTGTCTTCAGCCTGGCATGATCGAGATCGATCATGTTCCATGTCACGCCACCCACTCAGCGCGTATTTGTGGTGGTGACCTAGCGTCAACTGTAACGCGTGGTACAGGCCGCACGTCAGACACCAAATATGGTCGGCTCATCAAGTAGAGATGACTGGAACGGCCATGACGATGATAACGACAATCTCCCTAAAGAACGAAGCCATTGCGGACGATAAAGATGCAATTGAAGACATTAAGGACGCCGCAAAGGCCGCGGACAGCGCCGAAGAGGCTGCGGAAGCGGCGGCGGCTGCCAAGGGATCCGATACCTCTGATCTGACCGACCATACATCTGACCACGGCCTGCCTGGCGGAGGCACGGATGCCAAAGACAAGATTGACGGCTTTGGCGTGGATGTGGACGCGCTTGGTAAGACAGATGTGGCTGAAGTGGTCGAAAACCGCCATGGCCAGTCGATGATCGACGGAATGGCCAAGGGCCTGGACGCCGTGGGTGGGACGTCTCCCTCCAGTGGCAAGGCGGCAGAAGGTTGGACCAAGGTAGGCGTCGGAATGACCTTGGTGGAAACCGGGGCTACGATCGCGGTTGCTGGCGGCACAGTCATGGCCGCCGGTGCTGGCGCCACAGGCACGGTTGCTGGGGCACCGGTGGGTGTTCCTACCCTCGTAAGCGGCGGCGTGATCGCAGGTGTCGGCGTCGCATTGGGTGCAATCGGTGGATCGCTGGTTGTGCAGGGGGCAGAGGACATTGCCGATGCCGGTGAAGCGACCGAAACCAAGGACGCCGCACTGGAAAAAGTTGGCGAAGACGGCGAGGCTGGTGCCGACGCCGATGCGAATCAGACTACTGAAAGCGGCGAAACAGAAGGGGGCCAGTCAAACGAAGATGGCTCGACCTCGGGTGGCCAATCCAAGCCCGCCGGCGACGATGGCAGCAATTGCGATACGGACCAAGACGTCAACGACGAGGATGACGATACCACCGAAGACAGCGACGAAGATGACGATACCACCAACGACAGTGACGGAGACACCGTAGGCGGTCAGTCCAATGAGAACGGCACCACCACAGGCGGGCAATCGAAACCAGTCGACGACGCCGGCACATCGACAGACGAGGTCACGGATGTGGACCCCAACGCTGAACGCGGCGGTGTGGCCAGCGAGGAGTCTCTGGCCAAGACCATTGCTTTGTGGGTCGCCGACCCGACCGGTGGCGCCGGGCTATGGGAAAAAGAGCACATTGTGATCGAATATGACGAAAGCGACGTGACCGGGCGCAACGATCCCTACATGCTGTTCGACCCGGAAGCGGATGCACGCAAAGCGGTGGACATCGAAGAGATCGAGGATCGCCTAGATCCGGTGACACTGCCGGTCGACGCCGATGGCGGGGCTGACATGGGGGCGGAGAGCTTCATCTTCTAACCGGTTCTGCCATCCGCAATAGTCTGCACCCAGCCGCCCCGGACTTGATCTGGGGCGGTATCGCTATGTGTCGTTCTGATCCCGAGCCTAGTATGGTTCCTCGCGAAAGACTCTGGGTGTTGGAGGGCTGGGGTGCGGGGGCTTCTCTATGGTTTGGAATGGTGCTTTGCGCAGCCGACAGACATGCGCAAGAAGTCTCAAAGGCGAAACGAGGTCGCCCACGGCCACTTAGTTTCCGAAAGGCGGGATGGAGAAGAAGGCTCCGACGAGTCCTCTTGGATTCCGCACCTTCAACTATCTGCAGTAGCTGTCGATAAAGAACCGGCATCATTTCACAGACGCGCTAAAGGCATGAAGCGTCTTATGGTATCCGATCTCCATGCCATAGGAGTGAGTTTTCGCCATCTTGCCAATGCAATGCTTGCTTTCGTCAGACACTATTTGGAGCCGATCGTCCTGCTAAACCAGCCAACCACCCTTCCAATCCATGAACCAAAGTACGTGCTCGATGCAATTGAGCACGTTGTGGGCTTTCGATCCTGGACCAATACCGAGTTGTTGCATGAGGTTCGCGAGGCTGTGAAGAGAACGGAAAGGGGTGCGGTAGGACCAATGCAGTCCGAAAGCGATATGCCAGGAGACGGAAGGCCCGCGCAGCAGTGCGACCCGTAGCGTTACGCGATTCGGCCCGAGCAGCCGTGTACTGCATCTGTAAGTGAGTAACGGCTCTCTGACACCAAACAGTCTCTTCGCGATTGCAAGTCCGTGTACCCTCGTTCGAATCCGGGCGTCGTCTCCATGATGATTTGGCTGGAACGATGATCTTACTGCAGCAGCACGCGGTGAGACCACGTGTCACCATCTGAAACAACAATGTCCTCGAAACCCAGCATCTTCGCGAGATCGAACCAGGTCGCAACAAACTGAAGTTCGTTCGCGCGGAAGAATTCGGTGCCACGTGCGTTTGCAGTGAGTTGCGCCATCTGCGCGCGGGCACGGTAGAGCGTCCGGAAAATCTCGTCATCCAGTGCGATGATGATCATGTGCTGCGCCGCTCCGCCCTTTGCAAAGATTGCGAACCGGGGATTGTCTGGCGCTGCAAGCTGGGCCTTGGTGATTTCATTGATGAAGTTCGTGCGGATCGACCGGTCAGCCGGCGGCGGCGATGCGATCGAGCGGACGAAGACTTCCTCGCTCCCGACGGGCGGATAATAGTACCCCTCGCGCTTGTCGGCCGCCATAGCGCTCACCGCTCCCGCGACCAACAAAAGAACCGCTGCTAGCCAACTCTGGAACCTCATCGCATCCTCCCAGTCTTGCTCTGCTTTTGCCGCGTCTGCACCTGAAGATCGGCACGAGAAATCCGCAGCACGGTCAGCGTTGCGCGTTTTTCCCAGACACTGCAATCCCCCGGCAGTGAACTCGCAACACGCTGACGTGACCGGCGAACGCTGCAGAAAGCCGAGGGCAGCTTGACCCCACCAGTCTCGAGAAGCGTCTGTGGAGATCGACCGCGGGCGCAAGCAAACAGGTTCAGGACGTTCCCTCGAACCTGTAGGCGTGCAGCGCCCTGCCCTCGCGCTTCAGCCACGCCCGGTGCCGCGCATAATCGGGCATCAGACCTTCAAGGACGGACCAGTAGCGTGGTGAGTGGTTCATTTCGACCAGATGCGCCGCCTCATGCGCCGCCACGTAATCCTGGATTTCGACCGGAGCCATCGCCAGGCGCCAAGAGAAGCTGAGGTTGCGCGCCGACGAGCAGGATCCCCAGCGGCTGGTCGTATCGCGCAACGAGATCGAGTTGATGCGTTTGCCAAGCTTGCGCGCATAGGAGCGCGCCGCAGGTTGCAGCCGATCCCGAGCATGCAGTTTCAGCCACGCGGCCACACGCGGGCCGACGGCCCCGTCGCCTGACAAGAGTAGGCAGTCGCCGTCGACACGCGGAGCCATGCGCCGACCGTTTACCACGCTGACGCGATACATCTTCCCGTCAATCGGCACCGCCGCACCGTTCGTGACTTCGGTCACATCGGGCCGCTTCCCAAGGGCCTGCCGCAGCCAACCGCGATGACGCTGGATGAAGTCTTCCGCATCCGAGCGGGATACGCCGCGCGGCACCGTCAAAGCGGGCGCGCCGGATGCCCTCAGACGCAGGGTAAAACGTTTCGCACGGCTATTGATGCTTACGTCAATAGTGCAGTCGGGATCCTGCAATCGGATCGGTGCGATCCTGCCAGGCATGTGTCGCCAGATTATCCGCGCACCATTGAACGGCGGGCCCGAATGAAGTTCCGGATCTTTGGCTGGATGAAGTTCCGGAACCTTGAGCCGTTGAAGACACCGTAGTGTCCGACCTTCGGCTGCACATAATGCATCTTCTTCTCGTTCGGAAGATTGACGCAAAGATCCTGGGCTGCGCCGGTTTGTCCCCGGCCGGTGATGTCGTCCTTCTCGCCCTCGACCGTCATCAGCCCGATATCCGTGATCGCACCCGGATCGACCAGATGTCCCCGATGCCGGAACTCACCGTGCGGGATCAAGTGCTTCTGGAACACCGCTTCGACCGTTTGCAGGTAGAACTCGGCCGTCAGATCCATGACGGCGAGGTACTCATCATAAAACGCCCGATGCGCCGCTGCCGAGTCGCCGTCTCCCTCGATCAGGTGATGGAACTGATCGAAGTGAGCGTCGACATGGCGATCCAGGTTCATCGACATGAAACCGGAGAGTTGGAGGAAACCGGGATAAACCCGCCGCATCATGCCGACATTTGGCCAAGGCACGGTCACGACCACGCTCTGCTCGAACCAGCTCAATGGGCGGCTCTGCGCGAGGCGGTTCGGCTCGGTCTGGTTGACCCGTGTATCGATCGGACTGCCCATCAGGACAATCGAAGATGGGCGACATGCGTCCTGAGTCTCCGCCATCAGCGAAGCGGCAACCAGCACAGGCACGCCGGGTTGGCAAACCGCCATGATCGACGGCCGTTCCCCATCCTTGGACAAGAAACGGCAAAACTCCATGATGTACTCGGAGTAATCGGCCAGATCGAAGGCACCCTCGGCCAGCGGTACATCGCGCGCATCGCTCCAGTCAGTGATGTACACTTCATGTTCGGGCAGCATCGCTTCGACAGTGCCGCGCAGAAGTGTCGCGAAGTGCCCCGACATCGGAGCAACCACCAACACTTTCGGGTCATTGCGGGCATGGACAACGGGATGGTCGCGCTTGAAGTACACCAGATCGCAGAATGGTTTGGAGAGCACGACCTCCGCGACGACGGGGACGATCTCCTCCATCACCTCGGTTTCGTTGATATCGAACTCAGGCTTGCCGTACCGCTTGGTGGCGTTCACGAACATTTCGCACGCTGCAGCCGTCGCGCGCGCAGGGTAGGACATCGAGAATGGATTGTAGGGGCTGAGAAGTGCCTGGGAACTGAGTTTTGCCGCCGCCCGCATGGGGCCCATCGCGGCGTGCGTCATTTCATACGCGTGATACAGCATGCATCTGTCCTGACTTCTTTTTTCCACCCCAGTTTCGGGGGCGCACGTTAGGGTTTGGATAATTCCACGACAAGCTAATTTTGTGCAGGTGCGAAATATACAACCTAGGACCGTTCAATTGTGGCGCGAGAAACCTTTGACAAGCACATTGCCGGTGTGCCATCTGCGCGAACCTTCGAGACACCGCCAAGGACACAAACATGCCTAATCCCGATTGGGGCGTGAAACGGACCTGCCCAAGCTGCGCAACGCGTTTCTATGACATGATGCGCCAGCCGATCACCTGCCCCGAATGTGGCACGGTGATCGATCTGTCCAAGCCGACGAAGGGGGCATCTTTGGGCGCCGCCGCTGCCACGGCAGCCATGAAGGCAAAAGAAGCCAAGGCGGCCAAGGAACTGGCAGACCGCGAAGAAGAAGAAACCGTCGCGAGCGACGCCATCATCGACGATGACGATGACGGAGAAACAACCGTGAGCGACGATGACACAGCGTCTGAAGACGGCGATGCGGCCAGCCCGGCGCTCAGTGATGAAGAACAGGATGACGAGCCTGTCGAGTTCGAGGACGACGTGCTGCTCGACGAGGACGAGGAAGAAGACAGCCTCGACGGAATCGGAGACGTCTCGGGTGTCGAAAACGAGGAAACCTAGGCTCCTGAACCGAGCTGATAGGGCTTGATTCCTGCCCGGGCACCACGTAGAGACCAGCTACCGTTTGGAATAGGGGCCATAGCTCAGTTGGGAGAGCGCTTGAATGGCATTCAAGAGGTCGGCGGTTCGATTCCGCCTGGCTCCACCACCCCGCACTTTGGGTTTGAGAAATCCGCTGACACCCTGAAGGGAAGGGTGTGCTCGTCGGTTCGATAACCCTCATTCCGGTAATAACAGAGAGGGTTCGAAAAGGCTAACCTGAGCACTGCTTGGCGCACAAGAAGGTTTCCCTTTTTGTAGATATACTAAAGATTTGCGAGAAACGCCAAGGCCAGTTCGACAAAATCCTTTAGGTGTTCCTTTTTAGGAAGAGCCGTGCTAGCCTGTTCGGTCCGGCGAATCTTCTCGCGCTCCAGTTTTTCGATCCGGGTCTCGAGAGCACTGACGACCGACTGATTGGATGCACTGACAATCCTTTCCAGCATGGTTTCTATCTGGCCATCGACATCCGTGATCTGCTTGGTGATGGTCTTCTGCAGGGCGCGCCTCCACGCCTTGACGCTCCCAAAGTTCCACGAACAGGTCCTTTGCCATCGCCATAAGCTGCTTCGGGGCTGTAGCTGTCGCAGCAGGGCTTCCGCGCCATCCTCGATCTCGGCACGTTTGATGGACTTGCGCTTGGACGGACAACCCGGTGCATCGCAAAGATAGTACGGATATTGTTTAGTCCGGCCCTTCGACCAACAGGAGGTCAGGGGCTGGTCGCAATCGTCGCAGAGCACGAAGCCGCGCAGGGGGCAGTCCTCGGTGAATCCTTGCGCGCCGGAGCATTCATGCCTGATTTCAACGCATCCTGAATGCGCTCAAAGGTGACGAAGCTGATCAAGGGTTCATGATGGCATTTGCGGAGCGAAACGCCCCAGTTTGGCGCTTCGATGTATCCGGCATAGGTAGGCCGCTCTAGGATTTCGCGAACCTTGGTCTGGCGGACTTCACCTGATCTGGAACTCTTTGGGAATTCCAGTTGCGCTTCAAAGAAGCCTTTCAGCTCGGACTGTGAGCGGAATCATCCCGAAGCAAAACCTTCGAGCACTTCCTTGTTGATAGAAACGCACGACTCATCGCGCAAAATCAGCTTACCATGCACACGGTCGCTCCCATAGCGGCAGCCCACAGGCGGAAGAAAGACGTACGCCTTTTGGAGTTGGAGTTCCCCCGGTTTCTGTGGACAGCTATAGGCTTACAGTTTGAAG
>ERZ1740062.1220-NODE-1220-length-10873-cov-10.716861_pt1 | contig 10873 bp, 10 predicted proteins | sample MGYA00581741_ERZ1740062 | MGnify/ENA primary metagenome ERZ1740062 (study PRJEB43018, sample SAMN04849747) | marine metagenome | isolation source: floating plastic debris | place: Pacific Ocean | collected 2008-09-01 | study: EMG produced TPA metagenomics... | reverse complement strand
GCCTATCTCCATTTATAACTCTTGCTACCTGTACATATGACCTTTCAAACTGATCCACAATCTCTTCACATCAGCTTTGCTCACTATCTAGTAATGTAATGGCTGTTCTTTTTCCCTCATTAGACAGATCACAGTAGCTTATGTATCAGCCACTAGCAGTGCACTTGTAGTATCACTCGGCTTAAAGAATCTACTCGCTAAGGTACGCTTCATAATATGCAAAAGTTTATGACTTGTAGGGAGCTGGTAAATTCTTGTATATAGACTATGGGTTATTCAATAAAAGGGTGTCTCATAGATTTATCCATCTTACATGCATAATGTAATCTTGATATTTTAAGGCAAGTAAACTCCACTTTGTCATATACCTGACAGGTGTTCATTTTGTATTTTACATCCTCTCTACAATTATACACTATGTTCAATTATCAGCCCATGCAAATTTACGATGTAGTTCCCTATTTACGATTTTGTTCCCTATTTTATTTTAGGTTGCCAGTCCATTTCTGCAGAGATATGTACCATTTGCCGCTGTAGCCTCCGCTAACATGGTCAATATCCCGCTTATGAGACAACGGTACGTTTGTCTCTCTCCTCATGCTCAAGTCCATAACCCTGCATGATGCAGTACACATTTGTTCTAACATAATGATAGAATCATTTACCTCACGATAATTTCTCGTTGTTTAAAATTTGGGGTATATACCCAAACTGCAGTTTTGAGTGATCGATAGATATAGGACTCTGTGGTACTTACTGCATGCATTCAATCGTCGATCGTAACCCATGAAACAGCATTCTCTAATGACTTATCTTTACAGCGAAATAAGTGATGGTATTATGATGTATGATGAGAATGATAATGAATTGGTCAAATCACGAGCTGCAGCTACTAAAGGCATTGCTCAAGTCCTCACTTCTCGTATCATCATGGCTGCTCCTGGAATGAGTGGGTACTTCTAGCCAATGAACTTCATTGTACAAGCTATGCCATCAAAAATTCAAAGTGATACCCTAGAGGAGTAAATTTTCCTTGGAGTTTTAATTTAGGTAGTTGACAATTTTTTATTTCAAAACTGTGTCAAAATCAAAATTTTTATTCATACATTGGTTTTAGCTACTTAAAATTGTAAACGCTGAGATTTCCTCCCGCTAATACTTTCCTCCCCTAGAGTGAATTTCAGTAAATGCTTTAAATTTAAAAATGGTCATCGCTTCAAGCCCAACTATGTTTCATGCGACATGGGTTTGTTGCTTATAATGGGGAGTTCCTTGCTTATAATGAACATAATTTGCACAAGGGTTTCATTTGATTCCTAGCTTTTCATGACATTCATGGATTATGTAATATTACAATGTCAAATTACACTATTGTGGTTATAGCATAGATGCCTAGATAGCACTCTACATTGTGCTCATACAGCCTGTATTTGTCATCTTTTGTGCTCTGCCAAACACTTCTAAGGATGATCATGAAGAGAAATATGGTTTGCCATGTGAAAACGATAACTTCAAGCTTTCCACGATGTAATACATGTACGATGTATTTGCGGCGTTTTGGGTAATGCGAGATAGTGTGGATCGTGTCAATTCTTGTGGCTTGGGCTATATCCCTGCTTGCGCATTTATAAATAATTACATTGCATGCACTTTTTGTTACTTGTATTTTAAAGCTGTTTAATTTGCTATGATTTGGTTTTAGCACTTTTACCCATTGTCATGGAAGCTCTTGAAAAAAAGCTGTGGATGCAGAAAATCAAACCACTCCACGGCCCAATACAAATAATGGGTGTCGGAACATGGTAAGCTAAATATGCATGTACATTCTTGTACTTGTATGACTGTGATATATTATAACCTATCTATCTCATTGCTATCTCCATAAACCTAACAGTATCCGCAGTATCTAGCTTAATAGTGGAATTATCAACTCTTTGCTCTGCAAATCGGTGGAAATAGGGAGGGTGGAAATAGATAAGGGTAAACTCCCTGGAACCAAATAGAATGTATGATAGCTAGTAGAACAAAGTCCATTCTCATTTACAAACATACCTCTTCATTTGTAGTTTGCTGTTTATGACTCCGTTTGCCTGCGCTCTCTTCAATCAAAGATGGTAAGTCTATACATTTAGTGTTGAACTTCTTATCTTATCATAAGGAAGTAAATCATCGATATACCCGACAGATATGCCAATAAAAATGTGTCTAGTATTTCCATTCCATCTCAAGATTTTCAATTTCTTGTGTAATAATATAATGAGGGGGCTCCCTGCACATGAAGCTGCCTTCAATTTCTTTGAAGATAGGAGTTGAATCTTCAAAGTTAGCTTGCCAATTTTCAATTTTTGGTCTATAAAGTTAAGAAATCCTCTCATTTTGGAATTAATCTTCAATTGATCAATATTTGTGTCAAAATCTTTCCTTCAATGATAAGACCCCTAATCTTCAATCTTCATGAAAATACGTGGGGAGCCCCAATGAGCTTTTCTATGCTATCCCGAAACTCTAATATGCAAGAAAAGTTTGTACGCTGCCCTGCATAATATGTGCACACATATACATAGTTTTTATATAACTTGTAAATATGTGTTGTTTGCCAGATTTTTGTGATCTTTCACTACATAAATTGTGAACTGTGTCCATGTCTTTGCTCCAGATATAACCCTAGCCGCAGGAAAAATTTAAAATGTATTTATCTCTTTTCATTGGAAAAAATGAATGATACTGTCAGGAGTTGTCCCTTCTTTGATAATGAGTAGATAATTCTGACTTCGAAGAAACAATTAGATAAATCAATAATTATTTCCTGGGGTCTGACCTGGTGTACTCCCTGTGCCACCAAAAGGCAGCAGGTACAGGCTTGTACCTCTTTGATTCGAAGATAAATCTACCGCTGTCTGTTTTTAGTTCAATCACTCCTGAAACTTTACAAAAGAGAGACAAGGAGGCATATGAGAAGCTTATGAAGAAGACAAATGGATCACCACCTGCAGTGTTATACTTCAACAAGGGTTTGTAATGATGTCTAGGTAAGGTTCAATTCTCCGTTTTCTGAATTATGGATATGTGGTGTGTACAAGATACTGTGCATTTTATGTTTGATACCGGTTTCAAACTTGTCAACGATTCCACTGCAATTTTTTCTGGAATTTTTGATCTGAGCATGTCAATTGTGCCCAGTTCAGTCATCTTTTGCGGTAATTCATTGCTGTTGTTGTTTTTTACTCCATTATTTCTGTACCAAATCAAAAGGCAGCTCTCTGTTAATTTGTTTTGTACGACCTGTTTTATATCTATTTACATTATACTGTAACCAAAGCTTTTGACCAGCATAGGGTATAGTTATTTTGAACCTGGTCACTCAATAATGCTCACTAGGAGAGTAGTATGGATTGTTACCCAGACAGCCAGTAACTATGCAGACCAATGGACTTCATTGTGCAGACTCTAATCGTAATTTTGAATTTTTTATTGATTTTTTTTTCATTATATTTAGGAACATTTTAGGTATGAAGAATATACATGAGTCAAAAAAAACTATTTAAACCAACTAACTCGCAATCCTGGATTTTCAAACTCTTAAAAAAAAACAAATAACAGGATAATATGGGAAATATTGAACGTGACTTCTCTCAGTGCTATAAGGATTCATCTATGTGTATTATGGAATCTATAAGTTGTGTACTAATATTCCTCATTATCCTCTTCTTCTCCATCATCAAGCACAACACAGTCACTTATTGCTGACAGATGACTAGATATACTGATATCACTAGCATCTCGCTCCAGTGACGGCAGTGCAAAGCTTACCTTCTTCTTAGCTTTATATGTCAGAGCCAGAACACTGGAATAATTGTCAAAAAACTTTTGCCGAAGAGTGTTCTTCTTGGCCTTAGTGTCCAAACGACCATCTTGATCATTGTTCATCTTTGGCTGCTTTGGTCTAGCGTCTAGATGGTTGCTACTGGCTTTGGAAAGACTAGATTTGAGGATTGATGGACTAGCGGAGGTAATAATTATCTCCGGTGATAGGCCATTACCGTTGAGAACTGTTCTATTGTATTTAGTTTCATCCATGCTGTGACTTTTTACGACTTTGCTTCTGGGTCCGTGACCATTTGCTAATGTCATGTGCCCGTTCACTGGCTTTGTTGATGAGCCATTCCAGTTGGTTGTCATAGACTGCGTCCCACTTGATGTAGGTTTGTCTGTACTGTCTGTAGACCCAGTAGACTGGGGAATACTAACAGTCAGCATGTCATCTTGATTCTCTTCAGCACACTCGGGCAGACAAGATGAGGAGGGAGCCGGACCTCCCAGGTACAGCTGATTAGCCAGACTCAGTCCCATCTTCATCCTCTCCGGAGCGGACTGAGACGGAGGCAGTCGTTTAGCTCTGGACAGGACGTGTGATGGACTGTTGTTTGCGGATGGTTTTATCACAAGGCTCGGAGGAGGGCTGGGATACCTCGATGGTTTGCGTGGTTGCATCATTTGAGCTATTGGAGATAAGAGGACACAACCCCTTAGATGATGCTTCACCTTGCAAAACAAAAGTGAAGCTGACAAATTAAAACACTGCTGATGAAAAACAAAACTAATACTAAACAATCATAGGGATAGCTGACCGTAAGATCAATGAAAAACTGTGTGGTTTGTTATTTTCTCGTGGTAGGCCTGAAAGTTCAATCCCAACACTATTAGCAGTATACAGTTATTGTAGGGCAGACATTGAAGTTGACAACTCTGTTATGATGATTGTGAAAAATTGTGTCAGCGAAGTTCCTACACCAGTGAATACTGAATGTTTGATATTCTGAAGATTTGTCACCATAGCTCAAATAGTTATATACATTGGTGGTCCTCTGACAAATTACAATGAATACCCAAATTTACCCTTACATGGTAATACACTACCAGGTAGTACATAGCAAAGTGAAGCAACTGTATAAATCAATGTTGTGATTTACAATTCACTACAATATTTAAAGCAAATAATAACGCTTGGTCAATATTGGAAAGCCAGATTGCAACTTGAGAAGCTTTAAGTGTTTGCTCTACAACAAATGGAAAATGAGAAAGAAATAGTTTGCTTACCTCAAAAACAAGTGCACTCGGAAAGAGACAACACCAATAACAACAGGTTTGTCTTAAACCATGAGAAAAAAAGCTTGTTACAACATCGGGTTTTTGCTGTTAGAAACCTTCTGCCATCTTTGATGAAACAAAGGACTTGTGGTATAAATTACAAAAAACGTTGAATAAGTGAATGAATAGTTTGGTATATATTTTGTAGGATACTAATCAATAGCAATAATCTAAAATTGGCATTGATTAGACAGTAAGCTAAGATAGCTTGGGAAAAATGACCGTTGTATAACGTACGATAACCTAATATAGGCTGGTACTTGGCCTCTTCCTAGTACATGCATGTTGTTACAGTGCTCACGAGCTCCATACTTTTATCAAAGTTTTTGGTTAACACCCTACATCAAACAGGACATGGGTTGAGTAGTCTCGCTAGTCAATACCACTAAATTAATTAGCATCTTTGATTCAGCAATGGTACGTTAGTCAGTGATACATAATATATGGATTTTGTGGACTTGTCAAGTAGCGACTGTACCCACTTTCAATGCTGACACATCATTTCATATTACTTGTCCCGACAACCCTGCGAGTGATGGGGTAATTATCCACAAGTTACTTCAATGAGGGTAAAATGATACAATAAAGAAGGGTCCAAGTATTTAGCCTACCTCAACTAGGGATAAATTTTATACAGAAATAAAGTATATTCATGGTTAAAGGAAAACGATCACAACATTGAGATACTGAAATAACATTGATTGCCGTTACATTATTACAACAAGGGTAAATTTCACAACATACAGTGTAACAGCTTTGATATCACTTTATTCCACATATTTGTGCAGGTGCAGTAAAAAGCTAAGTCCATATTTTGTGTAGGTGCAATGAAAGCGTTAAAATTTGGACATGAATGATTTGGCTATGACTTTGGTGAGGCATGGTTCACATCGGCTCTTGTCTGCATGGCAAACACTTGATAGGATATTGTACATGTAGTAGCAGGAGGAAGGATTAGCTGTTCCTCTTACAGGCTGCAGCTGTAGTTTTTACCTGCTGTAGTAATCCCTCAGCAGCTTTTGCTCGTTCTCTCTCCTCTTGTAGCTGCTTCTCCAGACATTCTATCTTCTGCTTAAATTGACTCTGAAAAAAAGTCATCAGAAAATGAACCATAAAAATCATAGTTGTAATAAAGATACATACAATTTTGTATATGTATCTGTCACGTTTAGTTTATTTACTCAATATCCACTGCTACTGCCTTCTGATGAGAAATCATTTCCTTTTCAATCACAAGATAAAGACCTGTCTGTTTTTATGTGGTGGGAGTCTTGTGCATTGTAAAAACGGAAGTAACTGCACATTTTGCCTCAGACTGTGTATTAGTTATAGGCATTTTTTATAATATTAGCCAGCATCCATCATGCCGACATGAATGTCCAAGCACAAGAATTATAACCAAGTAAACATGTAACGTATACATGTTATGTATCTGAAGTGTATGTGCTTAGAGTGTTTAGAGTATTAGCCGCGTACGTCATTAAAGATATACCTCCCCAATCAGATACAAAATTGTTTATGTGGGCAGCCGATAATGGGCTAGGGTTTGCTGTCTGTGATGCTCACACCATTCTAACACCTTTATCACCTTTGATCAGGCACGATAATGCACGTGGATAGAACATTTACCCAATACCTAATTATATTACACGAGAATGACTTGAGGAAAGGTTCATGGCAAGGAGTACAGCACCCATCGCTAAATTAGCAATAAACAATTTCCTATGCTAAGATTTAAGTACCTAGCTCATCATTTCACTTGCTGCCAAAATTATTTATATCAATTAGAGGAGTTCATTGATTGGTTACGGATATCAGGTCTTTAAAGCAGGTAGTTTGAGCTGCACATGTAGACACTCCTCCCCCTGGAGTTAATTTTCAGATGTACTCACCTGTATGGCCTGCACCTGAACATAACACCCAAATCAAATCAACCTTTGTGGCAGACAACCTTGTCCAGCAACCTGGTTCCATGCAGTTTGTTTGGATTTTCAGTGCATTAATTGTTACTAATTTGACGACTACAAAATTGTTACCCTCTTTTACCTTGCAGCAAGGACACAAATGGGAAAAGGGTAGAATTGAAGAATGAAGAGTTTAAAGAAAGCCAAATTCAGATCAAATCCACTAACATCAACCGACAGTTCATGGCAAGGCAATACTACAGGTTGTGACAGTCCAGTAAGAGATATAATTTTCAAAGCCAAAGCAAACAACCTCACTGCATTATTTTTGCGAAATGTCAAGGGAAAGGATAGGGCATTAGTATTTATTTCCGTCACTTTGATTCCACCCTTGCACAATGTATGTAATGCCATCATAGTTCAAGTAAGTTGCTATCAAACCACTAGGTGGTTCTCTGTTTATAATACATTCGTATACATGTATCCGTGATAACAATCTTGACCCAACGGAGGGAAACTTTTATTGGAATTTAAATTTCGTTAGTAGCGAATTAGCTAACTTTAAATTCTGCTTACCCAAAGGTTTTTGCACATCTTTCATTTATAGCTTTTATAATTAAAATTCAAAATATGTCAATTTGACGACTCTGACTCAGGTCGCTAAATCGAATACCGTGCATATTTTGATCGTGTGGGGTACTCGAGTCGAGTGGTCGGGAGGGCGGTATTTCTAAGTGTAGCTAATGAGCCTCGCCAATGCACTAGCAGCTCATGCTTTACTTACATCTTTCATAGTTAGTATCTACGAGTCCAAACTCGAACTCTCACACTACCGTCATCTGACTATCAATAGTATTCAATTTTTTTTTAAATTAGTAAAAGTAAACATGCTGTTGCATGTGCAGCAATGGTTTGATTGGCAGTCATCAGTTCGGACATAAAACTGAAAATCTTTGGGGCATATTGTAACTGTTGTTGTGTTGTGTTCATTAGAATTAAAGAGAAATCTGAACCTTCAATGGCCCTCACCTGTATTTCTTGTGGGAGTCTGTTGATGTGTTTGGCTATCATACTATCATTGCTTATTTCATTGTGAGTGGCTAACTGCTGTTCTCTTTTATCTTCTTCCATAGCTCTCGCTGCTGAGGTGGCTGTCGAAGAGCTGCGTCTGTGTTTTCTGTCGCCCCTGCTACTGACGTTTGTTTGACTGCTGCCGCTTCCTTCGCTCTCCTCATGGTCATTAATGGCCTCAAGTAAAGAGCGTAATAAATTATTTTTCATTGTCAAACTATTGATGTCGTCTTGCAGGTTCCGCTCCATTTTATACATATCACTGCGCAGCAATGCTATTTCAGTCTCATATGTCAGAATCTTTTGTTCGCTCTCTGTCAAGTTATTCACTAGCTTTGCTGCAGAAAACAAAAGGAAGGAAAAACTTTCACTTGTAGGTTCAACTCATCCTAATGGATTGTCATCACAACCATTACTATGCATGCTGGTACGCTTCACACAAGGAAAATGTCACTGTTCATGTTCATGTTCATCAAATTGACGGAACCTTTGGCACTTTTAAGTTTTGGAAATTTTATCATGTTTTGACAGAGATGAAGTATGCTTATTTTTGAATGATTAAAATTAATGGTTAAGATTTTTGTTAGAGAAAAATTGCAATTCAGAACACCCAGCTAAACGCTACAAACTATTTTTATTGGAGAAAGGGTTTGTTCAATGCATTGATTATTGTTTCTTAAAATAAAAGCCAATTACCATTTTATTAAATCATTGGTAATAGTGAAACACTTTACCCCGGATGAAAGCATGAGTTTTCTCTCCATGACAGGAAATTAGCTCAATCGAGATCCCAGCTTATGAAAAATTGATAGCTGCTACTGTGCGTGACCGGTCGTAACAATCACCCCCGACATTGTCAATTTTAGATTTCAGGAACTACTTACAGGCCCTACTTTGTTATGGATGTTTGAATCATTGGAAGAAAGTTTTTTTTTAAAATGTCACATTTTTGTTCAACAACTTTTCTGACCAGTCAAGGGGATTTCAAAGGACATAAAAAGCGAAGATTATTTTTATGTTTACGTGTTTTATGATAGTCCCGAAAACATGAAGTTCTCACTTCTCGTAAAAATAAGGGCTGAGCTAACATTATTGTTTCCATTCAGCAATGCCATGCCAAGAAAAATTATATGTACATGAACATTATCATGATCCAAAAATAAAGACTGTATTGGCACAAAATATGTTGGTCCCCTGGTGAATATAGTTAGGCATGGTAATTGACCTTCTGACAGCGAAGAACAGCAGCATTTTATACTAATCCCCTTTGTCGACGGCATTCTGAGAATTAATGTCTGCAGCTATACTTCTACAGTCTGCTAAGTGTAACTTGAATATAATATTTATGTACGTACTAAGGTTGAATTGATAATATTTTGATGGTTCTCTTATTGAGAAGCTCATTAATGTTTATCCCTCAAGATCCTGCAATCTGGTATTGAGAAATGATCAGTTGGAACATGCAGAAACATATACCAGTGGTAGCAGCTCAGATGTAGAACACAATCAAGGGTAATCGGCTTTTAAAATCAGGGTGGAGTTATCTGTGAACTGTGTTTGAGAGCTGCGTGGTTGATGTTAATGTCGACCGAAGTTCCATATCATTTATTAAAGTAGAAATTTATGGTCTTAATGTCAATGGTTGCATGGCGGGTTATAATGATTTTCTCTCTGCCAGCATGACATTGAATGCTGCCAATCTAACAAAAATATCATTCCCATGCAAACATTCGTACACATATTTCAGCTATAATGGAGATTCCAGATGTCTAAATTTTGATTCTCTAGCCATATACGATATATATACACTAAGCGGTGAAAAACAGACGATCACTTACCTATGTCAGGATTAGATTTACGATAGTAGTTGAGTTCTGTGATAAGACGAGTATTCTCACTCTCTATCTCGTTATATTTCTGCTGCTGCTCTTTTCCTCCCTCTGTTGTCGACTGCTTGTCTAATTTATCTAATAACAGAGAGTTTTCTTTTTCTAGAGTGTCCAATCTGCTCAGCATCTTATCAGTATTATTTGTTGTCTCCTGGGATTGTGCCCGGCTATCAGATGGTGATTGTAGTCTCTGATTTTCTTTTAATAGCCTATCATTATCTCTTTCTAGCTGTTGCAGTTTGTCTTTCAAAATATCAGCTTCTTGTTGCACGATGTCAAGCTGCTTTTTTGTATCCAGGGATTCACCATCGATTGATATGGCACGCCTGAATTGGTCTCTTCGTGGTGATTTTCCTTTCGTTTCTTCGCGTAACCTTTTGTAATCATTGTCACGGTCTTGGAGTTGTTTTCTCAGGTCATCAATCTCCTGAGTCATGAGTTCAAACTTCGTCTCGTAATATATTGAGTTCTTGTTCATAGATAGAGGCCCTTCATGCTGCTCATCATGTAGCAATGTCAGTTTCTGCTGAAGAGATTTTATCTAGAGAACGAGGAACATAAAAAAGCATCTAAAATGATGAAAAGCAAGCTTATGCAGAGTTGATAACATGGTATTGGCCGTCCTTACTCGAGAACTGGCAACTTGGTCACTAACACAGACTGCTTACTTAAACACTAGTTGGACAAAGATAGCTCCAAAAACTAAAAATTGGTTTTTGTTATGAACTGTGCAGCAATCATGAAAACAACAGTGTAATGCGCCGGAGGTATATAAAGATATTCTTTTTGCAAATTTAACTGACTTCAATAGGATGTATTTATTGCGAGGGGGGGTTTGAATAGAATATAATTATCCCGAGG
>ERZ1740062.1219-NODE-1219-length-10880-cov-4.618845_pt1 | contig 10880 bp, 4 predicted proteins | sample MGYA00581741_ERZ1740062 | MGnify/ENA primary metagenome ERZ1740062 (study PRJEB43018, sample SAMN04849747) | marine metagenome | isolation source: floating plastic debris | place: Pacific Ocean | collected 2008-09-01 | study: EMG produced TPA metagenomics... | reverse complement strand
TTATTTTACCAGGAGCAGGCTTATTGGTTTGGCTACAGAGTTTGTATGATTATATGAAATGGCGTTGTAAGAGCGCTATATCTCATGGCAGCCAATAGGATAAATAAATGTTTTTATCTCACTGTAGCAATCATGGTTGGAATTGATGAAAGAAATGTTTCAGGAGTTGTCCTCTCAGCCTTAGTGAGCTGATAACTTTGCCTAGTTTGAGGCCTCAATCTACAGCGTACAGAGCGGCTGATAATAACATAAATATTGTGGAATGATGCATAAATGCGTGAAGCATGTTATCCTGATGTCTCATACAGAGTAACTTAAATAAAAAATTTCAGTATTTTTACTACTAATCCAACAGAAAGGGAGGAGTCCTGAAATGAGAATGCTATATACCATACGAGATGAGAACAAACACAGAATTTAATTTAGCAACCTTGCCCAGAATGGTCAAATTCGCGGAATTAAATATAAGCAAATTTTGCTTTTTGAATTCAAGTTATATCAGGTGGTCCAAAAAAGTGGCACAACTTTTAGTGGGGCATAATTCCAAAACTGCTGGCAAAAATTCCACAAAACTGCACACAACATTTTTTCAACATGTTTTCAATCATTTATTAAATTTAATGTAGAAATGACAGTTGCTATGAAATTGGTTGTCGAAAAATCCAATATCGTAGATACCAGTAATGTTGGATGTGTATATGGCATGCACTCTGCATGGTAAACTGCTGAGATAAAGAAGTACAAGGTTTGTCTATGGTGCCAAATTGTAATTATTAACACTTGAGATACAATTTAAACTGGTGTATTGATCAATTAAGTAGTTGCAGTGGCTCTAACGTTCAACAAGCTGGGCTTGCCCAAAATGACTTACCAGTGGTTGTGTAAATCACTATGGTTTTGATTGCAACTCGGGATTTTTATAGAGTTTCTTCAAAAAGGATTGGAGAAATCGTCAATTCCTGCATCGATGATCTGCAAATTAAAGTTCACACTTTAAAGGGAGATATGTTTATGAATTTCCTCAGAGAAAGTGTGTTTGAGGATTGTCTGTAAAGCAGTTGAGGCACTCATTAAACATTTACTGTAGTTATTTCGCTTTAATCAACTCAGGATATTGAATTTTTAGACACCCCTTTTTTAAGACATCTGGCATTTCCATATTTTTTGTCAGATTCAATTGAAAATGTATATGCGAACTCTAAACGTGTTGAAGTTGTCTGGTATGGAGTTTTAAGTGGCTATCCAGCCCTTATTCAAATTTATGACTTATTAAAAGTTGTGCCATTTTTTGGACTACACGATATAAGGCGTCATTGAAAGATTCTTAAAGCTCTAATAATCAGCATAATTTAAATTTAGCGAATTTTCCATTAGCGAAATGGCAAAGTTTGAATTCCAATATAAATCTTCTTCCTGTACGGGGCAAGTTGCATAGGAGCTCAAGCGACAACATGTCATATGCTTTATCTAAATAGATGAATATTGAGAGCCAAAGTTTCAAAAAAATGGTGCGTAAGTCATCATAAAAGATTATAAATTATTCAGCAGCTGTAGAGATCATTGTCTACCAGTTCGACAGAAGTTGTGGTTTGTGACGTTTGCTTCTTCTTTGTGGCAGCTGTAACTGTAGAGTATTCATCGGTAATATTACTCTCATCCTCTACTCTGAATATCGAAAGACATAGAAACTGTTTGTAACAATAACATCTTCCAAACGGTATACATTAAACACTTCCACCATTACTTCATTGCTGCTGGAACAACATAAAAATTATCTCCCTCAAATGGTTGACAGTTGTCTTGTTTCTTGCAACTACTGAAAACTCCCAAAAGACAAAGACCATTTCTGGGCAATCAGTGGGTACAGGTATGCATGTACGTCATGTATATCTCTTTTAGTGATGTTAGTGTTACCTCAATGATATTGTTTTAAAGATTTTTTTTCTATTTTATATGAAGTACACTAAGATTGGGAAAATTGGTAACTTCACAAGGAAGCGGTGTTAAAGTGAATTAAAAGCAAACCTTAGTATAGTAATATTGTTCTCATATTCGTCACCGGTGGAACCAGCCAGATGATAGTTATTTTCATCATCAGCGAGGTCATATTCACCTCCAGACTGTGTCTGCATCATGTAACTATCTGGCTGTCCGGCTGTAGTGATAAACAATTGTTTTCATATTTAATTTTGATCAGTTTTTGTTTCGAAGAGTTGTAAATGTATATCCAAAGTGTTTCAGATTACACACAAGTTAGCATTGGTGTGGCTGGTTGCCAACCTCCTATCTTTTCTGACAGGGGTTTGATAGCAGGTGCAGCTGGCTCCAAGCCAATTGTACTCTGGGAAATCAGACTTCATGTAGATCCATGTTGTTAAATGGTGCCAAAATTTGGAAAAACCTATCAGGATACGTGATTGGCAAGCTACTCAAATAGCATATTAAATCATCAAATGAGTCTTGAGGAGCATCGCTAGATGTTACAAAGAAAATCACTGCAATTAATTCATATAAGACTTACATGCTGGTGGTGCCTGATGACTGTTTGTAGTTGCTTCAGTATCATGACCATCTCCTGGAAAAGAAGCAGAGCGATTATGCTCACCCGGGAGAGGAGACTTTGATGTATGCCTATAAAGAATAAAAGCTTGCTGTGTTGTGTTGCAAAATGAACATGACGGCTACATTGAGTTTTCTTGATATGCCCTATCTTGAAAACTAGATTGGCATAAATCTGTTGGAACGATAAGTGTATACATTTCAGCCATTTTTACTCTACTCTAGAATCTGGTACATTTGCCTTCTTCTATAATGGCACCAAAAATAAGGCATTCATGAAACAAAATTGCTATGGGAATTATGCTAGAGCGCCCAGTGGGAGGATAACTACTGTATTGGGTTTTCAAGTGTTCAGTAACTTATTGACGTTTTGCAGTATTTACTTTTGCCTCACAACTATTATTACTATACAGACAGAAGCTTTAATATTGTTCTGATATTATAATGTTGACGGAAAACCATTAATATTTTTCCCAAAAAAAAACCATAAAATAGCATATTTCAATTGTCCTAAAGGGTCACAACAATTTTTGGGTGATAACTCTGTGAAGTCCTACATTCACATTATACAATAATAAACCATCAACTCGTACAAGCCAAATCACTGAGACTGGATAGCTTACCTCTGTCTGCGATTTCTGACACACACGACGGTTATGATGATGATGACGATGACAAGAGCTACACCTCCACCTACCGCTGAAGCGATGATGATATCAACACTGTCAACTTTGTCATCTCTGTAACCCTGTGTATTTCGGTTTGTGACTTCTGCGTTGGTGACATTTGGCATTGAAGGCCTGATTTCTGGTTCATCACTATTAGGCACAGTCAGTTCTGTTGTGGGTTTGGTTGTGGTGGTAATCTCTGCTTTGCTGTTGGTGGTCAGGCTGGTAGTTTCTGGTTTGCTTGTGGTGGTTGTCAGAGTAGGTGCTGAAGTTGTTATATAGCCTGAAGCAGAAATGGTAGAAGAAGGGATATTTGAGGGGTTACTCTCCTTTATTTCCATGTAATTCTTATACCCATGTAAATACTTGAGCGTCCTATATGAAAATGTAAGTAATGAAACCGTACTGTAAAAAGTACCGTTGAAAGGATGTTACAAAAACCCAGCGGCACTCATTTTGAGTGATTGGACATCAAAAGCATTAAAAAACTTTATGGCTGCTTCTATGTTAGTTCTCATGTATGAACCTGGTGGAGCTAGGATACCTGGAGTTGATTCATTGAAGCAGCAGGAAGAGAGATCATTGCCAGCGACAGGGAAACATGTTGTCTGCCAGTTAAAGTTCACACATCGGATCTGTCCTGTTGTTGTTCCTGTACAGCTCACAGTACACCATCCATCACCATCAGAACTCGGCAGACTAACCACATGGTATGTGCTATACTGGGTGATATCACACTCTAAGTTGATAGCTAAATAGAAAAAAGGAGCAGTAAAAAACATCACATCTTTAATTTGGTTTTGGAATAAATTGGGGGAGAATGACAAAGGAGTAGTGTGGAATTGTCAAAGGTGGTAGTAGGCTTATTGATCTGTTGTATTGTCTAGGAAAGTTGGATCAATGAATATCATTGGTTGGATTTACACTACAGCAGGCAGCAACTGGAACAACAATATGTAGTTGTGTGTGTGTGTGTGTGAACAGCAGGGCTGCATATCAAAGGAGGAAATTTAGTTAAGGGGCAAATACAGGACTTGAGTTACAGGGGACCATAACCACACAAAGCACTAAAACACAGTAAGTAGCATCCCTATCCACTTTTGATGCTTTTTCTGCAAAGAAATGCAACCTTAAGCCAATTATTTTGCCCACCAATACTATACGGACGAGAAATGAAGGGGGTCTGAGAAGAACTGAAATGCCCTGTCTTAATCTCTGTCATATTTGATCATGACCACTGACCTCCCAAAAATCAAATCAGCGATACCGAGAGTTGACTGATTATTTTTTGAAGACCAATAGGCCTACTATAAGAGTTGTCTTATTGATAAGGCTGTATGGGCAAATCCTAAATATGATTGTTAAGGGGCAACCCAGTTTCTGGATCTGCATCTGGTTAATCATTATTTTAATACTCTGCTTGTTTTTCACAATAGCAAATGATCTTAAAAAGAATGAGGTTTGTATAATAGCCAAGTAAATACAATTGGGCTTGCAGACATGGACATGTCAAAACAAAACAGGAAAGTAGGATGGTGCAGTGGTTAGCTTGGGCTTGGTGAACGCAAGGTCCCAGGTTTGAATCCTGATCACTACCCATGTTACTGATGGAAGTGAGCTCTCCATACATAGATCCTAGCTTGCCCACCCCCATTAATTAGATGCTTTCATTCATTTACCTGTAACTCTAATATATTTGTAAAGACTGCCTCATTGTCCCCTAACGGGTTACTGGCAGCTACATAATGTGTATATTATTATTATTATACTTAATAATGAACAGCTTTTCCTTTTTGGCATAGGTGGATTTGATTGGATACTTCTAATTTTCTACTGCTGATTTGTTTATCATTTTCATAAAGCTTTACTGCTGATATGATTTCCTGTGGGAATGGTCATTAGTTATATTAATGTTTGTGGCAATTTCGGTGGTCGACAGTTGAAGGATGTACTTGAAATTGTTGCAGAGAATGCCTCCTTTTTGACCATGGCACTGTCGACTTTGAATGGGAAAAGCTGCATTGTGAGCTCTTGTTGTTGCTGGTAAAAATAGAATTTGAGGCATAGAGATTTGATGCAGTTTAGAGGTTTGATGTTTTTGATATCCATTTTTTGACATGGTGTGTATAATTGATAGCTTGATTTTCAATGAAACTGTTTGCTATATACAATATTAGTGTTCTCCCATACATCTAGGGTCTAAGAGCTATTTCTGTGAAACTTTAATTAAACACTTAGAATAGTGAGAATGGTAAGTATCAAAAAGGTTGATTGTATTGAAATTGAACTAGCACTAGTTCTTGGAGGAGTCACAGGAAACAAGTCAGTTGTCAGCTTTATGTAATGCATACATATAACTGGGAATCGTCTAATTGAGTTTTTGGGAGGACTGAGTATAATATTACACCAGCGTAATATTTACTCAGTTAAGATCCTTAGGCTATAACTAAAGCCTCATGCTGATGATCTGACCAAGTACTCTTGGCATGACATCTCTTCGAAAATGCTAGGATAGTAAGAAAAGGACACATACGAAATCTATCTACAAGGTGTATTAATACTTTGTAGTCACACTTACCAGAGTACTCCAAACAAAATCCATCCGCCTCTGTGTCTGCCGGCAGTTCAGATGATAATGAAAGCCAGAAAAGAAATTTGTCAGAGCTACCAGAATGAGGAATCCACACATCTAGAGGTGGCTTGTTATTATTGCAGTAGGCTATCCAACTCTGTGCCACCTCATCACCAATATCCAATCTATCATCCCCACTTTCGCAGGAAGTCGTTGTGTTGCTTGCAAACACATCAAACTTAATAGTGAATCTCACAAATACTACTGTACTTGCTCCAACAGTAGATTTTAAGTCTTTAATTCTGATGAGGCTTGAATCCAACGCTCTACTGTATGGGTGCTCTGAGAAATCTCTATGACTATAAATAATACCACTGCTCGCACGGACTTCTTTTAATTCCATGTTTTGAACATAATATGGATCTAAAAGAAAGAAAACAGGCTGGGCTCCATATAACAATACCTAGAAGTTCTACAGTAGCCGATCCTCGGCCTCCTGTGGGGAGACAGTCCCCCAAGCTATACACACAGAACATATAACATAAAAAACGCAAAAGTTGATACAAGTAGGATGTGGGCTAGAAGTAGATTCCTAACATAAAAATGCGTCATAATCAGAGGTTTTTTGAGATCATGCCAAACATCCATTCCAGGTAAGGCTGGGCGGTTTGTCCGCTTAGCCGACTGCTGTGCAGCTTTAGTATTAGCCGACAATATGCAACAAACCAAACCAACCACATAGAATCACATGACACCGTGGCTCAACCGGTAGAGCATCTGCCTCACAATGTTGAGGACGTGGGTTTGAGTTCCACTTGGGACAGGATTTTTTCACATAGTTGTGTCCACCTCAGCATGTGCAGTCGGTGCGGAGTTATCCTATCTTGGTTTCAGCTGAGAGGGCAACTCCAATGCCGCACAGCCTTAATTCCAGATTAATTAAATAATCCCAGCTACAACTTCCGTTGGTAGTTTTTATATATGGGCCAGCCTGATGATTTAGAGCCTGAAGAATCTCTGAGCTTAATTGCTCTAAACACAGAAATTTTGGTTTGTAGAAAGTTTCCTACTTTTAAGTTTTCCTTGTGAAATTAGCTAACTTCAATTTAGCTTATTGGGTTTCTATCCAGGATAGCATATGACAGAAAAATACATGTGACACAGGGTGAAACTAGCTACTTTTAAAGTTAGCTACCTCAGGTAGTGAAAATGACAAAAATAAATGTTGATGAATACTTCTTGGGGATAGGGTATTGACATTAGTGACAATCTTTAATCTTGGGTAGGAAGCAAGAAGAAGAGAATTTTAATGGTGATGAGACGGGACAGTGCCATGTTACTGTGATATTCATAACGTTTTTAGGTCAAATCAGACAATTAAGCAGCAGAAAATGGCCAAAAATAAGTAGAATACATTATGACTAGGTGAGAAAATGGGTCCATTCCATGCAAACTAAGGACGTGACCTTATTAATTCACAAGACAGAAATTTTCTTCAGATGTTTGCTTTTTGGTTCATTGTTTTGGTTGTGATGTGGTGTCAACAATCGATATCAAGCCCACCATATCTCAAAAAGCTTTTTTTCAACAACCACAACAACTCTGTCAATCTATACAAGAAATACCCTTCACTAAATACTAAGGAGTTTGAAGATTAAAAAATAAGCTTCCGCTAATAGTAGGGTTACCTGGCAGCTTTTTACTATTGCTATGGCATATACTATAATAACCTGTCATAACCAACCTGAGGCAGACAATGTGTTATGCAAAAGAAAAATCATGATGATCAGCATCGAATGATAGATATTCGATTGCATTGACGTGTTATCCATATCTTGTTCAACTTCGTGACCAGATGAAGAATATGAAGATGTAACAGCTGAAATGTATCCAACACGATCAGTATATCCTGTATACACAGGGTTTAAATGGTGTGATTGAAGAACACACTAGAATTTTCTAGTTCCTGGTTGATACTAGAAAGTGAAATTAGCAATGCTAAGTGCAATGTTTAGTTCATCGCTGCTGGTATTGTGTGTGCTCAAATGGTTATTCATATTTTGCTCAAGTCACACTTCCTCATTGCATTTTTGTTTCACATGTTTTTAGCTGTTTTTTAGCAAGCCAGTTATTGATGAATCATATTCAATACAACATAATTTGCTAACGTTGTTCCACATCTCAGTTTACCCTCTCTGGTCATTACTTTTGCTTGGCTTGCCATTATTACACGCTAAATGATAGAGTACCATGGTAACAATACGTTTTATAGAATTAATCTTAGCCAAATATCCGGTTGTGATGCTGCAGATATGATATTAAATCCATAGCAATGACGTGTTTTCCATGATGGTGTGGTAGCTTGATAGAAATGTGAACAGATATATGCAACTTAACAGGTTGAAGTACATACATGCACATAGTCGAGCATATTTTAGGCTGTGCTTTAGGCTAGCAACCAGTCATGTGTTAGTAGTGCCACAGGTTCCAATAGCGCTCTTGGCTAGCATCGCATAGTCTGTAGGTCTTTGTTCTCTCTGTCTTGGTTGAGAATCAAAATAAAATTGTTTGTAATATCAATTTTGTTGACATTTTTTTCAAGATCTCTCCTGCACATGGTTTAAACAACAACCTCAGAGACAGTGCTGTTTATTTATTTGATGTAGTAGTTGTCTTCTCTTTTGTCATGAAGGGATAAATCATAGATATGTTATTATCATATCCATTGAGATTAAATATCAGCCTTACCAGGTCTGATAAACAAAAAGGCCACAAGAGCAATAAAACAAGTATGAATATCTTTGCCAACCCATCACATATTATATACAGATTGCAAAACTCATGAATAGGTGGCTATGCAAGGTCATACTTTGACTCCCACATGTCCAGTGCCACATAATCTCCCAGGGAATAACCTGTTATCGTATAGTTGATCACAGATTAACACCAAAAATGGTTGGTTGTACCTAGTGCTTTCATTTAATTGGATAAAGTATTGAAAAAGTGCAGAGAAAATGCTTGATGAAGAACACGTGTTTCACAGGAAAAACCAACTGTTTGGCACAGATACTACTAGGAAGATTGTGTGTACAATCAAAGGAAGTGGAACAATTATGTGATAAAATGTGGAAAAAAGGTGGCCTGCAAAAGCAAAAACAACGATATGCAAATATCTGAATTGAGTTTCCAAAAATAACATTTAGCTTCAATTCCATCTCCGAAACCCTGGTGCACATTGGAATCCGTCATCAGTAGTTTTTCTCGGTTAAGTGCAAACGCTAGTCTAAGTGCTCATACTCCCAAAAGCGGGATGAGTCAATGACGCCCATTATCAAACACCCCTACTTGACAGTGGGCGCCACTAGCTCCCCTTGATTCAGATTCAGATTCAGAGCATTCAGTTAGACTAAGAAGACATTGAAGTGCTACGCTTCCTTTTACAACCCGTTATTGAGTGGCGTTTCCTTTGGTGTTAGCTAAGCCATTGTCCGTCCTGTGCAGTAATAATGATAAAACAGTTGGATTACACTCATGTTTAATCAATAAAATCTTGGAAGTCCCCTCCTGAAGTGCATGCCTAATTGTCACAGCTATTAAAACCTGATCATGACAGGAAAGGCAACAATTTCTGCTCATTATCCATCACACTGACCACTTGGTTTTCTAAGGCATGGATGTCCTGGACCCAGAGTGCCAGATCAGAAGTTTGTTTCATGATTTGTGATAATAGGGTTGGAACGGGTATTTGGTGCTTGCTCCTCAATACCTTACCTGAAAAGGTAGGACATTATGGGCAGCTGTGGTACTAGCCAACCTAAGACAATATCGACTGATTCGAAACTTGTCAGATTGAAAAAATGCTGAAAAATTAAGCGGCCATGGAAAATTTGGTGTTGCAGTAAACACAAATATTTGAAACCTTGTGTCCATGGACTCACTTCGTCGGTGTTGCAGGAGTTTTCAGGTAGATTTTTACATGGATTTGTGCCCGACCCATAACTGAAATTTATTTGATACCCGATACCCCACCAATACTTGTTTTTTCATACCCATTCCAGCCCTATCTAATAATGCTGGCCTAATGCTAGTTTACTGCTAAATCTTTGCTTTTGATTATGGAGCCACTCAGTAACAAGACCAATCAAAGCAATTTGCTAATCGTAATCAATTTTGGTATGGAAGTTGCTTTCGTCCAGACAACATCTTATTATCAATAATTACGGCATCCATGCAACTCACCTGCGTATGTAAGCCATATTCTCATACTGGTCATATGAATTAGGCTGGTGCTGCCGATGATTGGGTAGTACTTCATATTCACCTCCATCACGAGTCATTAGCAATTAGGTGTACGCATAGACTTAATAATAATAATTTTTATTGGGTGTACGTTTTATCTAGACAAATATGGTATCATTATATTATTATATTGTTTACTATTAATTAGTTTGTGCCAGGATTTATTATATCCATTAATATATTAAAGAAAACACTGTCCATGCTTATGAAATTTAATAAATGTAAATTTAATTAGTGTAAATGTACATACCACCCTCAGATTGCCGCATTATGTTTAGAGGAGCCTCAGAATTGTTGTTGCTCAATGAAGCAGATTTATTTTGATTGGTATTGGTGGAAGGTTTCGATGCATGCCTACAATCAATCATTCAATTCTTGCTTCAATACATCAAAAAACACTGTGTAGAATATGGGAAAATAATGTAAAAGGAGGCGGGAGTGATTGGGAATCATTGGCCTCTGTAGCACCGCAATGCATCAGGCCTCTCGAATGATACAAAAGATTTACATCCTAGGCCTACCACGTAATGCAATTATTGTCATTCAGTAGTATTCTCAAGTTTTCACTCCCATCCAGGGGTGGCTATGCAATTATTTCCGTAAATCTGAGTGTCTAGTTTTACATATTAGGACAATTCTAACTTCAGGACATTTAATTGAACAATGATATATCTCATGCACTGAATTGAAAAACATGGAATGGAATTAACTGGTTAGCCCATAGAGGCAATATAAACACTAGAGGTGACAATGTGTACAAAAATAGCATCTCCTATTGTCCT
>ERZ1740062.1217-NODE-1217-length-10891-cov-3.954411_pt1 | contig 10891 bp, 15 predicted proteins | sample MGYA00581741_ERZ1740062 | MGnify/ENA primary metagenome ERZ1740062 (study PRJEB43018, sample SAMN04849747) | marine metagenome | isolation source: floating plastic debris | place: Pacific Ocean | collected 2008-09-01 | study: EMG produced TPA metagenomics... | reverse complement strand
CGCGGGCCCGGAGTGGCGCCGGGTACAACCAGCACCGGCGCGTCCACCGGCAGGCCCTGAAAGAGCTCAGTGCCTGCCCAGCTGAGTTGCCGGTAACTACCTGGCGGGATCTCCTCGCCCAGAAACGACAGCGGCTCGGCCGGATTATCGGAGTCCTGCATGAACCCAGGCACTTGGTCAATTTCCAGCGCATCTTCGGGGTTGTCCGCTTCTGCTATGCCGGTGCTCGCCATCGACAACGACAGTAAGGCGAAGATTGTGGCTCTGAGATTTAGCATGGCATGTGATGTAACGGACAATCCAAAGCGACGCTGCACTGCAGCAATCGATCAAGTTAACATAGTCTAGAATACGTGCAAGCTACTGTTTTTTCTGTGAGCGAATTCAAGTTACCGGTATCCTGATTCTCTTATGACCACCAGATCCACAGCGCGTTTCATTCTGTTTGTCGACCTGTTTTGCATCGCTGGGGTGGCTGTCTTTTTCTGGTTATTGGTCGCCGGCAATCCGACCGCGTGTTGTCGCGCCAGCAATGCGACGCCGATGGTGGTGGCTCTGGTTGCCTACCTGATCGTGTCGCGGCGACAGCTCGATGCACGGTTCTGGCTCGCACTGATTGGCTTCAGCCTGCCAGCCGTCGGGCTGTCGGCCTATCTGCATCTAAGCTTCCTGTTCGACTGGCAAGGTATTGCCTCCAACGCGGTCACGCCGGAACTGTTGTTCACCTATTTGCCGAGCTACGTCATGGTCGCGGGTGCTACGGGCAGTGCGATCGGATGGATCGTTGGCCGCTTTGTAACAAATGGTTAAGCCCTTTTGCCCGTATCGGCTGCATCAATTAGACTAGCCTCAGGCTTTGGGTGGTCACGTCCAACGCTGCTATTGGAGAATTCAGGAGAGAAAGAATGACAAAGTTGACCGACGTAGAGGGGATCGGCCCAACCTATGCTGCCAAATTGACGGCAGCAGGTTGTCGGAGTCAGGAACACTTGTTGGAGATTGGGGGTACCAAAGCGGGTCGCAAAAAGATTGCACAGGATTCCGGTTGCACCGAGAAGCAAATTCTCGAGTGGGTCAACCGTGCGGATTTGTGCCGGATCAAAGGCGTCGGCAGCGAATACTCAGATCTCTTGGAGTGTTCTGGTGACGATACCGTTCCGGAACTGGCCAACCGCAACGCGGCAAACCAGCTCACAAAAATGCAGGAAGTAAACGACGCGAAGAAGCTGGTTCGTGCCATGCCATCTGCCAGTCAGGTTGAAGACTGGGTGGCGCAGGCCAAGAAACTACCGCGCGCAGTTCACTATTGATCGATAGTCGACCGTCAACGTGGATGGCAAAAGGCCGGGCGCAGTGCGTCCGGCCTTTTGTGATGCGCATAGTGATGGTCTTGCTGGTTTGTATTGGCTCGTCGAACGCCGTCAGCGCGCGCGAATTGCCGGTCGCCGACCTCGTCGTCGTCGACAAATCGGAGCGTTGGCTGCGCTTGTATGAGAACGGCGCGGTCATCCGTGAATTTCCTGTCGCGCTCGGCTTTGAGCCGCTTGGCGATAAGCAACGCGAGGGCGACAATCGTACGCCCGAGGGACGCTACTCACTCGATGTGCGTAACCCAAACTCACAGTTTTTCCTGTCGATCCGTATCTCCTACCCATCGGCGACGGACGCCGCTGAAGCGCGTCAGCAAGGGGTGGCCCCAGGTGGGCAGATCATGATTCACGGCCAGCCGAATGAGCCGAAATACTCGAGGGCCTATTACGCCAGCACCGATTGGACCAATGGGTGCATTGCCGTCACCAATCTGGCGATGATCGATATCTGGTTGATGACGCGCTTGAACACGCCCATCGAGATCCGACCTTAGGGACCAAACATATGGATATAGAAGTTTCACCAGAAGGATCGCTTGAGGTTCTCTCTCAGGTCGAGGTCAATGCCTTGCAGAATGAAGGGCAGGGAGGGTTATACCAGCTGCTCAGGCGTTGTGCGCTGGCGGTCTTGACCAGCGGCTCGATGAGCGATGATGCGACTGAGCTGATGCGCCGATATGCGAATTTTGATGTACGCATTCTGCAAGTGGATCGCGGCGTGCGTTTATCGTTGCGCAATGCACCGGAGCTTGCGTTTGTTGATGGTCAGATGATTCGTGGCACGCGCGAGCTGCTGTTTTCCGTTCTACGCGACATCGTGTTCTTCCACGCGGAATTTTCGGGACAGAGTCGTTTCGATCTTTCCCGTTCCGATCATGTGACGAGCGTCGTGTTCCATATGTTGCGCCATTCTGGTGTCGTGGCGGCACGGCCTGATGTCAACGTCGTGGTCTGCTGGGGCGGGCATGCGATCAGCCGGCATGAATACGACTACACTAAGCTCGTGGGCTATGCGCTCGGGCTGCGTGGCCTGCAAATTTGCACCGGCTGCGGTCCTGGTGCGATGAAGGGGCCCATGAAGGGCGCGACAATCGGACATGCGAAACAACGTATTCGCAATGGACGTTACATCGGTATTTCCGAGCCCGGCATCATCGCGGCGGAGTCGCCCAATCCGATTGTTAACGAGCTCGTGATCATGCCGGACATGGAAAAGCGACTGGAGGCATTCGTACGCACCGGTCACGGCATCGTCGTGTTTACGGGTGGCGTCGGCACCGCGGAAGAGATTTTTTATCTGCAGGGAATTTTGTTGCACCCGGATAATCAGGACATCGAGTTTCCGTTGGTGTTTACCGGTCCGGCGAGCGCCGCGGAGTACTTCGAACGCATCGACGAGTTCCTGCGCGCGACGCTTGGCGACGCCGCTACACAACGATATAGGATCATCATCGACGACCCGGTTCAGGTCGCGCGGGTAATGCAGGACGGTCTCGATCGGGTTGAAATGCGCCGGCGCAGGGACGGTGACGCCTATTACTTCAACTGGCGTTTGCATATTCCGCCTGAGTTCCAGCGTCCGTTCGAAACCAATCACGAAAACATGGCTGCACTCGATTTGTCCGAGTCGTTGCCCAGTCATGAATTGGCAGCGAATCTCCGACGCGCTTTCTCCGGTATCGTCGCGGGCAACATTCGTGAGGAAATCGCAAATCTCGTCACCGAGCAAGGACCGTTCGAATTGAGTGGTTCGGCGCGTATCGCGTCGCTGCTGGATCAGTTGCTGCGCTCGTTTGTCGCGCAGAAACGCATGAAGATCAGCGGCGAGTACAAACCCTGTTTTCGCGTCTTGACGCCGTAAAAGCGCGTCTTGACACAGACAAGATTCGTACCGATTTTCCGTAATAATTGATTACGTAAAACGACTGTCGCCAAACGCACAATTTCCCGGGAAATACCCGGTTTAGCCTGTGAAACAGTTCCTCGTCAGACGGCCGTTTTCGCCGTAGCCTGTACGCAATAAAAATTGCGTGAGGGCATTCACATGCAGGACGACAAAGGCTTCGGATGGCCAGGCGAGAGTAGCTCGCTTGACGATACGCCAGAAACGCCATCCTCCCCGAGTAACACGGACGTGTTCCGAAATTGGTTGTCGCGTGGACCACAACCGCGTCGCCGCGCCTCGTTCGATCCATCGCTGTACACCTGGAAAGGTTATCGGCAATGGAAGGATGGTGTCGTGAACCAGAACAACGACGGTCAGGATTAGCCGGGATCACCGTACGCAGCAATGCTGCCAATCGAACAAGACGAAAGACTATGCAAAATCACAATCGCCGCGACGACGGCGCGGATACGTTTCGCAACCCGGAAACGCGTGAACGCTGGCAATGGGTCAGACACGCGATCGATGTTGCCGAGATGAGTTCAATACTGGCGTTGCAGGAGCGCGCTGAAAATGAGGTAGCGACCGCACCCTCACCTTTCGAGTAATGGAGAACACCGATATGGAAGTCACAATGCTGTGGTGGGATAACTTTGATGACTACTGGCACGCTTTGCGCCATCGTTTGATGGACACGATATGGTTCAGTATGCATGAGGCACGAATATTGGCACTGCTCGCAGCGGCGATTTGCCTGATCTGACATCGATTCCGCCTATCGTCGAAAAAACCGCTTGAATTCGTCGGTGCCGCCCCCAATTACGCCCCATGCGTAATCAGGAGGCTGGCATGAGTTCAGACAACCAGAAGCAAACGTTCGGGTTTCAAGCGGAGGTCAAGCAGCTGCTGCAGCTGATGATCCACTCCTTGTACAGCAACAAGGAAATTTTCCTGCGGGAGCTGACATCCAATGCGTCGGACGCGCTGGATAAACTGCGTTTCGAAGCGATTGCGGAGCCTGCCTTGCTGGGCGACGACCCGGAACTCTCTATCACGATAGAGGCAGATAAGGATGCCGGTACGGTGACCATTACCGACAACGGCATCGGTATGAGCCAGGCTGAGGTCGCCGAGAATCTCGGGACCATCGCACGCTCCGGGACCGCCGAGTTTGTCTCGAAGCTGAGCGGCGATGCGAAATCGGATGCCCAGTTGATCGGGCAATTCGGTGTTGGCTTTTACGCCTCATTCATTGTCGCTTATGAAGGCACCGTGGAGACGCGTCGCGCGGGGCTGTCTGCTGATGAGGCGGTGCGCTGGGTTTCACAAGGAGAGGGTGAATACACGCTTGAACCGATCACCCGCGATGCACGCGGTACCGCGATTACGCTGAAACTCAAGAGCGACGAAACCGAGTTTGTTGAGCCTTATCGACTCACGTCGCTGATCAAGAAGTACTCGGATCACATCGCGATTCCGGTGCGACTGATCAAAGACGCCGAAGACGAGCAGGAAATAGAGACGATCAACAGCGCTACCGCCCTGTGGACCCGCTCTCGATCCGAGGTCAGTGACGACGAATACAAGGCGTTCTACAAGCATCTGACGCACGATTTCGAGGAGCCGCTAGACTGGAGCCACAATCGCGTCGAGGGTAAACGCGAGTACACGAGCTTGATCTACCTGCCAGCGCGTGCGCCATTCGATCTCTGGAATCGCGAAGCACCGCGTGGGCTCAAGTTGTACGTGCAGCGCGTCTTCATCATGGACGATGCAGAGCAGTTTCTGCCGCTTTATCTGCGTTTTGTCCGTGGCGTGGTCGATTCGAGCGATTTGCCACTCAACGTATCCCGCGAGTTGCTGCAATCACATCCGACGCTCGATGCGATGCGCAGTGCGCTGACCAAGCGCGTGCTGACGATGCTGAAGAAAATGGCGAACGACGAGCCGGAGCAGTATCAGCGTTTTTGGAAAGAATTCGGCGAAGTGATGAAAGAAGGCTTGGCCGAAGACTTTGCCAACCGCGAGACGCTGATGGAGTTGTTGCGAGTGGCGACTACGCACGACGACAGTGAAGCGCAGACCCAGTCGCTGGCCAATTACTGTGAACGGATGGTCGACGGCCAGGATCAAATCTACTACCTGACCGCGGAGTCGCTCGCGGCTGCGAAATCCAGCCCGCATCTTGAGGTGTTTCGTAAGCGCGGTATCGAGGTCGTCCTACTGACCGACCGTCTCGATGAGTGGATGATCGGGCACCTGACCGAATTTGACGGTAAACCATTGCAGGACATTCGCCGTGATGGTCTGAAGTTGCCTGGTGAGGCTGCCAGCGACGACGCAGAGGCCGAGCAGGCCGACGATACCGACGAGCACGCGCTGGTTGTGAAGCTCAAAGAGCGCCTGAGCGCGCAGGTGTCTGCGGTGCGCGCGAGCGACCGCCTGGTCGAGTCACCGGCCTGTCTGGTCGTCGCGGCAGCCGACATCGGTGTGCAGATGCGCCGGATGCTCGAGGCGGCGGGACAGGAGGTACCGGATACCAAGCCGGTGCTCGAAATCAACTTGGAACATGCGCTGCTGTCCCGCCTCGAGGCGGAGCAGGACGACGCACGATTCGATGATCTGGCGATGGTGATTTTCGGACAGGCCGAAATCGCACAAGGTGGGCTACCCGAAGACCCGGGTGCTTACGTTGCGAGGCTCAATCGTCTGCTGGTTGAGCTCGCCGCCTGACGCGAGCATTCAACCGCCAAAAAAAAGTGATGCCACGCGCCGGGACAAGGCGCGCCGCATCACGGTTAACTAGCGCCGCAGGTGTGCCGGGACCAGTCGTCGCTCAAGCGCGTCAAAGGCGAGATCCGTCAAGATCGCGAGGCCAGCAGCCGGAATCGCGCCCTGCAGGATCAGCTGCGTGTCATTCAGCGCGAGGCCCGTGACAATCGGTTGTCCCAGACCGCCCGCGCCCACGAATGCGGCCAGTGTCGCCGTGCCAATGCTGATGACGGCCGCCGTGCGCAGTCCTGACAGGATATGCGGCATGGCAAGTGGAATTAGCACGTAGCGCCGTTGCTGCGCGTCCGTCATACCCAGAGACTCGGCTACCGTCCTGTGCACTGGCTCGATCGCGTCGATCGCTGTCAGCGAGGCGCGAATAATGGGCAATAGCGCATACAGAAACAGCGCCACCATGGCTGGGATAATGCCGATGCCAAAGAGCGGGATCATCAGTGCCAGCAGCGCAATGGAAGGGATGGTCTGAAACAGGCTGCAAACGGACAGAAGCGCGCGGGCAGCGTCGGGAAAGGGTTGGACTACGACGGTAGCAGCAAGGCCGGCGATAGCGGCCAGCGCGACAGCGACGCTGGTCAGCAGGATATGTCGCAGTGTGTTGTCGAGCAGTGTTGACCACAGTGTCGGTGCTGTGTTGTCAAAGCTGTTGTCGGTCAATCCCCGGGCGCTTAGAAAGTCAGCCGCGACCCGCTCGATGGTCGTGTCTTTTTGCAATGCGGCCGCATTCATTCGCTGCATTGCCGATTCGTCGATACTGTTCGCCAATTCTGCCAACACCGCTCTGACGGCTGCTGGCGTATCGCCGCGGGCTAGCCATACCGCGTCGTATGCCGGAAAGAACTGTTGATCATCGGCCAGCAATACCAGATCCGCTGTGGCGAGCTCACCGTCTGTCGAATAGGCGTCGGTGATGTCGATGTCTGTTGCTGCCAGCGCCTGGTAGGCCAATCCGTGCTCGATGCCGACCGTGGCGAGCGGCAATCGATAATGTGCTGCCAACGCTGGCCAACCATCGTTGCGCGCACGAAATTCATGGGACAGTGCGATGCGCAAATCACGCTGGCCGCGTAAATCTGAGATTGCCTGAATACCGCGCGCGTTGGCTATCTCGCGTCTCATCGCAAGCACGTAGGTGTTGTTGAAGCCCAGAGGTGACAGCATTTCCAGATCGATCGCCGACAGGGCAGGCGAGAGTTCGCTCTCGTCCCCGAGATCAAGAATCGCTGTGCGAATGGTGCCGCTGTATTCCGGATACAGCGTGATTTCGCCTGCCCTGAGCGCATCGAAGCAGATCTTGGTGCCGCCCAGACCGCGCTGATGGCGCGCTTCGATGCCACGGGCATTGAGCAACAGCGTGGCGACCTCCGCCAATACATAGCTCTCCGTAAAGTTCTTGCTCGCAACAACGACGGGTGCTGAGTACGCCAGCACCGGCATCAGCCAGAGGATGAGTGTGGGCAACCACCGACGCACTAGCGAAACGCCTCGATTAGCGCTTTGGCATAAGGGTGCTGCGGATCTGTCAGTACGTCGTCCCGAGGCCCCTGTCGCACGATGCGACCCGCATCCAGAACCACGAGCCAATCGGCGATTTTACGGGCTTCGTTCAGGTCATGCGTCACCATGATCGTCGCGAACTGTCGTGTGCTTCGAAAATCGGCGAATACGTCGAGCGCTTCGTTGCGGGTAATCGCATCGAGGCCGGAGAACGCCTCATCCAGCAGCAGTACATCCGGCTCGAGGATGACTGCGCGGCAAAGACCGGCGCGTTGTTGTTGTCCCCCGGACAAGGCTTGCGGGTAGCGCGCAAGCTGAGCGGCGGTCAGGCCCAGTCGCTCGGCGAGATGCATGAGGCGGTGTTCGCGCTCCGCGGTTTCGATGCCAGCGAGCTTGAGTGGCAGTCCGATATTGTCCGCGACCGTCAGATGCGGAAAGAGCCCGATTTGCTGGAGTGCGTAACCGGTTTGCCGGCAGAGCGTCTGCGTGGGTGTGTCAGCGACATCGCGACCGGCGCGTAGGACGCGACCCCGAGTCGGGCGCTGCATGCCGTTTATCAGCCGAAGCAGCGTGCTTTTGCCGCTGCCACTGGCACCAATCACTGCGACGCAGGCATCAGCGTCGACCTCAAGGCTCAGGTCCGTGAGTATCGTCTCGTCTTGTATACTAACGCCCACCTGCTGGAGATGGACGACAGTCCCGGCGCAGGGAGTCGTCAAAACACAGACCTGTTGGTTTTCATTACCGGAGTGTCGCCAACGGCTTTCACAACTGCAAGTCTGGCATTCGCGTACAATGCGCTGCCGGGAGAGCATCATGACCGATTTGAAAGACAATAAGGACGAATTGCAGGCGCGCATTGCCGCATTGCCTGAGCATGTCAAATACGTCACGCAGGAAGGCGGCACCGAGCGTGCGTTTACTGGCGAGTATGTCAACCACAAGGCAGACGGAAGCTATCACTGCGTCGTCTGCAATACGGCTTTGTTCAGCTCGGAACATAAATACGACTCGGGCTCTGGGTGGCCGAGTTTTTTTCTGCCCCTGGCTGGCGATAATATTCGCGTCGAGCGCGATCTAAGCCACGGCATGATTCGCGAAGAAGTTCTGTGTGCCAACTGTGGTGCACATCTTGGACACGTATTCCCGGACGGTCCTGCGCCGACCGGGATGCGCTACTGCATTAATTCGGCGTCGCTTGAGTTCAGTGACGCGGATGAGGAATAAGACATGACCAAATTTTTAATGACATGGTTGCTTGCCATTAGTGCCGGTGCTGTTCTCGTGGGATGCAACACGAAGGGCGATGCCGCTAAGGAGTGCGAGACCGTGAACGAGGAGATGACGACAGTGAGCGCGAGCGTACCGGAGAACGTACCAGGTCTTGAGGCCACGGTGATCAGCGAAGGCAGAGACCATGCCGTCACGGCAGGTGATATTGCGGCCATGCATTACACGGGCTGGCTGTATGACGAGAATGCGGAAGATGGCAAAGGCCAGAAATTCGACAGCTCGCTCGATCGCAATCAGGAGTTTGAGTTTCCACTAGGCGGCGGTCGCGTCATTCGCGGCTGGGATATCGGCGTTGCCGGTATGCAGATTGGTGAGAAGCGTCGTTTGAAAATTTCACCGGAACTAGGTTACGGCGAGCGCGGCGCGGGCAATGTGATTCCGCCGAACGCGACGTTGCTGTTCGAGGTTGAGCTCGTCAGCTTCAAGCGCTGCACCGAATACAAGTAGCGTAGCAACGCGGGCTTCGTGTGTTCAGGCGTTTAGTACCCGCATTCATTGGCGCCTGTGGCGTAGTTTTTGTGCTCACCGCCATCTCTGCGTCTTTGATTCAATGGTGGGATGACCGCGAGCGCAGCGATGACCCCGTGCAGCGTGCACAACCGGTTTCGTTGCTCAGTGGTTACAGCAGCCTGGACCTTGCGGAGTTGCTCGGAGAGCCTCGCTACCAGTTGCCGAATGCGCCGACCCCTTTGCCGCCACCGCCACCATTGGCGGCCCGAAAGATTTCCGGGTTTGTGATTGTTGAGGTCACGGTCAATGCAGAGGGTCGCGCAATCAACGCGACGATCGCCGAGGCGGAGCCAGCGGGCTGGTATGAACAGCAGGCATTGCGAGAAGCGCTGGCTGGTGCATACCCGAGTGGTGCCCCCGGTACTCGCGATACCGTGATTCGCTTTTCTGTCGACGCGGAAGAAGGTGCTGGGCAGCGCTGATCAGCGATCGACAAAGCTGACAACAATACGTCGATTCTTCGCGCGTCCGGCGCGCGTATCATTACTGGCGATAGGTTGAAGGCTACCGAGACCGCGCGCCGTCATTCGAGCAGCGTCGAGCCCACGCGTTGTCAGTGCATCGACGACCGCTTGCGCGCGCGCCTGACTCAACTGAAGGTTCAGTGCATCCGAGCCGCGGTCGTCCGTGTGTCCCTCGATGATAATGCGTGCATTCGGGCAATCCACTGCGATCAGCGCCAGTGCGTCGATCGACGGTCGCGAGGCCGGGAGCATCACGGCGCTTGCCGCTGCGAACGCGACGGGCTGTTGTATCTGCAATTGGGCTGCGCTGCGTGCGCAGTCTTCAACGTCGGTGGTGTCGGCGCCGACGTTCGATGCCAGCACGGTGACAGCCAGCAGCAGGCATCCGACGGTCAGGCGCACTTGCTGGTCGGGGTCGTCTCGGCGAGCAGCGCCTGAGCCTGTTCGACCCAGCGATCGCGTCTGATGCGTCCGGGGAATTTGAGTTGCGCATCCAACGCGTCGATCGCGTCGTCATCGAGCGCGGCAATCTGCTCGAGCTCAACGATACCCTGTATGCGCAACTGCTCGGCTAGACGTGCACCGATACCCCGGATACTGCGAACACTAAGCGGGCCTTTGCGATCGGAGGGCTGCGGTAGCGGCTTGTGCTGGCGGGACTGCTGCGTCCTTTGAATCAGTAACTTGAGTTGCCGTTGTAACGTGCGTCGTTCGTGGCGCGCATCAGAGAGCATGTCGTTGGCCTGCTCGATCTTGCGTTGCGCTTTGCGGTTGCGATGGATCTGTTCGTCCATTGCACTGCGCATTGTCTCAAGTTGTTTTTTCTGTCGATGGGTCAGGTCCACCGCATCCTTGTTGCGTTGTTGCAGTTCGACCAGGCGCCTGCCCAGCTGGTTGTTTTCAAGCTCCAACGCTTCGAGCTGCTCTGTCTGCCGATACAGACGCACCGCATCACGTCGTTCGCGGCGCTCGCCGCGAATAAGCCCGCCGGCGAGTAAGCCGATCGCAAATACTAGGACGACGACCAGAAAAAACCGCGGGGCACAGAGAGGCATGTGTACTAAAGCAATCAACTACAAGGG
>ERZ1740062.1216-NODE-1216-length-10892-cov-9.015318_pt1 | contig 10892 bp, 3 predicted proteins | sample MGYA00581741_ERZ1740062 | MGnify/ENA primary metagenome ERZ1740062 (study PRJEB43018, sample SAMN04849747) | marine metagenome | isolation source: floating plastic debris | place: Pacific Ocean | collected 2008-09-01 | study: EMG produced TPA metagenomics... | reverse complement strand
GTTTTGGTGCTGTGCGCCACGTGGCTGATATTCGTGCTGATGAAATGGACCAGGAGGGTTGCGGTGTTATTGGCCTGCAGTCAGGTACTAGCTTAAATGGGATGGATTTACCAAGTAGTAGGCTTAAAAGAACCGTTCATGAATAAGGATTCTCACTGATGAGGCGCTGGTTACGTTTTAGAAATGCTTAACCCTTTAATTTGTTTCCCCTGTTGCCATCATTGAATCCCATGTTGTGAATGTTAAGAAACCCAATGTTTATTCCATGACGATGTTTGAGGAATGACCAAGAACTGTAAAACTCATTGTCTATGATATCCTAAAAAGTTTCCACTATTGTGAAAAAAGTCACCTCAACCCTGTATGCATTCGGTTTAATTCCAGGTACGAATAAATTTGCTAGTCAAAAGGGTATGTCAATGGGTAAGGTAAGACATATAGCTGACATTCGAGCTGATGATATGGTACCTGAGGGCCAGGACCATATTCAGCTTCAGTCTGGTACCAACCAATATGCCTCACAAAAAGGAATGTCAATGGGTAGTGTCAGACATGTTGCCGACATTCGCGCCGACGATTTGGCCAGGGAAGGAATGGACCATGTACAATTACAGTCAGGTTTGTCATCTGCATGCTGCAATGCTGCTGCCTGTGGATGGGATGCTGCTGTCACCTTGGCTGTGTTACTCAACTTAAGAGCATGAGCGTGGTTAGTTTATCCTACTAATATAAAACCAAGTTAGTTGTTATGGGGCGGTCTGTTGGTGGCTATATTAGAAAAACCTGGTCATCAGCATCTATAATTTGCTAAGCGTTGTTACTGGTCAATTTCGTACTAAAGCTCTGTGCATTTTGAGTAGATCTATTTTCAATTCGAGCACTTCCATAATACTTGGTTTAGAGAATTATGGTTTCATGCATAGCCGCTTACATGTAGCATGATGTCAATGATTGTTTCTAAGGATAGTTTTAGAGTGTGTTTTACTATGCTCTGATTTGCATGCCCGCACTCTCTAGGTGACCATCCATCGAAAAAGGTGATGTCAATGGGAGGCATCAGACACGCTGCTGATTCTAATATGGAGCCATACCTGGACATAAGAGGTCAAGGAATCATCCCAGCACAGGCTGGTGAGTTTATGGTTAATCATTCTACTGGGTATCAGTGAGATCTGAAATCTATGCGTTGACTGCTTGGCGTTAGCTCGGAGTTGAAAAAAATATTAACTTAGTATTGGCTCAAAAATATACTGTATTAGGACTAGCTTATCTATCTGAGGTCCAAAATGGAGTAAGATGATCAGTACCCTTGCTTTAATTTACACAGGAGACTACCAGTTGGCCTCACAACAAGGTATGGCTATGGGTGGTGTTCGTCATGCTGCTGATATGAAGACAAGCCAACCGGATATGAAAGGACACGGAATCCTAAGTCGACAAACAGGTGAGATGGTAAAGCTACTTCAGTGTGGTAATAATAAGCAATTGTAAATGAATGCACTTTGAGAAGCTATCAAATAAACAATGAGCAATAAACTTTGATGTATTAGGGTATCGACACTATTGTGGAGATCTTTGTTCAATAATGTTTACCATTCATCATACATCTGTTTGTAAATTTTAGGACCAGGAGAGAATGTTTCCCAAGGTGGCATATCCATTGGAACCATTAGGCCTACTTGCGTCGCTAATCAAGATGCTCCTTCCCCAGCCAGCCAAGCATACCTTCATCCTCAAACCGGTAAATGTTACGCTAATTGAGTCATGAGTGAAGCTCATTTAATAGTTATAGAACATAGCAATGTATAGAAAATTTGTTTCACTTTGGAGGTTTTGGGACTTGGTAGTTTACAGTGTTGGAACATCGATATTCATTATCACTCACATTTTATATACACTGAATTGTGTAGATAGATACATCGTGTTATTCAGTGTCCTTGTTGTGTTTTAGGAACTGGTGAAGGAGCTACACAAAAAGGAATGGTAATGGGTAATATTCGACCACTCACTAGTTCTCATACTGATCAGATGTCAAGGGAGTCTCAAAGTGTCCTTCACCCACAAACCGGCATGAATTTCGGAGTCAATCAATCAGGGATGGTGATGGGGTCACAGAGGCCTATGGTGGACCCCCACTATGATGTTTCACTCACACAAGCTTCACAGGGATTTCTACATCCCCAAACTGGAACTGGTGAAGGAGCCACCCAGAAGGGAATGACTATGGGCAAATCAAGGGCTTTGGTCGATACTCATGTTGAAACAGTTGCCCAACAATCGCAAGGAGTTCTTAATCCTCAGACAGGCTTATCTGCTGTGGATGGTGCATCACAAAGGGGAATGGTTATTGGAGGAATGAGGCCTCTTGTAGATGGCAGATCTGAGCCACCTTTGCAAGTCTCAGATGGGATATTGCGCCAACAAACAGGAACAGGTGATGGTGCTAATCAGAAAGGAATGCACTTTGGGAGCATTAGGCCACTTGTTGATGGGCATGTAGAGCAAGCATCCCAAGCATCTGAAGGCGTATTAAGACCTCAAACAGGAGGACCCCCTGCAGAAGGAAGTTCACAGAAAGGTATGCATTTTGGAGGAACACGCGCATTAGTTGATGGCAATGCTCAGCCGCCAACACAAGCATCTGAAGGTGTTCTTCGTCCACAAACTGGAGGACCTCCGGCTGAAGGTGCCTCACAGAAAGGTATGGTGATTGGTGGTGTTAGGCCCATGTTTGACAGCAATGCGCCACAGCCTTCTCAAGCATCTGAGGGTGTGTTAAGGCCTCAAACTGGCGGACCTTCTGCAGAAGGCGCTTCTCAAAGAGGAATGGTTATTGGAGGAGTTAGGCCTGTGTTTGATAGCCATGCAGTGCCAGCACTGCAAGCATCAGAAGGTGTGCTGCGCCCGCAGACAGGTGGTCCCTCTGCTGAAGGGGCATCTCAGAAAGGAATGCGTATTGGGGGAACAAGACTTCTTGTGGACGGTCATGCAGAAGCACCACTACAAGTTTCTGAAGGTGTGCTCAGGCCTCAGACTGGCGGTCCACCTGCTGAAGGAGCATCTCAATCAGGAATGGTGTATGGTGGAATGAGAACAGCATTTGATAGCCATGCACCACAAGCTTCACAAGCATCTGAGGGTGTACTAAGACCACAAACTGGTGGACCGTCTGCCGAAGGTGCTTCACAAAAGGGAATGGTGATTGGTGGGGTTAGACCTGTCTTTGATAGCCATGCTTCACCCGCTCTACAGGCGTCTGAAGGAGTACTTCGTCCACAGACTGGCGGCCCATCTGCTGAGGGTGCATCACAGAAAGGAATGCAAATGGGTGGATCACGAATGCTTGTTGACAGTCACGCAGCAGCGGCTTCACAAGCATCTGAAGGTATTCTCAGACCTCAGACTGGAGGACCTTCTGCTGAAGGAGCATCACAAGCAGGAATGATTATAGGAGGTGCTAGGCCAGTTGTAGATGGTCATGCTGATGCCCCATCACAGGAATCACAAGGTATTTTGCGCGCCCAGACTGGTGCAGCTGATGGTGCAACACAAGCAGGAATGTTGATGGGAGGCATTCGCCCGTTAGTTGCCCATGAAGCATCAGCAATATCCCAGGCATCCCAAGGTGTGTTGTATCCTCAAACAGGAAATAATGATGGTGCCACCCAAAAGGGAATGCTGATGGGCTCATTGAGACCATTGCTTAACAGTGAGATTCAACCACTTGCTGCTGGGTCACAAGGTGTCTTGCATCCTCAAACAGGTACGAATCAGGGAGCAACTCAGAAGGGCATGCAGTTTGGTGGAGCACGACCATTGAAGTCCGAATCTGCAGGGCCAATGTCACAGCAATCACAAGGCGTTCTTCATCCACAGACGGGTAGTAATCAGTTTGCAAGTCAAGGGGGAATGAATTTTGGTTACACTTGGCATGGAGCTGACCATGGTCTTGATAAGATGTCCATCGCCTCACAAGGATTCCTCACTCCTCTGACAGGAATGAACATTCATTCTTCATATAAGGCAGGGGACTTGCATACTGCCCCACTTTCTCAGAAATCACAGGGAATGCTTTTCCCTCAAACTGGAACAGGTGAACATGTTTCCGTCGGTGGAATGGTGATTGGAGGATCACGCCATGCTGCAGATATGAAAACAGATGCCATGTGTCAACAGTCACAAGGTGTTCTTTACCAACAAACTGGAACCAATCATGGTGCCACCCAAAAGGGAATGAGTATAGGTTCATCTTGGCATGCAGGAGATTTGCATGTTGGTTCAATGACCCAAGCAGCCCAAGGCATTTTGGGTCCTCAAACAGGTAATAATCAATTTGCTACCCAGAAGGGTATGCTCATTGGAGGTAACAGACTTTCAGTTGACAAGCGGATTGCTCCGATGATGCAAGCTTCTCAAAGTGTACTCAATCCACAAACTGGTACTGGTGAATTTGCAACTCAGAAAGGCATGGCGTTTGGAATGACATGGCATGGGGCTGATTATGGTGCAGATAAAATGTCACTTCCTGCTCAAGGAATCCTTCACCCACAGACAGGAGACAATAGAGGTGCCAACCAGAAAGGAATGTGTATTGGATCTGGAAGACAACTGGTGGAAACTCATGTTGAGGTACTGTCAAAGGAATCTCAAGGGATCCTTCATCCTCAAACTGGTACAAACCTAGGGGCTACTCAAAAAGGAATGTGCATGGGCTCTGCGCGCCTTACAGTTGACCAGCATGGAGACACAATGGCAAAAGCATCTCAGGGTATTCTACATCCACAGACTGGTAATGCTGAGGGTGCTACACAGAGTGGTATGGTGATGGGTGGCTTAAGACCAACATCTGGCCCAGTGGAAGTAACAATGAGCCTGCAATCCCAAGGTTGCCTTCATCCACAAACTGGCACAGGCCAGTTTGCTACTCAGAGTGGCATTGTCATTGGAGGACTGCGTCATGCAGGAGACTTACAAACTCAAGAGATGACCCAAGAAGCCCAAGGTGTTCTCCATCCTCAAACAGGCACTGGTCAGTTTGCAACTCAATCAGGTATTACTATTGGAGGGATTCGGCATGCTGCTGATATGGAGGCAGGCATGCAGGAGCAGCAATCTCAAGGGGTACTCCATCCTCAGACTGGTACTAATATATGGGCTAACCAGAGTGGTATGAGCCTCGGCTCAACATGGCACGGTGCAGATAATCAGGTTCAACCAATGGCACAGGAGTCTCAAGGTGTGATGCATCCACAAACTGGTAAGAATAGAAAATACTAACATTTTGATGCATGCTTAAGACCTTTCCGTGTCAAAGTACATGTACGTACCAATTCGTCCATTTTATGGTGTTTTATATTCCTGAAAAAGGCAATGTGGTGTAGCTTGCAAATTTCACCTTGCAGTTGACCCCACACCTAGCATCTAACGCCTCAATGCTAACAACTCATTGTGTTGAAATTTATGTTAGATATTTGTGTAAATGACTTATGCATAACTTCTAATATTCCTTGCAGCTTTGCAGATCCTTGTCATGTCAGCAAGTCAGTGCTTCCCTACAGTCCCAAAAGAGGTCTTCTGCTTGACATGCATAATATGTCTGTTTTTGTGGTATGTATCATAGATGATTATTTTCTGATTACCTCTGTGTACCATATAACATATTGCAACAAGACCTCACTAGTAAGATGAATGGATAATCATATCAGTTGACCATAATACATAAAAAAATAACATAAGCCAGCATTGTGCACTCCATCCTAAATACATGTAACGTGCATAGACATGAAAAATAGGATAAAATCCCTTTCACACTCTGCAGATCCATTGACTCTGATTTGACTCATGCGAAATGTTAGGTGGCATTTTATGTTCAAAGATAATGTAAAATATGTCAAATGATGCACTTTGTACATTATGTACGGCTAGAGCACTGCGCATGTATGGTTAACCCCTCTGAAGTACTAAATTAAGTTTCTTGTGTGCTGTGTGCTAACAGTCTCATCAGAAATGATATTGTTTATAATATTCAGCTGGGTGTCGAACAGTCTAAACTGTATTCCTGGCTGCTTGTTTAACTGAGCATCTTACACCTCTACTTACATTATAATTGTTTATGATGTCTTTGTAGGTTCCAACGACTTTGCTACTCAAGAAGGAATGAACATGGGATCAGTCAGACATGTATGTGATATAAGGGCAGATGACATGACTTCTGAGTCACAGGGTATACTCAATGCGCAGACTGGAGAGTCAGGTTTTGCCACACAACACGGAATGAGTATGGGTGGCATCAGACATGCTGGTGACTTGAAGGCAGGCAGCATGTCACAACAATCACAAGGTATACTTAGTGCCCAAACTGGCTCAACTGAAGGTGCATCGCAGAAAGGTATGGTGATTGGGGGCTTAAGACATGGAGGGGATCTTGAGGTTGGGTCTATGATGCAACAATCACAAGGGGTCTTACACCCGCAGACTGGTGAGGCTGGATTTGCTTCCCAAAAGGGAATGGTCATTGGAGGAGTGAGGCATGCTGCTGACTTCCCCACCACTGAGATGTCACAAAATTCTCAAGGTATCCTTCACCCACAAACTGGCTCATTAGAACATGCATCTCAGAAAGGCATGAGTATTGGCAGCGTAAGACATGCTGCTGATTTCCAGACTGAAGCCATGTCGCAGCAATCACAAGGTATTCTACATCCTCAAACTGGATCCAAGGAGCATGCAAACCAATCCGGAATGAGCATCGGCAGCATCAGACATGCAGGTGATATAACCACGGAAATGATGGATCAGAAATCACAGGGTGTGTTGCACCCACAGACAGGATCGACTGAGCATGCGTCACTGAGGGGAATGAGTATTGGCAGTGTTCGGCATGCTGCTGATATGCAAGTTCTTGAGATGTCTAAGGGTGCACAAGGAGTTTTGCACCCACAAACAGGCTCCAAAGATCATGCTTCGCAAAGTGGAATGAGCATTGGAGGGATCCGCCACGCTGCAGATATGGATGTCGGCTCATGCTCCCAAGAGGCACAGGGAATACTGAGTGCCCAAACTGGGTCAACACAGTTTGCATCTCAAGCTGGTATGAGTATTGGAGGCATAAGACATGCAGGTGATCTACCAACTGACCAAATGGATCAGAAATCCCAAGGTGTGTTGCACCCCCAAACTGGTTCAGGGCAGCATGCTTCACAAAGTGGAATGAGCTTAGGTAGCGTTAGACATGCAGCTGACATGACTGTCAGTGACATGTCTCAGGAATCTCAAGGTATTCTGAATGCCCAGACTGGGTCAACTCAGCATGCAAGCCAAGCAGGAATGAGCATCGGCAGTATTCGCCACGGCGGTGATATTAAAACTATGGAAATGGATCAAAAATCCCAAGGTGTTCTCCATCCTCAAACTGGATCAACTGAACATGCCTCTCAAAAGGGGATGAGCCTTGGAAGTGTGCGTCATGGAGCCGACATATCTGTTCTTGAGATGTCTAAAGATTCTCAAGGAGTTCTACATCCTCAGACAGGATCAACACAACATGCATCCCAAGCTGGCATGAGCATTGGAAGCATCAGGCACGCTGGGGATCTGAGAACAATAGAGATGGATCAAAAGTCTCAAGGTGTGCTTCACCCTCAAACTGGTTCAACAGAACATGCCTCCCAGAAAGGTATGAGCATTGGCAGCGTTCGCCATGCTGGTGATCTGAAGACGGGTGAGATGGATCAAAGATCACAAGGGGTACTTCATCCCCAAACTGGCTCACTTGAGCATGCTTCCCAGAAAGGAATGAGCCTAGGAAGTGTGAGGCATGCTGCCGATATTACTATCCTTGATATGGATCAAAAGTCTCAAGGTGTCCTTCACCCTCAAACTGGGTCTACTGAACATGCATCCCAAGCCGGAATGAGTATAGGCAGTATCAGGCATGCTGGTGATCTGAAAACATCTGAAATGGATCAAAGGTCTCAAGGGGTTTTGTGCCCTCAAACTGGCTCAACAGAGCATGCCTCCCAAAAAGGGATGAGTCTTGGAAGTGTTAGGCATGCGGCAGACTTACCAATTGATGATATGGCTCAAGAGTCCCAAGGAGTTCTTCACCCACAAACTGGCTCAACTCAACATGCATCACAAAAGGGTATGCGCCTTGGAAGTGTGCGTCACGCTGCAGATCTTCCAACAGGTGATATGGCGCAAGAATCTCAAGGAGTTTTGCATCCACAAACTGGTTCAACTCAGCATGCATCGCAAAAGGGAATGAGCCTTGGAAGTGTGAGACATGGCGCTGACTTTAAAGTCTCTGAGATGTCACAGCAAACTCAGGGTGTTTTGCACCCGCAAACCGGGTCCTTAGACCATGCTTCGCAAAAAGGAATGAGTCTCGGAAGCATCAGACATGCTAATGATATGAATTTATCTAGCATGTGCCAAGAATCTCAGGCTATTTTGAACCCCCAGACGGGCTCAGCCCATTTTGCATCACAGAAGGGAATGAGTCTAGGTAGTGTGCGACACGCAGGTGATCTTGGAGTTGAAGAGATGGCACTGGAATCCCATGGTATTCTCCATCCACAACATGCATCACAGAAAGGAATGAGCCTTGGTAGTGTGAGACATGCTGGTGACATTAAGACCTCAGACATGTGCCAGGCTTCCCAAGGTGTGCTTCATCCTCAAACTGGATCAACAGAGCATGCGTCCCAGAAAGGTATGAGTATTGGAAGTGTACGACATGCCGGTGATATAAAAACTGTTGAGATGTCCCAGCAGAGTCAAAGCATTCTTCATCCCCAGACTGGATCGACTGATCATGCCTCACAAAAAGGAATGAGCATCGGAAGTGTTCGTCACGCTGGAGACCTAAAGACAGCTGACATGGATCAGAAGTCCCAGGGTATCCTTCACCCTCAAACTGGTTCAACCGAGCATGCATCACAGAAAGGAATGAGTCTGGGTGGAGTTCGGCATGCCGCCGATCTTCAATTGACCGAAATGTCACAAGAATCACAAGGCATCCTTCATTCTCAAACTGCCGAAACTGGTCTTGGATCACAGAAGGGAATGATTATTGGAGGTGTTAGACATGCTGGTTATCTAACAGGAGATGAGATTGACCAAAAATCGCATGGCATCCTAAATAAACAAATTGGTTCAGGAGAATTTGCCACACAAAAGGGAATGAGCATTGGAAGTGTACGTCATGCTGGAGACTTACAGACTGCAGATATGGATCAACGATCACAAGGTGTACTCCATGCTCAGACCGGATCCACACAGTTTGCATCACAAAAAGGTATGAGCATTGGAAGTGTCCGTCATGCCGGGGATATGAAGACAACTGAAATGTCCCAAGAATCACAAGGTGTGCTTCATTCCCAAACTGCAGAAACAGGGTTGGGGTCACAAAAGGGCATGAGTATTGGCAGTGTAAGGCATGCTGGCTACATAAAAGGACCCGACATGTCACAAGAGGCTCAAGGCATACTTCATCCACAAACTGGTTCAACAGAACATGCCTCGCAGAGGGGTATGAGTATTGGCAGTGTGAGGCATGCTGGAGATATAAAAGTGAATGAGATGGCACAACAGTCTCAAGGTGTGTTGAACCCACAAACCGGATCTGCTAATTTAGCCACCCAGAAAGGAATGAGCCTAGGCAGTGTACGCCATGCTGGTGATGTCAAAACAACTGAGATGACTCAGGAAGCTCAGGGTATTCTTCATCCTCAAACTGGATCTACACAACATGCCTCACAAAAAGGAATGAGTCTGGGAAGTGTGCGTCATGCTGGAGATTTGAAAACTACAGATATGTCTCAGGAGTCACAAGGTATACTCCATGCTCAAACAGGATCCACAAAATATGCTTCTCAGAAGGGAATGAGCTTGGGAAGTGTCCGTCATGCTGGTGACATCAGTGCTGGAGAGATGAAACAGGAGTCACAGGGTGTACTACATGCCCAGACTGCTGAACAACATGCTTCACAGAAGGGTATGAGTATAGGTGCAGTTCGCCATGCAGGAGAATACAAATCAGCAGAAATGTCTCAAGCTGCCCAGGGAGTTTTGCACAAACAAACTGGTACAAAGGAATTTGCTACTCAAAAAGGCATGAGCATTGGAGGTTTGAGGCATGGCGGAGATCTGAAAACAACAGAAATGTCACAAGAGGCTCAAGGTGTTTTACACGCTCAGACTGGCACTAAAGACTATGCCACGCAGAAGGGAATGAGTCTAGGCTCTCTCAGGCATGCTGGGGATATTAAATCTGCAGAAATGACCCAGCAATCACAAGGACAGCTTCATGCTCAAACGGGAACAGGAAAATATTCCACACAGAAAGGCATGAACATCGGAGGCAACCGCCATGCTGCAGACATCACAAACAAAATATCAAGTATGACACAGCAGTCACAGGGTCATCTTACAGCACAAACTGGTGATGGTGCACATGCCACACAAAAGGGAATGGTGCTCGGGGGTCAAAGACATGGTGGAGACACCAAGATAAGTGAAATGAGTCAGACCTCACAAGGTTTGCTTAGTGCTCAAACTGGTGAGAACAAATATGCTACACAGAAGGGCATGAGCCTTGGTGGAACATGGCATGGTGCTGATTGCAAGGTTGATAAACCAACTCAGCAAGCCCAAGGGGTTCTTCATGCTCAAACTGGAACCAACTTGTTTGCAACTCAAAAAGGAATGCGATTAGGCGCCTCAAGACATGGTGCGGATACAAAATGTGAACAGATGACTCAGAAGTCGCAAGAGGTTTTACATGCTCAGTCTGGTACAAATATCTATGCATCACAGAAAGGAATGAGAATTGGTGGCACACGACTTGGAGCTGACATTAAAGGAGGAGACCAGAGTCAGCAGTCACAGGG
>ERZ1740062.1215-NODE-1215-length-10893-cov-10.303931_pt1 | contig 10893 bp, 8 predicted proteins | sample MGYA00581741_ERZ1740062 | MGnify/ENA primary metagenome ERZ1740062 (study PRJEB43018, sample SAMN04849747) | marine metagenome | isolation source: floating plastic debris | place: Pacific Ocean | collected 2008-09-01 | study: EMG produced TPA metagenomics... | reverse complement strand
ACTACTGACTATGAAATCCGTTGCAACCTACATGCATAAAATTGTAATGAAGCTAGCCATCATACAATTTCCATTGTCTTGAGTGTGTGATTATACTTTCACTTGATAGCCTCAAGCAGTATAACAATCCGTAGATCACAATATTTGGCAGCTACCCTAGATGAAAATTTAATCAATTTTCTCATTTTTACTCACTTCAGTCCTTAGCAATGCTTTTAATAGCCTATGACCAGCTGACTGACGCTACTTTCAAGCTTCACACATATCCATGCTTATTGTGTTGGCAGAGCCATGGCCGCTTTCAGCATCATTGATTGAAGGTATTAGAATACAGGCAGTAATTAAAAATTGATTCCGAGGCGCTTCCATACAGTCACATTGAGCCATGACTATACAAGCCATAATAAAATTCATAAAAAAATATTACATACCATCTCTGTATTCATTATTTACAGTAAATGTGCATTTGGAATTTGACTGTTTATCCTTCATATAAATGCAATTTCTTCAAAAAACAGAGATGATGGTTTTGCTACGCCATTATATAGATCTATATAACTCCTTGCTTTATACGGCAGAAAGATATGTGACACAATCTTCATGACACCTCTGAGGATTGAGCTGTCTGTGCCAGGGACGGATTTTCATGGTTTTTTACAGGGGTCTCCTCGCAATATTACCATTACAAGGAGGGTGCAAAAGATTACATGGCCCCTGTTTACTGAGAAAAAGCAGTAGATATCTGTAAATTAAAATAGCTTGTGAAATAGGGACCTCCAGACTCAGGGTCCCATAGCTAAATCCGCTTATGTGTGTGGGGGTTTCTGTCAGGTGTAGTTTGGGTTTTCTCTCGTAAACAAACATAAACTTTCTCAATACTGATGATAAAGGCGTATAAATAAATAATATAGGCCTACTGTATTTATATTTACTGTATTTATATTTACAGTATTTTTTAGCAGATTGTTTGGAACGATATTTAGTTAAACTACTCAAGGGACGCCAAGTAGATTGACTGCAGTTATTAGAAACATTTACACAATATTACAAATCAATAAAATTCAGTTGACCATTATCCCATGAGGGCTAATAACAGAAACAGAATCATAGCCTGCAATATAAAAAGGCAGTCAATATATCCTCGTCCACAAAGTAGACTATTATGATTCATTTCACTAATAACACCTTTAGTTAATGAGATCAAGAAATTCTTTATGATAACTGAGTACACAACAAAATAAGGTAGTGTATAAGGTGTACCTTATAGTTTTGGTATATTTGTGACAAATGATCCTTTCTATATGCAGACACATGACTAATCACATTCCCTAGTATTTCCGTCACTCTGACCAATCTGCTTAGTAGCGTCAACACATAACAGATGAGAATTTGGCTTTGTTCCATCATCCATTAAATCAATAGCAAAATTTTGCTCTCAAATTTTGAAAACTTTCACATCTATGGCTTTACAGCTTAATATCTTCATATCTATGATATTTTAGAAGTCCTTTCCCTACCCGCATCAGGTGCAAAGTTTGAGTTTGTTATGCTGCGTAGCATATTGGTTCCCAATACTATGTTTGTAGAGCTTTCACAATCATAGCCGATTCCCCTCCGGGCTGACATATCCACTATAAGCCACCCAGGATACGAGTTTGACTGTGTAAATGTTTATATAAAGCAGACAAGGTTTGTGATATTTTAACAGGATAGGAATGAAAACTGACTCCACATTGACATTATATATCCAGAACAATAGGAGAAATGCCTTACATCAATTTTGTACATTGAATTATGTTATCATGTCACATCTTGTCATTGAGATTTGAGAAGACATAACACATGGTGTAATAATGTCAAGATTCAAAAATATGTTTGAAAACTCGAAAGCCTCTGAACGGCTATGTATAGAAGGACTAGAGCAATGAATTTGATACAGCTCTTTAGGGTACCGTACACCATATTTTCTGAACAATGAGCATCATGAGTAGCCTTCTATTAGAAAACAAAATATTGCATGGCTAGCTGGCTGCTATCTTGTGCCACGGATAGCTAGGCATTTACTTCACTACGAAACTCTAGTCATAATTTAGAATAAAATTATACTAAAATTGACTAAGTGCACCCATGACACCAATAAACTAAAATGGTTTAGCTCATTGATGATATTTATTATCAGTTATCAGTAAGTATTCCCACATTTTATGCTATGAGTCTTGCAGTTTTTTTTGAGAGTTATGAACTGTCAGCCTGACTTGGAATATTTGTACAGTAATGGAAATAGACGTTCCCTTTCCCTGATAGATGTTTCGGAAAATATGTCTTTTAGCCAAGAGCTACATCAATATAACAAGATATCGTTCGAAAATGAAACAAAAGACTGGACATAGTATACTGGAGGATCACATCACACTGACCTGTTAAAGATAAGCTCAGAGTGGTGTTAGGAGCTGAAGTATCCAGATTGGTGATCGCCTTGATACTTCTACATTCCAGTCGAAATGATATAGAGGCTGCATCATCCCCTATAAATCTAACGAGGTCAGTGTGAACACACACACCGTCAGATGGAGCTGTGAATGAGAACGATATCTGGTCTGAGCGTGACTCACTCCTCACACGTAATCGTCCTGATCGCTTATCAACAGCCACCTCACCCTCTGTAAACAGACAAAGGTACGGTAGTAACATGACACTGGATGATACACACCTAAGCAGTGAAAAAATATACACAAATCCAATTTTAAATGTTTTTGCTTTTGTGTCCAGAGAGGTATTGTACAATACAATGTATTATTATTGATTATCATTTTATGAAAAATTGAGTCTTGGTAATAAATTTCTTACATTTATACTTACATATTATACAAGGTTTTTTGTAAATAATATCGTATTAATAACTTGTTGTAGTCAAATTCAAAGACCAATAAGCATTTGCACGTAAGATAACCATCATGACTGTTACCTGGGAATGCCTTTTTCTGAACAATACTATTATTTTTTTCTCAAGTTCATAGTGATTCCGCACAGTTATAGGTGCACACATGACCCGCCCCGACTGCTCCGATTAGATAATTGGAAGATTGGATCAAGCATAGAAGATTTGATTACACTAATACGGGAAACCTGTTTGGTGAAGAATCTTACCACAAAGTGTTGAGCATAGTAGAAAAGAGAGAATCCCAACCAGATAAGACATTCTGTAAAATAACAAAACAAATAAACAGTAAGAATTGTTGAGAGATGAGCAGACATCAACATACATTTTCGTGAACGCATAGTTATTATATGTGCACTGTCCGCCCGAAGAACAGAAACTTTCATTTATAAAACAATATTCAATAATAAATAGACCTACCCACCTGGAGAATTAAAGCCTCCGTTTATCTATCAGGCGAGGCGAATAACGAGCCACAGTCAATTTCTTCCAAACATTTCTATAGTATTCTTTTTTCTAAAACAGTTGAAAGAACTAAAAGTAACATCAACCTCCCGATCACTCCTTGATATCCTCATATCAAAAGCAATTTAATCTGATCAGTTTATCTTAATAAAAATAAACATTACAGAACAGATGATAGCGATTTAATGTTGGCGACCACAACGATTTATAATGGAGTACAGGTAGTTTGACTACAAAAAAATCAAAGACTTATTGGAAAAACCATGACACATCCTTCATTGCTCAAAGAAATTATGCCTGCGCCGTGTGTGTGAGCGGGAGATAAGCACAAAAGGGTAAAACCAGTATACATATAGCACATATTAATGTTATAGCCGACAATGAAAACGTCGCCATTGCTTAGCAGCGTGGTGGCTGATGGGCTACAACCGGTCTTTGGCTTATTATTGGATGACACTTGCTGTATGGCATTGGTCCAGTTTATGTTTAGTTGCTTCCCAGCACTGAGCCCCCATTAAGGTGGCTTCTACCAAGGGGTTTTTGTGTCCACTCACTTTTATACCACATAATAATATATTGATACCACAGTACCACTTACCAGTTGGTGTTACACTACAGCTCTGAGATTGATAAATCCCAAAAGTCACAAGTAATGTGAAAGAGTTTGTAGATAAGCTGGCCTGCTGCTTCAACTGTCTGTGACTCACCATCAGTTCATATCAATCATTGGGAAGGATGGAACCAATGAACTTCATTGATGGAACAAAGCCTTTGATAATGAGCAGACAGAATATTATGGCCAATAATGCAGTACCAAAATGATATTCTCAAACACTGAGATGATTTTTGTTTCCATTGATTAATTGTAATAGCCTGATCTCCTCAAAACAATGAATCAAGCTCACCATGTCATCATAGAATTATTGTAAGATTATAGATCCATGAGTAATACTTTAATATAGCACAGGCTATTATTTTTGACATGTGCTCAGTTATACTGTTGGTTATACAATCAGTTTCGAATAACACTGTCATAACTTCCGAAACTGTGTTAGCTCAGACTGCAGTGAATATCAGAGAAAGAAGCAGATCTGAGATTAGCAGGTGAAAGAAAAAAAAGTCAAGACAACTAGTTCACATAACAAAATGGTATAGTAAGAAAACTCATAATCATTGTGATTTAACCCTTGTAGTATACCTTTTCATGTAGAACATGTTCAGAATGAATTGCAAATTCATGACTGATATCTCCTCCAAAACCACTTTCATTGTTTAATCAATGAATATATGTCTGATCTATCTATCATCAATTTTCCTTGTCATCATATATATATATGTATATTTTTTTTCATTCACATTAAGCAAGGGAACTTTTTTAACCACTCTTGGTTCTACCTATTCCTCTCTTCAAATTTATTACCTCAAGCTCATTGCTGTGACCATAAGTAGTTAAGCATGTTTTAGATAGATTGTTGGGTTTGTTTTGGTTTGTTTGTTATGTGGAAGGACCATGAAATGAATGATGATCCATGGGGAAATGGTCAAAATCGTTCCTACTTTTTCACAAAAAAGTGAGAGCCACCCACTCCGCAACTTCCATGATGGTGCTATATAGAAAATGAGCAAACGAATTGGGAGCGAAATTGCCTCATTGAAAGACCAACTTGGCGAGAATTTTTTGAGAGAGAGAGATTGCAAGAAAAGGCCTGAATTTCCTCGCAAGTAATTGAAAGACCCCCCATCATCATGATCCACAGGTTAACTGTAAAATTTGTCTGAAATCAGCTGGTTTGTGTGAGCTTTTTGGTTGGTGTTGATTGGTTTTGTGCTGTGTTGTTTGAAGGCTCTTCACCATTGAAAAAATACCTCAACTTTGGTCTGTCTTGGCAAGATACAATTGGGCCGCACTTCCCCATGAATTGTTCCAAGATTGGTCACCCTTACCTGTTTGGCCAAAATGTCTTCATCTGTCTTCACTCAGCAAACAAAAATTCTTCTGCAGATCTTTGAAAATTTAGAAGTCACGAGAAAATTTGTATAAATCCGTGACTCTGGTGACTAATAGGCCTACCAATCATTTTTTTCAATAGAGTCTTTTCCATAGACATCTTTTCAAAGACAGTTTTCCGAAACTTGTCAGACTTGCTTTGACTCGGATCCAAGCACAAGCTCAGCGGTCTAGACAATTCAGTAGACATAATATTTTAATTTGTATTTCAGTCTCGGCGATATGATTCTAGGACGACTATATTCTCCCCAGAAGGTATGTTGCATTTCCTGCTCTTAAGCTGGCGTTTGTGTTGTATCATCAGATCAGTCATCACTACCATTTGAGACCGTATAGAAATCGTGGCCCCTCCGTTGTTCAAATCCAACATCCTTGCGATAGGGCCTACACACTTTACATCGTACAATGATGGGCAAACTCTTGCGACAGTAGGCCACATTCATATTTTGTGCCGGACCAAAGTATTCTACCAAAAAAAAACCTCACATTAACTATAGGCCTACTGTGTTCGTTATTTTTATAGCAGTTGTGATGATTTTGCCTATGAGTAGTATGGAATATTTGCTCATAGAAATTCACAAGTTAAAATCTTAGGCTTGCCACAAACCCACGCGGCAATTTAAACCCTAGAACTATATTTCAATTCAAACTCATTTTACAAACTGCAGTGTTGCGTTTTTGTTGTCAAAGAATGTCATAACATCACGCCCTTGGATAGTAAGTGTGTTTGTATGTGATAAATAACTCAGCTTTGAGCATGAAGTCACAGACCTTATTCCACAGTTGTTTCAGTCTTATTAATCTTGAATTGCTTATCTCTATACTCATGTCTGCAATATAAAGATATGAAATGAGTTGAGATGAGACTGAGTGTTGTTATATAGGATAATACATTGCATTTGGCGAACGTAGGAACTAGTTCTGGTTATTGTTGATTGCAGGGAGATTGTATCAAGTGGAGTATGCTATGGAAGCTATAGGACATGCCGGCACATGCCTCGGTATTCTTGCTAAGGATGGTATCTTGTTGGCAGCTGAGAGAAGAATCACCAATAAGCTTCTAGATGAAGTGTCATATTCTGAAAAAATATATAAACTTCATGAGTAAGTAAAGTGGTAGCATCATCCATGCTGCATTATATTCTGTGGTGCACATTTTGATGGATGAATATGGAAGTGATTAAGTTATTCCATATCATAATCTGCTAAAATTACAGATAGACTTGTCAATGTTGGTACTGGCTAGAGGCTTAATTTAGAACAGAATGAATTTCACGTGTATTACAATGTTTTTGTTGTCATTTTAGTGATATGGCCACGAGTGTAGCGGGGATCACCTCAGATGCAAATGTGTTGATTAGTGAGCTCAGACTCATAGCACAAAGGTAAGCACCAACTTAAAGTTCGTTTACTGCCTTCATTGAAGATGTGCTGTGATGAGTTAAACTTACTGGACATGATATTGCCTGGTCAGCTGGTTATTGTCTGATAACTGCAGACTGAGGCTCTGATCATGGTATGACTCTGTAATCTTCTCTCTGAGCACACTATTATAATAATTATGTACATGTATGTTAGCATAACCTCTGCACCCTTGTAAGCTGGCTGGTTTAGTCTGTGTAGAGTGAGTGTTGAGTAGTCTTGGTTTGATTTTTAAGGTATATGCTGACATACCAGGAACCGATGCCTTGTGAACAAGTGGTCAGTACTCTATGTGATATGAAGCAAGCTTACACACAATTTGGAGGTAAGTAGATACCTATGTATCAGGGTTCTTACCTGATTAAAATCAGGTTGTACTGTGCTCAGACAAAGATAGTATTGGAGAAAATTTCGCCTCAGAAACAATGATGAACTTAACCCAGAACTACATGTATGCGTCAACAATCGAATGGGGCAATAATCACCCAAATCTGTCAAGTTTGTGTTTTATGACCAAACGCATCATATGAAAAACCCATACCGGTGCCCAATAACACATTTGGATTTCCCTTTTGTGTGAACTTTTGAGAAATGGGTTGACAAATACACACACCATCCCTAAATACAGATGAGTACCAGGCACTGAATTGTCATTCAATTTACTCCTAATTACAAGATTTGCAGCTTCATAGCTTATTCCTTAGATTATTTCTAAGATGGGGTTGAAATCAAAAGCAAGGGAGTAAGCAACCATTTGACTTGCATACTAGATCAGCAGCCTATAGGAAAGCTTGTAAACAGCCAATACTGTATGTGGGAAAAGAAGTATAGAGTAATAGAAAGTGTAAGCCATGTGGCCTACATGGTTGTTGCTGCATGTTGAAGGTTATGGGCTTGATTTTCAGAGCTGCCTGTTTAAAAGTTTGAGAGTTGTCTTTTTCTCGACCGTATAAAACTCTAGGGCCATCACCACAGCGACCAATTCTACATCACAGTGATTCTAATGATATTTACTGTTTGGGATGCATTTATGATCGTATCATTGCTAGTTATGCACTAGACTACTTCTCAATGCTTTCAGGAAAAAGACCATTCGGAGTGTCTCTACTATATATGGGCTGGGACAAACACTATGGATACCAGTTATATCAGAGTGATCCCAGTGGTAATTACAGTGGCTGGAAGGCTACATGTATCGGAAATAACAGCGGGGTGAGTAGGGCACCGGAGTACTGGTGTTAAAACCCTTAGTATTGTGGTGACTTTATTTTGTTATAAAAAGTTGTTGGCACGGACACCGAGAAGAATGTTGTATTGTTCCACAATGTGACAACAGGCATTCATTACAGTTCAGTACTCCTAACACGATTTCGATCCTACAAGCCCTAAACACATAGGAGTTGTCTCATGGAGGTAAAGCTGCTTACATTATTGAGAGTTGCTAGTTTAAGCAAGTCCAAGGATTTTGATGGAATTGTCCCCTCAATTTTTGACTCCATGAATCATTAATATCTCAGCTCATGGGGACATTCAAAACTTGTGATTACAAATTAAAAGATCTAAATTGAAATATCTTTCATCTGTATAAGTATGATTGTTGTTCTAAAAGGAATCTTCTAGGAATTTGATATTGGCATTACCAAATATAGCAATTTTGAGAGCAGACAATTCCAGTCAATATCAGCTAAGTTCTATTGGGGCTCGCTCTGCTCTGCTCGCCACAGTCTGAGGCCTAGAGAGTTGCGTGCTCTCTGATGTTAAGAAGATAACTCCAGTATGCTCACATATAATAAAATATGTCATAGATACAATACAGATCTCATTGTATCATGCTGAGAATTCGTGCCCATATTTCCACATTTCATCAGTGATGGGTTGTTTCATTGTAGGCTGCTGTATCAATGTTAAAGCAAGAGTACAAGGAAGATGAACTAACATTGGCTGATGCTAAGAAATTAGCTATTCGAGTTCTGAGTAAAACTCTAGACATGACGAAACTGACTTCCGAAAAAGGTAATATTGGTTGGTACAAGCTGCCTAATTACATTAACATGTGAAATAAACTGCACATTCATCAACAGAAAATTGAGTCCTATTCAATACTTATTTTAGCATATATTGAGGATAGCCAAATCTAAAAGTTTTGCTGTGAAACTTACCAATTGTTGCGAATTTGATAATTGGCTAAACCTTGGGTTAGCAGCTAACCAAAGGTTTAGCTGATTGTCAGTCAGCTAGCCATAAGAGTTTGTTTTGCTCTGGAAAGAACATAAGTTGGAATACACTACACATGAAAGTAAAATTCTGGCTGAATGGTAACTTATGTTGAGTATATATAAGTATCCTGTCCTTTCTGCTGTGCGCGTCGATTCCACTCGGATGCATCCTTGCTGCTCTGCTTGTTGACATTTGTGTGAATATTTCTCCACATGCAGTTGAGATAGCGGTTCTGACAAGAGATGATGAGAAGACAAAGATTAGTATCTTAGCTAATGATGAAGTGACTGAGCTCATTAAAGAGTTCGAAGCAAAGGAAGAAGAAAATAAAAAAGCAGAGGAAAAGAAGAAACAGCCAGCCTCATCATGAGCTCAGCCATGCTGACTTTACAATGTAAATGTTGACTCTACATCCAAAACTGGCTGCATGCATTAAACTGTTGCAAGTTCTATTTTCTTTATTGTACAAATCCAAGCGTCATTTCTTACATCCATCAAAGACAGCCCAGGTAATACATGTATAATACTAGAACTGATCTATATTGTCATCCTATACAATAAACTATCAGTAAATCATTGAAGGCGATGATTAATATGTATGTTTAGGTAAAAATGATACTGAAGTTGTCAAATCATCATTTCAATGATAGTACACTGTAAGAGTTTCCCTGATCTACCTGCTTTCTACTTTATTATTGTACACTTGATACGTATGATACATGGCACTGGGTAAACTATTGGTATAAAAATAAAGGAAATCAGTATAAAAGAACAGTATGAAAAAATGATAGCAATCCATAGGCTGTTGTATAGAGGTAACTGATAGACATTATAAAATACACCAATATAAAACTCACAATTTAAATACATATTCTACTGAAATGATCCAGTTAATGAATGTTTTGTCGTGTATGATTAGAACTTGAGAGAGCCTACATAACCTGCCACAATTTAAAGTAACACACTTAGTGACTGTCCAGGCTGCATGACTCGCAGCAAAGATTACTGTAATATGGAAGTTTACAGAGTCTGGCCTGCACCACTACCTGGCAGGAGCTGTACTTATCTCTGCAGTTAGGCGTGTGAGGACGCTGTGTCTGAGGCGGGCAAGCCTCCTTAGAGCAAGGTTTAGCTGTCAGTGGCTTCGTATTTTGTGCACAGTTAGTCGCCTCCTTAAGACTGGCATCAAGGCACTTGACTTGTCTTCTGTGATACCCCTCCCCACATGTTATTGAGCACTAAAACAAAATATACCAGAAACCTTGTATCATAGCACAACTACAACTACTAACACACTGTGATCTTGATTAAACGCCAGCCAGAGACTGGAGTTATAAGCATTATGTACCACATCTCTGGTAAATTCAGAGATGAGTGCCAACAGATTTTCAATTTTAATCTTTAAATTTTTCTACCTGAATGGAAGGCTGTTTACATTGTGGCCTTCTACTTATATCGGGACTAGGGATGTGGAGTAATGGACAGGTCATTTGAATGCGGACCCTACCTCTGACCAGTCCGTAGCGAACCACTTTGAATCTGTTCGATCACACTCAGCAGGTCTGCATTTCTGCTTATGGCGAGGCCTTCTCTCCGCAGCACACTCCTGGTCATATGTCACTACATTCCATCCATTCTTCTTTATCATGCATATAACTTCTCTTTTCTGTTGTGCTTCATTACAATCTCCTACACACTGTATGAATGTTATACAATACTGATATTAATAAAACATTGTATATGTCTTCAAATTTACTTCCATCTTTTGACTTTACTAGATATATACATACCAATGATTTCCCACTTGGTAGATTGGAATTAACTATTCCTGTATAACACCTGG
>ERZ1740062.1214-NODE-1214-length-10898-cov-10.842756_pt1 | contig 10898 bp, 4 predicted proteins | sample MGYA00581741_ERZ1740062 | MGnify/ENA primary metagenome ERZ1740062 (study PRJEB43018, sample SAMN04849747) | marine metagenome | isolation source: floating plastic debris | place: Pacific Ocean | collected 2008-09-01 | study: EMG produced TPA metagenomics... | reverse complement strand
GATTTAATTATCTAATGGCTCAGGCTTCTGCCTGCTCCCATCTCTCTCCCAGTGATCACCACATGTTGATATAAGGCAAAATACGTTTCTCAACTCCATGTAAATACATGCCAATGCCTACAACAATTGTATAACAAATTATGAAGAGCTCAGCTGCAGCGTACATTGCATTGGAATGTTGTCTTCTTTTGTAGAATGAGAAAACAACTACTTACGCAAATTTATAATCTGGTATGTCACAGCAGCTTTCAGTGTACGATTACAGATGCTTGGCTGGACTTATTTGATAAGATTATGCATACACACTACGGAGGATCATCATATTCAATTAAGTGAAGCAAACAGCCATGCAGTGATACGTGTTTAATTTATGTAATTGCGTATTAAATTTAATTTTTTCAGTTACATAAACTTTTTTTAAAATCTTTATGATCTTTCTCTTTTATCGTAAACACTCTTGGATAAGCGGTTATAAATAGACATACATACATACACACATGCTGATAGAATATCTGCACAGTTTATATACCTTGGTAATTTGAGAGAGTGGCTGTTGGCGAAAGTATTACAGACATGAAGTACTCTTTGAATACACCTGCAATAAGTTTCGATGTCCCAGTAATTTCAGTTTTAGTTGACAAACGATCACTCCATCACAGGGAGGTCATCTATGGGTTTTGTCATTGAGTAAAAAATGATTTATGAGCAAACATTCAGTAGAATAGGCATCATAGAATAGAAAAGCGGACTGACAGCTGTAAACTAAATCTGACAGTTGTTGATATGTGAGTTGAGGAGTAATGTGTTTCACCGACAGCTAGCTTGCCATACTACTTTAGTGAATCCAAAAAACTGTCATTTCTATTAACATTATAACCTAAGGAGAAAACAACACCATCCACCCAATCTTACAAACCAGAGATTGTTATTCAAGAAACCATGGCATGCGGGTGGTTGAGCGAAAGCCCGTGATTGAAACCATTAATTGATACAGGATTTATAATGTGTATGTCTCCATAAAACAGAGACTGCCTCATTAACATGAATGTTCGATTATTCAAATACCAATAACCTGGAAACCCTGACAAATTTGAATGTAACGATTTAATTTATGTGCATAAATGACAAAGGAAGGCAAAAAGCATCAAAATCATTTACATCTTTCTGCAGTGCAAGTAGTGGTGCTTATTCCAGTGTCACTTTTCCATTGCTCATTTCTGCCATATTATTGGCTTCCGCAACAAAGCCATTGTCAAAAAGGGTATCAAAATGACGCCTCACTATGTTTGGCAGTGACTGTGTGATTTCCTACCTCCCTGACCTTGTCTCCAGCAGCCAAGTCACAGGCCCACCAATGAGTACATGCATACCAGAAATAGAACACAGGATCCAGTGACTCTACGGCTTCGATGGCATGGACTCTGACCGAATATCAGCAAAGCAGTTATCATCACTATCAGTCAATAAACAGATTTTTTGTTGTTAATGTGACGGAATTAAAAAGTTAAGAGTTTCGGACGTTTAAGAGAAGGAAACCTAAAATTGAGACACAGCAAAATTGCAATATAAAGGGAAGAATCCCTATAGAGGCTCAAGTATGTGTACCAGATCGGTACTGTGTCAAATTAAAGTTGACACTTCAGGATTTGGTTTTCACACTTCCTATTATGCTTTTTTTTCTCCGAGTGCAGATTAATCGTTTTGCAATGGTACATGACAAATACCTTTTAAACTGAAAATGGGATTATGCAATTGCTGTTAGGTCTTAGGTTGGCTAGGTTTTTTTGCAAACCCGCTAGATATGTGTCAACAGTTTTTTGTGTGATTCATATGGGATGAGGAGATGACACCAGTCAAATTGTTGACTGTTTAGACAAACTCCTTTGTTAATCAAAAAGGTATGAGCTGCGAGCTCTTTTTTTTACATGTGTCACTAATAATAGCACAAAAACCATGATAGCCTCTCAGCTGTAGGCTAAGAGACTGAGGCTCTTAGTATTATAATACCCCTTTCCCACCTGTCAATCACTAACCACAACGTATTCATGACACTTTACCCATAATCCTTTCACTCTATATGCTAATGCATATACATGCCCTTTATAATTGGCTAAACACTTTGCCATTAGGCTACTATCCCACTGACTTTACAGTATTGCTAATAACAACGTAGGGTTAGGAGGTATGAAAATTATCCCACTGAGCAGGACGGACTATCATTTCACTAGCTGAGGATTACTAAAGCTAAGTGCCACGGAGGTACCTAACTACAGATCATTATTCAGAGAGAAAAAGATATAATATCTTACACAAAGTAAATTTATTTGTGTGCCGGGGTCAGCATATACTGCTGCTGTGCCAGCGCTCACATAGCAGCGGTTGAATTATCTCTGATATTGCCTGTCTGATGCGGTGCTGGCATGCTATTTGGACCACCTTATGCCAACTAATTAATCGCATTATTTGACAGGAACCTCGTCAAATAACCTCATATACAAAAAACTCGGTAAGTATTGTCATTTTCTCTGAGAGCCTAGTAAAAAATACGCTGCATTTAACCTGATCAGCAGGTTTATTATTATCTCATGTCAGTGCCAATGCCATAAGTGGCATGGCAGGATTAAGCCATTATCGACGCCTCAGATCTGTATTTTCGTTGTAATGCCTTTCTGGTGTAAGACTGGAGAAAATGATTGTAAAGCCATACAAGCGCAATTTTTCACTTGAATGCTTCTTACACACCCTAGGCTTAGAATTATCATTCCCTAAACACATCATTACAGTTATTATTTGCTGTATTGCTGGATGCAAAGTGGCACTGTCGTGCTAAATGTTCAAGCTATTATTACACTCTGAACCACTAAATGGATAACATGTGATTATTGCTTGCTGTAGTGGTTCTTTTACACCTTTTTGATAGGTGAGTTAATGTTAAAGGATTAACACCTTTAGCTCTATTATGGCGATGTGTTCGTTGTTTGTTGTTTTACTTTCATCATCGCTTCGTGAATTACCTACTTGATTTTCATCATCTATGCCTTGATATATTTCCCTGAGCTAGACGCCAGTTTTCTGTTATTTAACAATATTTGAGAGTGCTGAATTAGATTTTGAGTGGACACAGTTTGAGAGAAGAGAGAATCAATAGTGTACTTTGTCTCTGTTAGTGACCACCTGGTCGTGGCAGCTCGGCAGCCTGCTGTGGAAATGCTCATTAATCGTGTAACTCGCACTAACGCAGCCAGAGAGGGAATACCCTTCTGTCAATCTAACTTCATTACTGTGAGAAAATGTTACAGTGAATTATAAAATCATTGGATTGTCAATTAAAGAGCTGTCAGAGTTGAGCATTCAATTCAGACATTATTGTGATCATTGTTTTAATTTTTATGAAAAGCTAATACTCGTTATTATCAGACTGCTGGTAAAGTGTCTATCCCACAGCTGGATATCTCGTTTTGATGAGTAGTTCTTGTACTTGGTGGTGAAACGGATTGCTGATGATTGTACAGTAATTTATTCGATTTTCGGGATTATTTCTGGTGCTGATACTGAATTGTTTGTACAAGCTCATGCTGGGTTTCCATAATGGAGGGCAGCATAGTTTATACACACTAAGCTCTTTGTTTGGCAATGTATCAGCTTGGAAAACTTAGAAAGCAGTTTAGTTTACTTTCATACTTTGTTCAGCAAGGTTTGACTGTATAATCAATATTTGATATACCTGCACGTAGACATTGGTCATTAGCTAAGTACCCTTTGCATCAATCAGTTTGCCATTTTAAAGTATCGACTCTAGCTGCAGTGACAATCATTATCCAATTCCGAGTTCAATTTCGTTTACAGTCTGCTATCTCCTCATACTGATACTCTTAGCAGGTAGTGCATCACATCTCTGTCAATCTATCATCTTCATTAGTTTGCCTTTGTTTGCAGTATTTTGCAACCAATTTTTTTGGTGCGGAACTCTGCTGCTATTTTCATAGGTACAATACGAACTGTTCTTTTTTGTATTTAGTTTGGGTTTCCCATGAGCTGTAATCTAAAATAATGCGGTAGTTCAAACCACGCCTGTTTCTAGTAAATATACAGTATTCTGGTAATGAATTGTAAATAGCGGATAAAACGGCTATAAATTATGGTCTCCCATTTTTCGTGATTGATATCAACAACTCACCAAATGTGTGTTTGGTGGGTGTCACAGAGTGCACACATTTCATATTTTAGGCAGTTAAGTGACAAAAAACTTACTAGCAACTCATAACAGTAGAATCCTAGATAACCAAAGCTTATGCAGCTGAGATTACATTCACAGCTCAATCGCTTTTTCTTCTTCCCATTCAACAGTCTTCAAGAAGTGTCAATCTGTTGACAATGAGCAAACAGATTTTTATCTCATTCTGATTCAGAACTTTCACAGCGTTAAACGTTGTATATAGAGGTGGAAAACTGTTTACAGCTCTATTAAAGTAATAATTGTCAATCTATGTTTTCTGCAGCAGCTTTGAGGAGAGGTTGAGATTTAAGCTGCTACCGCTGCTGCTGTCGCAGTGAGTTTGTGTCAGCATTCAGGAGAACAGACAATCATAACATGGACATCAAACTATGGCCGTATCACATACTCATCATACATTTCTCATCATTGCTATCTATGCTGGGTAAGTTCTTACCTTACATGTAAAAGTACGTCAGTTTAGTATGTGTTGCGTATGGGAATCTCAAAGAAAAGCCCAAACTGGCTCCCATCATAACGTCCACAGTGTTTATAACATCATCTCGGAAACAGGATCAGTGTTTAACACTGGGGTGTTACTGCCTTCACAAAGTCTGGCTAATTAAACCCAATGCATGCTAATTGTGTGGTGAATCCAACGGTAAAATGACAACGGTACCAGCAGAACCAAAAATTAAACATCTACGAAGCAAGAAGTCAGATATAAATATCGCAGTCTTTGGTTGCCGAATAAATCAGCCACCAACAAAATTCCCATAAACAATCACTTGATTTGACTGTCAATAGGTTATTATCATCAACAAACAGGCAGCAGTCTGCTGCAGTTGTTTTAGTCAACTATAGCAGCAGCAGCTGTACAAGCGTCAGCAGTTGGTATTCTGAGGTCTCAGTTGTAATGCACTCCGCCACTAAACTAGCTGGTGCCATATCAGTAATTGTAAATTTAGACAAGCTTCTCCCATTACCAGTGCAATATACATGCAAATATTTGAGAGAGGAAAATGTGACGCTTGCGAATGTTGACTAGGCTAGCGATATCTTGTAAACCTGATCCGGGTAAAAGTATACGAACTAACCAATAAACAAACTATTATTTTGTATGAAGCTGGGGTTGATGAATAGAGGGATCTAACTGGCCTCGGGTGTCTCACTTCTAACTCTACAATCTAACCACATTCCTACTAAAGTGACTGAATTTTATCTTGATACCACTACCCTGTAATATCAGGCTAATCTATGTTTTAAATCCAAAATACATAGTGCTTGATGACTTAATTCTATGGCAAGGCGGCCTATTTGTCGCGACAAATCACTGATAGTTATTACAGGGCGAGCTGTTTCGGGTACAACAGAACCAAATATAGTCATTGTCATCAATTACAGTTGAGCCCGTGAAACTGCCCAAAGTTTTATAGTGCAGAGATTTACTGATGAAAATGGGTTATTCAGTAAGCCTTGTAAATTAGCTTTTTAAATAATGAATAGATGAACAGCATCTGCTTTGGGACTGAAAGCAGAGTGTCATTACCATTTTCACAAGTGGATGTGGCCAACCAAAAACTGACCAAAGATTCTATTGTGAAAAGGTCATTATGTTGTGATGAATTTGCTTCAAATTAGCCCCCCATCTCACTTGTTTGTCAGGGAAGCAGCCTTGTATCATCTTTGCTTGTATTATAGAAAATAAGCAAACTCCACTGGTCCATGTCTATTGGTGCTAAATGCCATAATATTAAGTTAATTGCAAATTTACATATCATCCAGTTTTACTCTTAACAACCTGCTTATCTTTTTACACCCAAAAGTTTTAGAGAAACATAAGTAAGCTGATAAAGGGCAGAGAAATTAATATCGCTCTCAGGGTGTTTTCAATGTACAAATGTTTGCTTTTACTCAGTTTTGGTAATTTTATCTCGGCTCACACTGTTTGCGCAGAGCTTAGGGTTTGTATTTGATAGCTTGATTCTGAGGCTTGGAGACTTGTGAGCAGATATACAAAGCTTGCTCCCGGTCAGGTCCACAAGCAAACATTGGGTGCCACAACCAACCAAGAATATCTCCCTCATCTCATTTTGATAATATTAACATGACAGTGGTAGCAGCTTTAGGCTGACATTGTTTGTGTGAGATTGTAATGAAGCCAATACAAACATGACACAAGGCAGCCACTCTGCGGGATGCAGTCTGCGACTCTATACACAGTCTACCTATGTTAATCTGCATCGGCCGACTACGATCCCAAAATCACAGCTTCTCACTAGACGAGTACCTAATCATAGCAGCTCAAATTTCATCAGCAATTTTATTTTATATAATCCCAGCAACTGACTGCCTAATCAAGGCAATTTTAAATGGCAATTTTGCCTATCCAGTAGGTATGAAATGTTAATAATAATATTCAAACATAAGTGTCACCAAATGGAATTTCAATATTGGTGCGGATAAAAATTCAATATTACAGCTGTAATGAAGGCTTATGTTGACTGCACATTGTGTAAGCTGCGAAGAGCCTGTAGAAGCATTAGGATTTCTCACACTATTTTTGTGTGTTCATACCTTATTGAGATACCATTAAAATGAATACTTAATTTCATATAATGTAATCCTCTATTCAGCAAAGGTGCTGTAGCAATAAAGCTTTCTTGCTGGCCAAACAAGATTTTACTAAGCCCCTTTAAATACTTAAAACCATCTTATTGAACATTTTGCTAACAGACTTATTTTTCCACTGTTTGCAATTCTACTTTCGAGTGTTAACAATCCTTTCCCTTTGTCAACAGCCAGATAAAGTGACCAAGCTTTACTTACATGACTCGGTCAAAACTGCCTACTTATGGAGAACCAGTTATCCTAGGTGTGAAGTTAAATCACTGTGTGGCAATTATGAATTGAGCTGCCAGCAATGATACATTACAGTTTTACATAACATGCGCCTAAAAGTCTAAGCAAATAAAATTGACTAATGCTGCTTAAAGTAGAGGTGTCACTCAATTATTATATCTCAAGGGCTTGAGCAAATAATCTCTCCAAAATGTAAGAGCAGCCGTGCGTTAGGTGTGATCACCAGAATCTGTAACTGTATTCTATTGATGTCTAGAGTTTCTTTTCTACAAAAATCTTTAGCTCCACATAGGGTTCATTTCAATAATAATGGAAACAGTCACAATTTCCATGCAAAATGGTAGCAATTAATTATACTAATTTCTTAACAAATGGCTTCCGCGTTGAGAGGGCTTGCACTTTCTACACCTAGTCATACAAAGGAGAAAAATAGCAGCTGACGAAAAACATTTCTACAGCTAATGTTAGCAAACTTTCTACTGCAGTTGTCTGAAATTATGCAATTGCAATTGAGACTAAACTCTTTCTTTTATAGAGGGCGCCAGAAGTAGAACACTAGGCACGCTTATCAACACTCGGGTCGGAGAACAAGTTACTTTGACCTGTCCAGAATCGGCTGTTTTTGTTAACTGGTATAAAGATGGCCAAGATCTGCACGAATCTGAGTATATCCGAATGCAAGACGAGAAATTGAGAATAAAGAATGTGACACATGATGATCAGGGTATTTACAGCTGTAAGCCCATCGACGGCTACGGAGCATCAGGACAATCTCAAAACAACTTCACGGTCATAGTATACAGTGAGTTCAACAAAGTGCTTTATCCTGTTAATAAGTCCCCCATCCATCACCAGGTGACAGTGCCCAACACTGCTTAGTGACAACAGGCAACACTGTCACAGGGGGAAGCAACTCAACATACGTACTGTCTCATTTTTGTCAGATCTCACAGTAGCTAATAGCAACTAAGAGTGAAAGCCAACTGTGGCAACAGCATCAAACAACAACCCCTGGCTTGTCAATCTGATAGGAATTAAAGTCAATGTCATTCATCTATCAAGCCACTAAGTCTGAGATGCAACCTGTCTGCAGAATTCAGCGGATGGAATTTTAATTGTATGGCTGCAGTGGTATTGTCTTTGCCAGCTATCTTTCTCACTTTGTCCGAGGAATTTTTTCTAGTTTCTGGCATAGAAACTCCCTCCCTAGAAAGTAATAGCTTGGGAATCAATCAAATGTCGCTTACCAGCATCACTAGGTCGGGAAAGTATGAGGGATTAGGAACCATAATTCTAGGCTCAGTCCTAAATCATTACCCACTCTTTGTGTGGCTCTGGTTAAAATGTGGAAAAGTCTGTGGAGAAGGATTTCATTAATTCCTCATCATACAGTAAACTTGATGAAGTGATGGGCTCTCCATCATAGGCATGTTTAATTTTTAGGCATCTCCTCTTTTTCTGCGATGACAGTTGACAGTTGTGTCAACCTAAAGTGACAGATTCCATCTTATCACATTTTCTTTCTCATACCATGGCCGAATATTTCAACACCCTATTGCTTGTGGTTCTTTCTCTGGCTCAAGAATTGATAATAGCAAAATATGGTAATTTTCTAATTTGCCAATCTTAAACATAACAGAGCAATGCAGGTGTCAAGCTCCACCTTAGATAGCCCATTACTTCACTCAATCATTTCACTTGATATAAATGCTAATTTTTATGCTCTACTTCACTGTAGTGATATTGCCAGTTTTTAGGCTTGTTTTACCTGTAGAAAAATCCATGCCTTCCAGGAGGCAAACCTTACTATTCCCTGTTTTCATATCATCTTCAAAACACTTTTAACTTGAAGCTTAAAACTTGGTTTACTGGCCAGGGTATGCATAACAGTAGAGTGAGTGTGTTGCTCATGTATTTTGATCTGTAATAACAGGATGTTCTTGTTTTTGTATCTCTAGGTGCAGATGTGTCAGTCTTTCCTGAACACCCAACATTGCACACCACTACGGAATTACCCAAATGTAAGTCAAGCTAGTTTTTGCTGTGGCCAACAGGTCCGGTGCTGTGAAATGAAAAATTCAACTACTTTTTGTCTAGCACACACAGATGTGACGTTTTATTAAATCCTAGCATCAACTGTTAGACTGGAATAACTGTCTGTTTGCATGGGCACAGGTCACAGTCTACAGAAACATGATAATGTCAATCCAACTGCCACATTTAAAAAATGTGCTTGTGAATAAATTGTAGAATAGTAAAGCTTTCAATGATAAAGTTGTACAGCCCCATGGGCTCTTTTGAATGAGGATAAAAAGAAAATTGATGCCATGTCAGTTGAATAATGTAGCCAATATTACATTTATGTGAATAGTGAAGATAAGCTAGGGGTCATATTACACCTGCAAATGCGAAGACTCCATCACAAGCGACCAATTCAGACAGTTTTTACTACACCTTTTTTTATTGAAAGACGTTATACAACTATGCAAACAAACTGTTGTCAGAAGATTTCAATAGCGCACAATTTAACACTTATAAATTGTTTTCCAGACCTGGAGCATTTTTGGCAGTGTGAGCTGCATCCTTTGGCAGATGAAGAGGTCCCATCAAAATGCCTTTCTCTGTCTGTCTAATTAGTTTTGATGTTGGGCCCAGTTCTCAAACAGATTAATAGTTCCCACAGAATAATTTTAAAAGGATGAATTTTCTTATTTTAATGCCTGCTAATTGCATCGTTATACATCAATGCTATGATTAGTATGCCTGCAATTACCTAACTAGTGTACAAATCAATGTTTCAAAGCTAGGTAATGATAGGAATAAACAACATCTCTAAGCAAATTATTACTAGCTATTGACTTCCCCATAGTTTACCAGGATTTTTGATGAACAATTTTATAGGGAGCCCTTAGGAGTCGGTACGGGTAAGACCTGCCCGCACTGCCATCAAGAAAGCAACAAGAGACATGCTAATAATCGCCCAACTTGCCTTTGCAAGCTAAGCTGATCATCTTTAAAATACGACATGTGTTGCTTTTAAAGCATCTGCTTACTTTCCGATACAATTAATAATCCTCTGGTGCAAATCAATTTCACCAGGTATGCTGAGAGATTACCAATAATATTCATGTTCGTTTTTGTAATACGTAAAGGATTTAGATAAAGCTGTCTGCTCCATCATATTTGCCAGAGTGTATGTCCATGTAGCTGCTATTTCACACCATAGCAAGCCATTATGTCAGCATACAGGTTACTCAAAAATGGTTGTTGCCACTGTTTGACCAAGTTCTGTTCGTTTCTTTTGCAGCTCGGCCTTATTTTGTTGATAATAGGATGCGAACCGGTGGAACCCAAAGTATGCGTAAAAATTTGACGATGACAGCCAGCTTTAACTGTGCAGCAGGTGGTCACCCAAGCCCCACTGTAACATGGTTCAAAGGCAATGAGGAGATGAACTTCCGCCGACAGAACGTTGTTGACAATGGCCAAACGATGAAAGTAAAAGATCTGAGGTTGACTGATGCTGGCGTGTATAAGTGTCGAGTCAATAATGAGATGGGAACGATCACCTACACATACTCTCTAAGCGTCAAAGGTAAGAAATCTGCTGCAGCAGTAGACTTTACAATCCCACAGTGAGGCTACTGTAGGTTAAACTAATGAGACTAGTGAGACAAGTACACAGCTATCACTAAGACGTCAGACCCAGCAGGCTTATCAAACCTAAGCTTATGTGGCCACAGAATCAGACAAGACCATTATTAATCAGTTCAGCTATGAAAGCCTGTTTTTTTCTAAAGTAAACAAACATTTTAATACCAGG
>ERZ1740062.1213-NODE-1213-length-10901-cov-3.849438_pt1 | contig 10901 bp, 11 predicted proteins | sample MGYA00581741_ERZ1740062 | MGnify/ENA primary metagenome ERZ1740062 (study PRJEB43018, sample SAMN04849747) | marine metagenome | isolation source: floating plastic debris | place: Pacific Ocean | collected 2008-09-01 | study: EMG produced TPA metagenomics... | reverse complement strand
CCGTGCGCTCCTTGACGCGCGATGCCACCAAACCAACGACGCCTTGATGCCAATGCGGCTCGTAGAGACACAAACACGACGGCAGCGATGTCTCGTCATCGTCGTCCAGCGCACGAACGATGTTATCGGCCTCTGCTTGCATCTCTGACTCGATCTCGCGACGGTCTTTATTGATCTTGTCCAGCGTGCCGGCGAGCTTACGCGCGGTGCCCGCATCCTCGGCCATGAGACAGCGAATACCCACCGCCATGTCGTCCAGCCGACCCGCCGCATTCAACCTCGGGCCTGCCGCAAAACCAAGATCGGTCGCAACAATACGGCGACAATCTCTACCGGCCACTTCCAGCAACGCAGTGATACCCGGCACACATTGCCCGGCACGGATACGGGCGAGACCAGCCGCGACGAGTATGCGATTGTTCTGGTCGAGTGGTACGACATCTGCCACGGTGCCGAGCGCAACGAGATCAAGATATTCAGCCGGCATGCGGCTGATCTCAGGATCGCCTTTAGAGAGCGCGCGTGCCAACGCCGCCATGATACAAAAAGCCACGCCGACACCCGCCAGATGCTTGCTGGGGTAGGTATCGTCCGGCAGATTTGGATTCACAATAACGTTAGCCGCCGGCATCGTTGCCGGCGGGAGATGGTGATCTGTAACGAGCACATCAACACCCGCTGCGCGTGCCTCTGCCACGCCTGCTACGCTGCTGATACCGTTGTCCACCGTGACGATCAGTGTCGGCTGTTCTCGCAACGCGACCTCTACTAGCGGTGCGCTCAGCCCGTAACCAAAATCAAAACGGTTCGGCACCAGCGACGCAACAGACCGGAACCCGAGACGCTTCAGGCAACGCCACATTAAGGCGGTACTAGTCGCACCATCGGCATCGAAGTCGCCAACGATCAGCACGTGCCCGTCGCGATGCGTGGAGAGCAGCGCGACGGCGTCATCAATGCCGAGTAATCCACTCACGGGCGCCAGCCGTGAAAGATCCGTCGCCAGTGCATCCAGCGTCGACACACCACGAGCGGCGAGCACATTCGCAATGACCGGATCGAGCGAGTCCAGAGCGTGCGCGCTGATGTCGCGTCGTTTCAATGGGCGCAATCGGCTAGTCATCGACACGCGGCCTAAGACTAAGCCCTAGTCGACGACCCCATCGTCGCAGCCAGTGTTGGCGGCGAATACGCAGCGTGCGGCTTGGCATCAGCAACCGGACTTCTCGCACGGGACCGCTACTGAGCGTATGTTTGATACGCTCGACGAGCAACGCGGATGCCACAGCGCCGTGCACCATCCCGCCTTGTAGCAGCCGACCGTCATCGTGTATCGGCGCGCTCAACTTACCCGTTAGCAGCTGCCACAGTCCGACGGCCCAGTCGTTGTGGCCGCACAACGGCGGCAACGTTTCAACGCGCGTCGCCGACGGTAGCAACCCACCACCGTATAACCAAATGCCATTGACGGGCAGCCGGCCCTGCTCCAGACGTGCGGTGTTGACAATCGAGGCATGCATCATCATTTGTAACTCGGTGGTCAATCGTTGCCAAAGGCGGCTGTCCGCGCCGGTCGCTCGATGATGGCGCAACGGTGCATCGAGCAAACCGGCGGGATGTTCTACGCTCACGTCAATACTATCGCTCGCCGCCGCTCGAACAATCCACTGCGACGGTGACCAGCGATGCAGTGACCATTGTCGGAGCCGTGCATCGGGATCCGAAGCAAGGCAGTCTTCGATAGCACCCTGCGTAACGGCGCTATCGTCGTCGCTGAGGTCATTCATTGGCCATTGACGAAGATGCACGTCCCGCATATCCGCCTGCATGGATACGAGATCGATCTGGCAAAACCAATCGGAACGGTTTGCCAAAGCGTGTCGGCTCGACCAGATCACCGCAGCGGATGCTTTGAGCATGGCGCTGACATCAATGCTGTTCTGTGTCCACTCGGCTACCTGTTCGATTCTGAAATCGTTCGACAACGATAGTGGCGGATGACCGGTAAGGTCGTCACGCAGGCACACCGCTGCGCAATCGCCAGCAAGCGATAAAGGAATTCTCATGGCATAATTCTACCGGATTTCACGCCGGTCCTGCGCGGCCGGTACTCAATCACGGATGCCATGCCAGAATGCAGTTTTCTCGCGAACAGCCGGCTGTATATGCCGTGCGTAAGTACGATGCCGAGACAGTCTGGGTCAACGACCAGGCGTTGACGGGCAGCATCGCCATCTCACCGCAGCAGATCGTGGATACTTTTTCCTGTCCGCAGGTGGCATCACTGTCACCGGCGCACCTCCAACCCCTCCTCGACATGGACCCGGAAGTGATCATCTTGGCGGTTGGAGATTCAGTGTGCTTTCCACCGGCGGCGGTAATGCGCGAGGTGCAAAAACAAGGGATCGGTATCGAAGTGATGAACGACGGGGCTGCGGTACGCACCTACAATGTTCTGCTGAGTGAAGAACGCGCGGTGGTTCTCGCGATGATTCGTTGAACGACCTACGCGTTACCGCTTGGGCAACAACGGCAGCGGATCGACGGGCTTGCCTGACCGTCTGACCTCGAAATGCAGGCGCGGCTGCTTCGCTGCTGTATCACCCATCGTGGCGATTTTTTGCCCACGCTTGACGCGTTCGCCTTCGGCCACAAGCAATGCGGCATTGTGACCGTACGCCGACAAAAAATGAGCGTCGTGGCGAATGATGATCAGTTTGCCATAGCCTTTCAGGCCGCCCCCGGAATACACGACCTCCCCGCTATCCGCAGCCAGCACCGGTTGACCGCGCTGCCCACTGATCAATACACCTGTGCGCGCTACCTGAGCATCAGGATCGAACGGCGAGACGACGCGACCACGTGTTGGCCAGGCCCAATTGCGCGGCGACACGGGCGCAGCGCTCACGGCCGCCGATGCCGCGCGGCGCGATGCGGTGGCGGCAGACGATCCCGCGGGCGGCGCAGTTAATCTCAGACGCTGACCGGGGTAAATCAGCGTGGCGTCGTGCAGTTTGTTCCAACGCGCCAGTTCGCGCTGATCCAGGCCAAAACGGAACGCGATCGAATAAAGCGTGTCTCCCGATTTCACGGTATAGCGACCCTTCGCTGCCGAGTCCGCCGATTGGCGCGCGGCGGGCGTTGCTGGCGCATCCCAATCGAGACCGCAGGCACCGCAGGCAAGCGCCAGGCTCGCGCACAACCCCAGGCGACAGACAGCGGTTAACGCACGGCGAGCCACAGCAACGCTCCAGCGACTACGACTACGCTTGCCCACCCGATCCGATCAACGTACACACGAAGTTGTTGCTCGGCACGTGGACCACCCGCAAAAATCACCCCGGCGACCAGGAAAACTCGCGCACCACGTCCGACCAGCGAAGCGATGATAAACGGCACGAAGCTCATACTCGCGGCGCCGGCCCCGATCGTAAACACCTTGTAAGGAATCGGTGAAAAGCCGGCGATGAAAACGACCCAGACGCCATAGCGCTGAAACCATTCCAGAGATCGCGAATACGCATCCGCGTAATGCGACTCCATCAGCCACGGCTCGATCGAGCCGATCAGCAGGCTACCAATCAAATAACCCAGCACGCCACCAGCCACCGATGTCATCGTGGTAACGCTAGCAAGGAACCAGGCCTTGCGACGTTCGGCCAACACCATCGGCGCAAGCATGACATCCGGCGGAATCGGGAAAAACGAAGACTCGGCGAAACTCAACAAACCCAGCCACCACACGGCGAGACGGTGGCGTGATTTCGCAAGTACCCAATCGTACAGTTGGGTAAATATCCCTGGCTTGTCCATGTCAGCTCTTCACCAGTGGCACAAAACTGACCGGGCCGAGATCCGCCTGATGGTATTGATCGTCGTGTCGCCGGATTTTGAGCAGACGCTGGTCGCGGGCCGGCCCCAGCGGCATGATCAGACGCCCATCGGGCGCGAGCTGCTCGAGCAATGCGGTAGGGATCAACTCGGGCGCTGCCGCGACAATGATGCCGTCGTACGGCCCGTACTTGGGCCAGCCCAGCCAGCCGTCACCCTGGCGGTAGCGAATGTTGTAGTGATTAAGCTGCCCCAGACGCCTGCGCGTCTTGTGCAATAACGCCGGCAGGTACTCGACGGTAAAGATCTTTTTCACCAATGGCGACAGCACGGCGGTCTGATAACCGCAGCCAGTGCCGATCTCCAGCACATTTTCCAGCGGACCGTCCTCCAGCAATGCCTCGGTCATTCGCGCAACGATAAATGGCTGACTGATCGTCTGACCCAGTCCGATCGGCAATGCGGTGTCTTCGTAGGCTCGACTCGCCAACGCCTCGTCGACGAATATATGGCGCGGAACGTCCCGGATGCGCGCCAGTACCGACGGCGAACGGATACCCTGATCTTGCAAACGCTTGATTAGTCGATCGCGCGTCCGTGCCGAAGTCATTCCGATGCCACTATGACCACTCACAGCGCTGCCTCAAGCCACTCTGATAATCCAGCGAGCTGGCTGTGACGAGTCAGGTCGATTTGCATCGGTGTCAGTGAGGCATAGCCCTGCTCGATCGCGGCGAAATCGGTGCCCTCGCCCGCATCCGCCTCCGCGCCGGCAGGACCGATCCAGTAAACAGGCCGACCGCGCGGGTCGGTTTGCGCGACGATGGGTTCAGCCCGATGCCGAAATCCCGTGCGAGTCACACGGATACCACGAAGGTCATCCAGCGGTACGTCCGGTACATTGATGTTCAGGATACTATCCGATGGCAAAGGTCTGCGTTGCATGCCTGCTAACACGCGCGCACAAACCTCAGCGGCGGTATCAAAGTGACGACTCTCGTGACCGACCAGCGACACCGCAATCGCCGGCAGGCCCAGGTGGCTACCTTCAATGGCCGCTGCGACCGTACCGGAGTAAATCACGTCGTCGCCGAGATTCGCGCCGTGATTGATCCCTGAGACAACTATGTCTGGCTCTTCGTCGAGAAAACCGGCGAGTGCCAGATGTACGCAATCAGAGGGTGTGCCGTTGACCGCGTACTGTCGTGGGCCGGTCGCGGTGACGCGTAGCGGCGCGTGCAGCGTGAGCGACGAACTGGCGCCGCTCTGATTGCGGTCCGGCGCCACGACATCGACACGACCGAACGCCATCAAACGCTGACTTAGCGTTCGAATGCCTGTCGCCAGATATCCATCATCGTTGCTCACCAGAATTTTCACAGCTCACCCACCTACCGCGCGTCGCGTAATGATACGCAATCCGATGGGCTAGCTGTAGCCAACGGTTCTCTCTTACGGGCTTTCGCTGACTGCCGCAGCGCAGTATCCTCGTCATCGTCTTCGGCAACGGACGACACAGCACCATGGACAACGATGACGACGATCTGTCACTTTTCAGAAACGCTACCGATGGCGTTCGGCGTCTGCGCCATGATCGCGCCGAGACCGCCAACGATAAGCCAGCTGCGCGCGCGGAACAGCGGCGTCTCGACGAGGCGTCGGTCATTCAGGAGAGCATGGCCGCTGACATCGAGCAGATCGAATGGCGCAATGGCGATGCGTTGCGCTACCGACGCCCGGAAGTCGGCGAGCGGACGCTTCGCAAGCTGGCGCGCGGCGGTTACCGCGTCGATGCAGAAGTCGATCTGCACGGCTACACGGTCAAGGAGGCCCGCGAGGTGTTGCGCGACTTTTTTGCCGACTGCGATCATTTCCAGTGGCGCTGCGTACGGATCATTCATGGCAAAGGGCTGGGTTCCGGCCACCGAGGACCGCGCCTGAAAGGCAGTGTCGACAGCTGGTTACGCAAAATGGACAGCGTCGCGGCATTCGTGTCCGCGCGCCAGATCGACGGCGGTAGCGGCGCCGTTTACGTCCTGCTACGCGGGTGAGCCCACCCCGTTAAGCTCGGCAACTTCGTTAAGGACCGCGGTGGCATAGCTGCCGGGCGGCAGGCTGAAGCACAAATCACTGATCTGATCCGAAACAGGCTCCCGCTCAAGGTCTGCGAGCGTCACACGTAACGAGCGCCGTGCTTGCGCCATTCGCGCATTGACCAAGGCAGCCGTCAACACAGGCAGCGTGTCGGCAACCTCGTGCTCCAATGCGGCCGCTGTGCCAGCGGTCATCGGCTTGCCGTCTCCCCACAGCGGACCTGTTGGATGAATGTCGTGATCGGCAAACCGTTGCACCAGCGTGTCAGCGGATTCGTCGGCCGTCGCAAACACCGCGTTCGAACCCTCCATCATCGCCACATCACCGTCGATGTTGCGCGCCCAGGGCGACGCCAGAACCCGCTGCTCCAACACGGCATTGAAGATTTGTGCACGCGCCGCTGATAGTGCAAAACCGCGCTTGTGGCGGGGTAATCGCCGGCCATTTGCCAACGCCTCAGCGAGACGAAGATTCGCGCCATCATGGCCGAAACGCTGAGGGCCAAAGTAGTTGGGACATCCGTGCTCACGCAGCCTGACGATGCGCTCATCCAGCGCTTGTGGCGTTATCGCTGCGTGAAACAATCGGATTCTGAAACGGTTACCTGCCAATGTACCGATGCGCAGTTTGCGATGATGCCGCGCGACCTGCAGTACATCGAAGGCCACGTCCTGCAGGGCACTCCAGTCGACCTGGCGGCCTGGCAAATGCACGCTGAACCATTGGCGAGTGACCGCAAAACGGTCTTTGAGTCCGGCGTAGCTCACCGCTCCGCGACGAACATCGGCAAACCTCGCAAGCCGATCGGCCACCCATTGCGTATTCGCCTCACGTTTCTCAACCCACAAGACGTCATGCTCGCCATCGCCGCTCGGTTGCCAGGACGGCAACTCTTCGACGCGAAAATCCTCAGGCTGTCGGCGAATCTCCGCTGCGCCGAGACGCTCGCCGCTAGCCGGCTCGCGTGGCCAGACATTGGTACTCATCCGAAAGGTTAGTGGGTTTCGATGATCTGGTAGAACGATTCGTTGCGCGCGATCATGCCGAGTTCAGCGCGAGCGCGCTCCTCGGCTGCCTCGAGACCATGCTTCAGATTGCGAACTTCGCCCGCAAGCGTATCGTTGCGCAAACGGAGTGCCTCGATCTCGAGCTGGGTCTGCGCGACCGCGCCGCGTAGCTTACGTGTCTTGCGTAAGCCATCGGCTGACAACACCAGTTCTGAACCGGCCCATAGGAACAGCACAGCGAACACCAACAGCGCGATATTCGTGGCTGATCTATTTTGTCTGTCTGTCACTTCGACCATGGCGACCCCAACGCGAAGCAGTGGCTGCTCCGCTAACCAATCGATGTCGGCATCGCATTACGGCCGGCAAAGATGGCTTGCTCCCCAAGCAACTCTTCTATTCGCAGGAGCTGATTATACTTCGAAATACGGTCCGAACGCGACAAGGAGCCGGTCTTGATCTGAGTAGCACGCGTACCGACCGCGATATCAGCGATTGTCGCATCGGCGGTTTCGCCGGATCGGTGTGACACGACCGCCGTGTAGTTGCCATCGATCGCCATATCAATAGCGGCGAGTGTTTCGGTCAGTGTGCCGATCTGATTCGGTTTGATCAGAATTGAATTGGCGATATCGTCGTCCAGGCCACGTTGCAGAATCGACGTGTTGGTGACAAACAGGTCATCACCCACCAGCTGCACACGCGAGCCGAGCTTTTTGGTCAATGCGGCCCAGCCGTCCCAATCTGACTCGTCCATACCGTCTTCGATACTGATGATGGGAAACGCATCGCACAGCCCGGCCAGATAGTCGGCGAAGCCCTGCGCGTCGAACTGGCGATCTTCCGAGGCCAGCGTATAAACGCCATCTTTGTAGAACTCCGAGCTTGCGACATCGAGACCCAGCAAAATATCTTCACCCGGTCGGTAACCGGCCGTCTCGATGGCCTGCATAATAGTGTCGAGCGCACTCTTGTTCGACGGCAGGTTTGGCGCGAAGCCACCCTCATCACCGACGGCGGTGTTCATGCCCATGGCCGACAATACTTTGCGCAACGCATGAAAAATCTCAGCTCCGTACCGCAACGACTCAGAAAAGCTCGGCGCACCGACCGGCAAGATCATGAATTCCTGAATATCCACACTATTGTCGGCGTGGGCACCGCCATTGATGATGTTCATCATTGGTAGCGGCATGACGGTGCTTTCACCCAGCGTCTTGAACAGCGGCAACTGCTTGCTAATCGCCATCGCCTTGGCGGTCGCCAATGAGACGGCGAGCGTTGCGTTGGCGCCCAGCCGTTGTTTGTTATCTGTGCCGTCCAGTGACAACAACGCCGCATCGATCCCCGCCTGGTCGGCCGCATCTTTGCCAACCAATGCCTCGCGTATTTCGCCATTGACATTGGCAACCGCCTGCTGCACGCCCTTGCCCAGATAGCGCTGTGGATCCGCATCCCTCAACTCAACGGCCTCCCTCGATCCCGTCGAGGCGCCGGAAGGCACGCCCGCGCGACCGAAACTGCCGTCGGTCAGCCAGACATCAGCCTCTACGGTTGGATTGCCGCGCGAGTCCAAAATCTCGCGGGCCAGAATCCACTTGATGGTTGTATTTTGCATTGCCAAACGTCCCCGTTGTTGCTGTTATCCACCCAGACCGTAATCAGCTTCTGCGAATGGTCTGGCCTTCACCGTGTCATCGATGGTTTTCAGTGTCGCTAATAAATCGTGCATCTTGTCCAATGGCCAGGCATTGGGACCGTCCGACAGCGCTTTCTCGGGATCTGGATGGGTTTCCATAAAGATGCCGGCGATACCCGCCGCCATGGCAGCACGCGCCAACACCGGCACAAACTCGCGCTGACCACCCGATGCGTGCCCCTTGCCGCCCGGCAGTTGTACCGAATGCGTGGCATCGAAAACCACTGGCGCACCACTCTCCCGCATCACCGCCAGTGAACGCATATCGGAAATCAGGTTGTTGTAACCGAACGTAAAACCGCGCTCGCATTGCAGTATCTGCTCGTTGCCCGTCGAGCGCGCTTTCTCGACGACATTGGCCATCTCCCACGGCGATAAAAACTGCCCTTTCTTGATGTTGACGGCTACGCCTTGGCTCGCGACGTTGACGATAAAGTTGGTCTGACGACACAGGAATGCTGGGGTCTGCATGACGTCCACGACGCTGGCCACCTCCGAAAACGGCGTGTCTTCATGCACATCGGTGAGGATCGGTAGCCCGAGCTGATCCTTGACCGCCTGAAGGATTCGAAGGCCTTCCTCCATACCGGGCCCGCGAAAGCTTGCGACCGAGCTACGATTCGCCTTGTCGAACGAGGATTTGTAGACCAGACCGATGCCGAGCGATTCGGTGATTTCCTTCAAGCGGCCGGCCGTCTCCATCGTCATCGCTTCGCTTTCGACGACGCAGTTGCCCGCGATCAAAAAAAACGGCTTGTCGAGGCCATTCTCGATGCCCGCGATATTCATGCGCTGGCCTTTTGCCCACTTGGCGCTTCGCCAGCGGCATAATCGCGCGCTGCGCTGATAAAGCCGGAAAACAGCGGATGACCATCACGCGGATTAGACGTGAACTCGGGGTGGAACTGACTGGCGACAAACCACGGGTGATCCGGCAGTTCGACCATCTCAACGAGATCATCCGCTGACAAACCACTGAAGTGCAAGCCCGCTTTCGACAGTCGTTCGCGATAATTGTTATTCACCTCGTAGCGGTGGCGATGGCGCTCGCGGATCTCATCCTGGGCGTAAATTCTCTGTACCATCGAATCCGGCTGGAGTTGGATCTGCTGGCCACCCAAACGCATAGTGCCGCCCATGTCTGATGCTTCACTGCGCACCTCGGTCATACCATCCGCCGTTTGCCATTCGGTGATCAAGGCAACCACCGGGTGCGGCGTCTGACGATCAAACTCGGTGCTCTGCGCCCCATCCAGGCCCGCGACATGACGTGCATATTCGCTCACGGCGACCTGCAAGCCGAGGCAGCTGCCGAGGTACGGCACGTTGTTTTCGCGCGCATAACGCACCGCCTGGATCTTGCCTTCAATACCACGATCACCAAAACCGCCAGGTACAAGGATCGCATCGAACTGCCGGAGTTGGTTGATGCCGTTCACCTCGACGTCCTGCGATTCAACGTAGTGGATGTTGACGCGCGTACGCGTGTGAATACCAGCATGCAGCAGGGCCTCAGCCAGTGAAATGTAGGAGTCTCGGAAATCGACGTACTTGCCGACCATAGCGATGTTCACCTCCGATTCCGGATTCACCTTGGCGTCAACCACCTGTTGCCATTCGGCAAGATCCGCTTTCGGGACGTCCAGTCGAAGCTGCCGACAGATGATCTCGTCAAAACCCTGCTCGTGAAGCACCTGCGGGATCTTATACAGATCGTCCATGTCGTACGCCGAGATCACCGCTTTTTCCTGAACGTTGGTGAACAATGCAATCTTCCGGCGCTGTTCCTCTGGCAATGGCAACTCGGAGCGGCACACAAGAATATCAGGCTGGATACCAATGGAGCGCAATTCCTTGACCGAGTGTTGTGTCGGCTTGGTTTTGATTTCCGAGGATGTCGCGATGTACGGCACAAGCGTCAGATGGACAAACGCCACACGCTCCCGCCCCAGTTCGACACCCATCTGCCGGATGGCTTCCAGAAACGGCAGCGACTCTATATCACCGACGGTACCACCGATTTCCACAAAACAGACATCCGCGTCACCGGCGCCACGGCGAATGCATCGCTTCATCTCGTCGGTGATATGCGGAATGACCTGCACGGTAGCGCCCAGATAATCGCCGCGTCGTTCGCGTGCGATCACCGACTCGTAGATGCGGCCGGTTGTAAAGTTGCTGTGCTGTCCTGTCGTGATGCGGACAAACCGCTCGTAATGCCCCAGATCGAGATCGGTTTCGCTGCCGTCGTCGGGGACGAAGACCTCACC
>ERZ1740062.1212-NODE-1212-length-10909-cov-9.510595_pt1 | contig 10909 bp, 8 predicted proteins | sample MGYA00581741_ERZ1740062 | MGnify/ENA primary metagenome ERZ1740062 (study PRJEB43018, sample SAMN04849747) | marine metagenome | isolation source: floating plastic debris | place: Pacific Ocean | collected 2008-09-01 | study: EMG produced TPA metagenomics... | reverse complement strand
ACACACAAGTCGTGCTGCTCTCCTCTGCACAGCTTCCAAAGATGTTTCCTGTGTCTGGGTTAGAGAATCCCACTACCACTCTACTTGTGGGGCATTGAACTTTTGACTCCCTACATTATAGTGCAGAGTAGTTAAAAGATTTGTATGTTACTCTCAAAAATTTGCTAATTTTTCATCAAAACAGACAGGTTTGTCTGCTACTTTGGAGGAAAATACTAAGTTTTTAACTGACAACAATTGACATGATTTTTGCAAAAGTAGGGTACTAATTCGCGAAATAATTATGCCCCTGATCCAAGGCCTTGGATACGGGATTATTGCACAGTATACCATTGGCAAACAATACGCGCTTATATATGTTACAGACGATGCTTGAATCACAGGTCATATTGTACATAACCTATGCTTGAATAGACGTTTTGTTCAATGGAAGGGAGTTTCTTTTGTATTCACAGCAACAGACTACCCCTGCTAATTATTCTTTTGTTCATAAAACAATGAACGCAATTGGTTGCTGTCAAATTTGTATAATGCAAAATTGTCGAAAGAAAAGTTACTTAACTGCAAAATATGAAACTCTTTGCTGAAATTTCGTTGCGCGTCAGATGATTTTTTCTGATGTTTTTGTGACTAAAATTTAATTTTCTACATGAAAAACAGACTTCATTTTGGACAAAAAAGTCACTCGTTGTTGTTTTTTTCAGTTTTTTGAATGGAATGCATATTCAACTACCCAAAACAAGCTACACAAACTGCAATATGTCACCAAGACACTGTAAAAATTTCACACAACTCGCATGAATACAATATTCTAGATTAAATAGAGGCAAAAATCATTTGTAGGTTTAGGCCTACCGACTATCTAATACTGCTTCAAATGGGCTTATATTCATCGTAAGGAGATAAATCAGCAATATGTTTTTATACCCAGAGCAATACTACAGGAGACATCTCTTGTAGAAGTGACTCACTTCTGCGATAGTATTAGGACAGTCCCCTACAACTGTGGAATAATCTGTAGCTGTTCAGCCTAGTACCCTACCAATATAATTATTTATTTTGTAATGCAGTTTGAGGCTTCAAACTTCGGCTGCCAGTGCTCCTTGTGGCTATCCATTAACACTACCATGAACAAAAGAGTGTTTTAGATAGTTAGCAGAGTGAAGGGCAAGTACCGACGCTGGAGTCTCTTCATTCGCCAAAGCTGGTAACCCCTGCCAATGTGACCTGAGAGCGTCTAGTCAATGTTTAAAGAATTCAGAGATTATGTTTTAATTCTTACAGCGTCAATGATTCTATTGCCCATCATTGACATAACAGACACTCAAGTAATCCCACTAACCCTAATCATTTTACAGCCTGTATTGAGCATTTCTCCGTTTTGTTTTTGAAGACTTGATATGGAATACCCAAAGAAACCGAAGAGAAAGTCTCAATATGAAGCTATGAAAGAGTTGTCTAGCCAATGGATCTGTGATCAATGTGAGATGAGCAACATAGATGGTGAGGAATACCACTTGTTCCTAGCCAACTAGCCAACTACTTATGTTTTTGCTGGCCTTAAATACATAAACTAATGGTCTGTGCCTTACCCCAGGTCGATGATATCACTTAACCAAAAAAATAGTTGTTGTCAGCCTGAAGGCTTATCCTCAAACAAAGCGGTGGTGTGTCTTTCCCTATTATTGTGATGTCAGTAGGTTCAGATTGCAGCATAACAGTTGGATTCCACACAGTCTTACAAAGGTGAAACCTTGTGTTTGTCTCTATCCCTTCAAATCTGCCCAGAATGAGCCAATAGGCACTGCTTCACACCTTAATTTCAAAAAAGTTCATTTTGCGGGAGGGCGCTCTTACAGCCCTCCCCGGGACACCACCCAATGACATTACCACATGGAAAGGCAAGGATATACCACTTAAACAAGGAGTTGTACAGAACAGACAAAATACCACTCCTACCTGATCTTAGGCTATAATAATCGTATTCTGATGAAATTTCAACTCAGAGAATTGCTTTTGAACAGGACATGTCTGCAAATATTTAGATGAAGAACGTTTGTTTGGAGTGACTGTGTGTTCTGACCAATAAAGTTCTGGAATTTCTGGCTGGAGGCGTGTGCCAACATTTAGCTTACTATATTGTCTGATTTTCATGAGAGCCCAGTGGTGGGGCGTTGACCAAAATCTACCCGTAGGCTTAGCCACTACATGAGGGTTTCACTCCATTCCACTGCTTTACTAGATGAAATTTGCTTCCCTTTTCGTTTACCACTTTTGATGCGACATCTCACCAAATAACAAGAGCCAAATTACCTCTATACGACCCCTTTTCATTTTTTTGTGATTAGTGAAAATACCTCCTATTTTAAGATCTCGCTGTGCAGGTATAGCTGGTCCAACAAACCCCTAAAACGTGAAAATTGGCGGAGCCTATTGATAGATTTTTGTCAAGTTCCCCCGGGCATGAGAGCAGCTTTGGAATTGTTGTGTTTACACACAATCGATGGTTTGCAGGATGGTTTATATATACAGTGTGACACAAAATATTATCATCATTATAATTATTCATATGGTTTCAGGACAATTGGAGATATGTATGAAAGTAGTTCCAGCAAAATGGCAAATGCATGGTGACTTAATTCTGTTTCCTGACACATCATTCCAGCAAAAGTTGTGGTCAGACCTTCCTGTGAAGTTTTGGAGCGGTGAGTAAGTCCATTGTTAAGTAGGCTGTGTTGCCAGTCGGCAAAGCTATTGGGCTATCCCAGAATAAAGTCCAATGTTTTGGTAGAGCATGCAAGCTGGAAATGTGATACATATACCAGGTGTCATATCTAGATAAAGTCTGAATTGTAAATATTGACTGTCAACAAAACTGTATCCTACTTCCTCGTCATTTTTGATGATGAGTTGGCCTATCCTTCCTGCTCCACTGCTTCGAACTGCCCTTTACATTTTGCACACCATCAATAGTTGTGATAAGCATGCATTTCTTCTTTAGTGGTTCATTCAATTGCCAAATGGTAGCTCATCAAATCGAGAAAAAAAAATGTTACATAAACATGATCACCAGATTTGAAGGAGCGACAATTAAAAAACTTTGTACACAATCACATAATGTCAAAGCAGATTTTTGAAAGATAGGCTGAAGCATAAGCAGAATTATGATTATTTTAGCCTACCAACAATGTTCTCAACAAGTTCTCATGAATTTCGCAACAAGAATTTTTTTGAAAGTGTTTTTTAGAAAAGGTTTGAGAAAACATTTTTGCAAACAATACTCTACGACAAGCATACTACGCGGTAAACAACAGAAGTGATCCAGAGTTGTTGTTTCTTTGCACAATGCATAATGTTATGTATATTAATGTCAGTGAAATTGAATCAAAATAACACACAGATATATTTAATGGGCAATCAATGATCATGCTGAAACACCTATTGCATGAAGTTTGTTGTAATAACCTCTAAGAACCAGAAAACTCTGCTGACTTTAAAGTGTGTGATGTCTCCTCATCAAAATTTGGTGCTTGGCAATAAACATGGTGACACAGAACTACAGCATTTTCCACCTTGAGGCTCCAATTAAATGTTCTCCAACTTGTAAACTTTCGCTCAACAGGATATATTTTGATAAAGTGATAAGCATAAGGCTTATACTACAGGAAGTGATAGTCTGGGGAAATGTTAGTGGAGCCACATCTTTAAAGAGTTATGAGTATGGTATTTACCGACAGCGTTTTCAGTTCCTTATGTGAAGGCTTTCATATCAGATTGGTTGATAACCATTGCTGCTCACAGTTGTACTCCTTCTTCGGCATACATATGCATTCGGTTTGTACTCGATAAACTTTTGCAGTCTGTTCCAAACAGGACGCGTGCGTCTCTCACTCCCACGCTTTGATTCTGGCTGGTAAAATAAGGATAAGATGTTGGTAAGTTATTCAGAGTCTTGATTTGCTTTTCTCAGCTGATAAACTTATTGTGAATGTTGGCGGGAAGGTAATAGTCGTGCACTTTGGTAAAGTGCCGTGAAGTGGATATAAAACGGGCCTCTATTGTTGGAGATATGTTATGTACTGATCACAGAGATTAGCAAAAGGGCACAAGGTTTTCCTCAACAATCTAGCTAACTAAGTCATGTCTCACCAAATCAATGACAGTTTCCGTAAGCAATCCAGCTACGGATGAACCGAGCACAAGATCTTCATTAATCTCATCAAGCACAAGAACCATTATCTTGTTGGGTTTGTATATCTTTGTTCCGAAAAGCTCCTCCCCTAGAAATAGATCAAGGTGACATTTGTACCGAAAATGGAGGGAATATGTCATATAATTTTGCATCAAGCGAAGTCATCATTCGAAGAGTGTACCTACATGTACATCAATCAAAGAGATGACCTCATAGTAAACCTCCATTACATTCTGGGTACACTTATGAGAATAGAGGAGTAAAGTGCACTGGCAAGAGCTTGTTTTAGCACCTTGTTTTCAAACATCAAATTTTTATGACTGGCTAAAACTTGCTAACTTGCTAACACTTATAGATTGCTAAATTTAAATAAATGTTTACACTAGCAAATTTCTAGGTTGCTGAAATGGTCTGCCGTTACAGTTATGGAAGTCATATACTACAACATATACATCTACATCACCGTGGCATCGTCTTTTAGGTCAGTGCCCTTCATCCTTTCATACTCTTGCTCTTACCATGAGGTTTTCGACTGCATGCGCTATCCTACCACTTCTCTGCTGCTTTGCTGAGTTTAAATGTAGAAAATGACAGTCAGTAAATAATGCTCACCAGCGAATACAGCCTCTGCCATGCATTCATCATTGTTCAGGAATGAGTTAGAGAGAATGATGATGATCTTCCTACTTTGTCTCATTACTTCACATAGCGTCTCAAACCGATAGGTTCCAGTAGGTGTATCTCTCTCTGCTAGGTATACTCTGCTTCTCTGTTTGGAAGATAATAGTTAAATTTTGGCTAGAAACCAGCATAATTTTACTCTTCTGATGGTAGTGTACATCTAGAATAGTGCCGATGCAGTATAGACCAAGACCTTGTACAAAGCATGATGGTTTTGCAATAAAAGTTTAGTTTGTCGCCATGAATCCCATATTTTTGGTATTCTCGCTTTTCTACTGTGTCAAGTCAATGGGCATAGTTAACATTTTGTTGAATAGAAATTCCAATTCCCTCTCAAAATGTAAAGATATTGCCCCCTACTTACCCGATCATCTTCCTGGTTGTCAGACAGTGCTGAGTAGTCCCCTTCTTCCAGTTTCTGTAGCAAATCCTTGGCAAACTTCATGTCAACACTGCTAGTCTTGTTGCAACAAATCATTGCATCATATTTACATTCTTCAGCATCCTTTACATCGATTGCCCCGTCCCTAACTGCTCTCATAACCACTTGTATGTGAGTAATGTACCATTTATAACGATAACATGGGATTGATACAAATACGGCAGCCAGTATTGCCACAACAACACCTACTGTGATGGTAAGTGGTCTTTGCACGTTGCAAAGGAAGAAGTCCTCTTCATAATTGAAAACGTCCTCATTAGCTTCATTGTTAGCGGTTGTTGCACAATCAAGGTCATTCACACTGTGGACTAGAGGGGTCTTTTGTAACCAATCTCGAAAGTTTTTGTGTCCGCATGTGCAGTCAAACGGATTGCCACCCAACAAAACGGTCTGAAGTCCTGTACTTCTTTCCATAAAGTTTATAAATGATTGATTGAATCTGGTGATATGATTATCAGCAATATCAAGTAATGACAAGTCTTTGGTGGGTTCGATAAGTGAGACATTGAAAATTCTAATTCGGTTGAGGTAGAGTTTTGTTAGGCCTCCGTTGTGGGCAAAGATATGCTGATCAAGATGGCTGAGTGCATTATCTGCTAGATAGACAATCTGCAGATCCCGCATATTGTGAAACAAGTCAGTGCTTAATCTAGTAAATCGATTACGGCTTAGGTTGATCACTTTCAAGTTTCGAAGTAGTGATATGGCAGCAAAATTATGCTCCAAGTTGTCACCTAGAATATCATTCTCTAAGTTCAAATCTGTGAGCAATAGACACAAGTCTGAGAGATAAGATAACCGTTTGACTCAGCATTCAAATTCTGAAGACCAGGCATAAGGTCACAGACATCGATCATATGTTGGCCTGCTAGATCATACAATATATTGTTTGCAACTGACAGCCATTTTATTTTTGAGGCTGGCGTAATATAACCTTCCTCTCTGAGTTGCGGCAGGTAAACCAATCATTGTACCCAAGGTCAAGACTTTCCAAATTTGGAAAACTTCTGGTAATAAAGTAAGCATAGTAGTCAAGAGCGTCAATGCCACACTTGAACATTGATAGTGTTTTAACAGGAGATGTCAACGTGGGACTATCAGGTCCGAAAGGCCAGAACTCACGAGTTCCAAGCTGGTTGCTATCTAGTACTAAAGAAGTTAGATTTAGTCCGCTGAAAGCCCCAGTTTCAATGTCATTGAACCTGCTCCATCCCAAATCAAGAGACTTCAGAGCCTCCATTCCGTGGAAGAGTGATTTGGGAATCGTGTTGCCAAATATTTTATCACTATATCGGAAATCAAGTGTAGTTAGATTGGGCAGTATTTTGAGGCCTTCAAGTGTCTGCTGGTCGATGATACATGATGCATTCATTGCAAAATGAGTTTTCCAATCCCTAGCTCTTAGGTTTTCTAGACCTTGTGGAAGGTTGGCAAACAACTCTTTTGCAAGATTAGGACACTCTTTGTATGAACTAACATCGTTGATGTGTAATATTTTGAGATTGATCAATGGTTTCAAAAGTGTTTGTGGTCCTTCAAGGAACCCAGACTGAGTCAAATGAAGCTCGCTGACTTGACTAATCTTCGATTTTGGTCAACGAAACATTGTTGAGTGTAAGCTTTTCTAGATGTAGAAGCTTGCTGAAAGCATTACTTCGGATTGCTCGGAAGTTACCGGCCAAATGTAACTCAGCAAGTTTGTTAAAATGGTGTAGCATCCCCTCGTTAACTGTTATATCTTGCCCGTAGTAATAAATATAGATTTTCCTAGTGTCATTGTCAAGCTCATGTGATAATGGGCTGTCAGGATCATCGGTTGTTCAGTCAGCAATCTCAGTACTACACAACCTGCATCCTTCAATAGTGCAAACTTCACTGCTCACCTGCTGTGATAACAGCAAAGCGATCCCAATAGTGAGAAAGCGCAGAAAAAGTTGCTGCATTGTTACACAACAATATTTTCATCAAGTTTTTAACCTTGGTAGTCAACCACAGTATGAAGTTATATTCTCGACGCGCAACATAAGCTGTCTTTCAGTACCTGCCTTGCCATGCCATGAGAAGATGCATCCTAAAATATAAAGGTTTCATGGTCTGCAATCATTAGGTCTGCATGTCATCATTTTTTTCCGGCTGGACATTCTTCTCTTTAGAGTCTTTGATTCTTCTCTTTGGGGTCTTTGATCGATGTGTGCATGGAAAAAATCTTTGGTACCTGTCATGCTTTCAAGGGGCCATTCCAGGGCCCAATCAAAGGGAGGATGAATTTCCCACAAACTTGTACCATGGCATGCTTTGTTAGTATACGCTCACAGACGGTCTGGAAACCTTGTGAAAGAACTTTTGAAGACCTAAAATAACCAATTTTTGTTTAAAAATTCATGTTGTTTAACTCAAAGGGTTGTGATACAACGGCTACACCCACCCCCTGAACTTCCCCCCTGCTTTTAAACTAGGATGTGATCAAAACCTCATAAAAAAGCGGGCCTGCTAGTATGCGATAGAAAGGATGTTGAAAAACTGGCTTGATGGCATGCAGGGCGTGCAGGGCTGCTCTGGTTCAAAATGACCTATTTGATCTCGAGATGCCCCATATCGCATCGCATAAATTAGGGGTTCTGAATGGGCCACATGCGCTTGGCTGTGCCTCTGCTCTCCCAGGCATAAATTATAAACTACGGCCCTGGCATGTGGTAGTCAGCATTTGCTAACACTGGCTGGAACATTGAAAGCCGATTTCATTTCTACCACCTAAAACAGTAAACAGTTCGCCCTGTCACAACAATTTATGGTAAATCATTTTCTGGTAATAACTCCCAACAGAGTATTTTATCCACAAATTGCAAATATTCCCGGCAGGTGCGAGCGGATGTACAGCTAGAAAGAAAAATATTATTGTTTGAAAATCTACAGGTACAGCACCTGTCTCTGCACTTTCAAAGAGTCACGTTAATTTACCCCCTTTCAGCTATTAGCGGTGAAAAAATACTTACGAAGTGCTGTATTGTGCACAGAGATAGCCAAGAAAGGACAAAATGCAGATCCGTGATATCTGGCTGTGTGAGTAGGCCGAGCTGCAGCTGCTGTGATGGGGAGGAACTACAAAGTGAAAGGCTTATTTGTGGCCAAGCGCTGATTTTATACTTCCTTGTTAGATGATCAAGGTTGTCGCTATCAATAACATTTTCTCATTTGCTGTTTCAAAAACAAATCAACAGTGTTCTTGTATTGCATATTTACTATTGTCTTGGATTTCAACACGCTTTTTAAACTTAGAGCTTTCCACAATATTATATTTACATGGCAACGTGACCTTTCCACAATATTATATTTACATGGCAACGTGACGAGTAAGTATTCCAGTTTAGCTGACATTTGATGATCCTAAAAGAATCGGCCAGTCAGTGCTGTTTTTAGATACCCAACTGACAGAACACATGTTGCAGGAAAACTGAAAAATGATGCACTACGGACTCTAAATTTGCCCAATTACCAGACTGGAACTGCTTTTTCCATCCCATCCAATCAAGAGCTATTCATAATATTTCAATGTACAAAGCACTGATGGTGAGTTTCAAGCTACCCATAAATATTCAACGGGCATTTTGGCAGTAGAAGTAGTTGACAATTTTTCAACTTGACTAGCCTTTTTTAGTGAACTTAATACTTGTTGATTAGCAGAATCGTGTATGATTTTATTTGGTTTTCTAAGAGAATGTCTGATAACTATAATCATATTGATATCATCGTAGGCCTTCACTCTAGTTTTATGCGGGTGTTGTTATTTTATGAGGCAAGCACCCACTCCCTTGTTGAATTTTTGCAGTGAACTGAGCGCTTTGCCTATGAGACACCTCTGATTTATTGCAATCCTGCTCAGAACAACAATAATCTTCGCTCAAAACAGGACACAAGTGCAGGCAACCCCCCAATTGCAAGTCACAATGGGCAGTATCTGACAACAGAAACAAAACACAACTCCATTCATGGGTGTATATTGTCGTGAGTTGTACCCCTAATCAGGGCTAATTAGGCAGATAACTCCAAAGTATACATGTAAGAAAATAAATAATTAAAATTTAAGATAAGGTTAGGCAAAGTGTCTATACAGGGGTTTTCAAGGGTGCTGAGTTCAAAATTTTATTTTGTGCTCAGATTACTCCTCTATTTTTGCATGTGACAGGGCATAAAATGACAAGGAATTCACTACGACAAACGGTAATAAAAAGAGTGAAATGGTACATGTATATCTTTTGGTTAGAAAATGAAATTGCTAGGACATAAAATAGCCCACAATATATTTGTATCGGAGGTGCATGTTAATAGAGTTGAGATGTCTGGAAAAACAATGCGATTTGTTCTCTCAGCTGATTCAAACATATTCCAGATATTAAGGTTATTGCCGCCATACACTTACTGACTTCTTTGCCACAAAAACTACGTGAGAGCAACTCATGTCAACGCTTCTTTACGGACAAAATTATCCACCATCTCACACTGCTTGGTAGCCACTTCTGTGCTTCCTTCTGTAGACATATGCGTTTGGTTTGTACTCTATGAACCTCTTCAGTCTGTCCCACACGGAGAACATGCTACGACGCTCATTCTTTCGTTTCGCCTCTGGCTGTGAAAAGAGCAAGAATGGAGAATTAATCTGATGACTCTAGAAAAATGCCGCAAGTTTTTTTTTTTCTTCCAGCTGCCATTGGCGCTTCCAAGGCCTGTTTAACAAATGTTGCGGGTGTGATGAGAAGACATGACCTTCAAAATTGAATGTCTTTTTTTCTTGGTTTTGGCTCATGCATGTCGCTTGTTGGTGAGGTTTGAAATTTTAAGTGCTATTTCCCTACTAGTCCTGCTGGCTATACACAAGAATTGGAATAGGTTGATTTTGGGAGTTGTGTCCTCGATATATTGGAATACCATTGGAAATCTAACTGTGCAGATATGCACAGTCAACCATCATCAACCCTCAAAATCAACCAACCATCATATCGGATTTCTAGGATTGTCGAGGGACAACTCTCAAAATTATAAAATTCATGACACCGGTAATTACTATAGTTGTCCCCTCATCGATACTGGTGGGATAACTCATTGATTTAAATAAGCCGATATATCAGCCCATTGAGATGATCCGGTAAAGCGATAAGAGGTTTTCAGAGCATTTGCCCGGTTCGAGAAGACAACTACCGGAAATCGAAATCCGTTTAATCGTGCAGATCTACTTCCGACTGCTTAGTCATACAAAATTAACCCTCAAATATTTTAACCCCCATGGTACTTAAACAATAACTAATTTTAGGCCCTTGGTCCTGGTCAGTGTTCGAGTGTTGAAGCATATCGGCCATGATGTAATCTTTCCTTTACCAGAAGTTTGATAATGGTGTATATGAAGTGTTCAGTAGTTTAAAGTCAGGAACATACTATAACGTAGCTAGCTGTATGTCATTGTGACCATATAAACAACCAAGCGTAGCTACCAAAATTAGTGTCATGATGTAGAGTATATGAACATGGCAATTAACTACGATTGCTAATGATTTAGCTGAATGTGTTGCCATGGACTTACAATTATGATATTACTGCTCTAA
>ERZ1740062.1211-NODE-1211-length-10934-cov-4.273279_pt1 | contig 10934 bp, 7 predicted proteins | sample MGYA00581741_ERZ1740062 | MGnify/ENA primary metagenome ERZ1740062 (study PRJEB43018, sample SAMN04849747) | marine metagenome | isolation source: floating plastic debris | place: Pacific Ocean | collected 2008-09-01 | study: EMG produced TPA metagenomics... | reverse complement strand
GTTGATCTGAGCCTTTTGGCGGGCCCGCTCGGCTTGCTTTGTTTAGTCGGCAAACAAAGAGTTTCGCTTTCTGCTGAAATCTTGATTGTTGTTGGATTCGTTTGCGCGGTGGCTATCTACGCGGTGCTTGTAAGTCTTGCTTACGGAGCAATTGACCTTCAGGTGGTGCTGCGGCATTTCAGAGCTTTGGTGTCTACGTGTGCGCTATCTGTGATTTTCTACAATGTCGGGCGGCTTGGTATTCTCTCCGTTGATCGATTTACTCGGTCAGTTCATGCCGTACTGCTGATTGGTGCTGTTTTCGTCTTGGTCGGCATACTGTCGCCATCAATCAAGCAATTGATGGCCGATCTTTACGGCTTTGACAAGCGGATGGTGCCGCTGCGCAGTGCCGGACTGACCGCTGGCTACGATACAGCAGGGTATCTATGCGCTGCGGGCGCATTCCTGGCTGCATCTCTGATCCTAATGGGTCGCGGTAGCAGGTATTTCCTGACGTTCACAGTATTTCTTGCTGCCACTGTCTTTACTTCTCGTACCAGTATGGTCTTGATGGCAGGCGTTTTCGGTATCGTGCTGCTGATGTTCTATTTTTCGGGCAAGCGTGGTCTTAGGATTTTGTCTTTGATGTTAGGGGCAGTCGGCATTGGAGGCTTCGTTATCATTGTTGCACCCCTAATACTCGCAACGTTTCCGGAGATTGCGTCTTTATTCAATATCGAAGTCAGCGATGCCGTGTCGTTCACTGAAAACTATGCTTCCACCGATCTATCGAGCTGGAGAGAGACAATGTGGGTGATTCCATCGAATGATTGGCAGCTGATTTTTGGTTCTGGCTATGACCCGAGTCACTCCGATCTTGGATACGTGAAATTGCTGTACATGATTGGCTTGGTCGGATTGTTGCCGACAATGGGCATCTACGTATTGATATTTTTTGCGCTGATTCTGATGCGCCGACAGATCAACAGCGGGCTACTTGAGGCTAAGGCGCTATGGTGGCTTGCATTAGGTTTTGTCGCCGGAATGTTCATTATCAATTTTAAGAATCTCTATTTCCTAACGCGCGGGTTTCACGAATTGTCTATTATTTTGTTCGCGTTTCTGTCAGGCGCTGTTTCGCGATTTTCATTGCAGAAATCGAATCACAATACTCACGGCCACGAGGCAGCTCTGTTCGATCGGGGTGATGCAGTTCATCTGGAGTCCTACTGAATGAAGCTTCTCGTCCTGACACGCTACGATGTACTCGGTGCGAGTAGCAGGCTGAGGTTTTATCAATTCTTCCCCTACTTGCGAGATCAAGGTGTAGAGGTACATTTCGCACCGCTCTTACCCGACGACTATCTAATAGAGCTTTATGCAGGCAGAAAAACGGGGAAATTGACGTTGGCGCGCTTCTATTTTCGAAGAGTACTAAAGTTGCTGTCATAGATGCGGTGGGATGCGTTGTGGATAGAAAAGGACTTGTTGCCCTGGTGCCCTGCCTGGTTCGAGCGTCTTCTGATCCGCAATCGCAAGTTTGTCATCGACTACGACGATGCGGTGTTCCATAACTACGATATGCACGAGCGCGCCTGGGTACGTCTGTTGTTTGGAAAAAAAATTGCTAGACTCGCCGCCAGCGCAAATGCTGCGGTATGTGGATCCGAATACTTGCTCGACTACGTACAAAAGGCGGGTGTCAGAAAGTCTGCGTTTGTACCAACTGTCGTGCATGCGGAACGTTACGCTAGTCAGAAACATGGCAACTCTGACGAAAGAACATCTCCAGTTCGAATCGGCTGGATTGGTACGCCAAAAACCGTCAAGTATGTCTCCCACGTTCGTGCACCAATAGAGCAGTTGATGAAAAACACGGACGCACAACTATGTCTTGTCGGTGTTAATGAAGCCGAAGCGCTCAAACTACCGAATGTTGAGTGTAGACCATGGTCTGAGGACACAGAGGTCAGTAATATTTATCGATTCGACGTAGGTATCATGCCCTTGGTCGACAGTCCCTGGGAGCGTGGTAAGTGTGGCTACAAGCTCATTCAATATATGGCTTGCGGAAAACCGGTCATTGCATCCAAGGTTGGTGCCAATACCGCTATTGTTAGGGAAGGTATTGATGGATTTCTGGTCGAGTCAGAAGAGGAATGGTTGCAGGCGTTGCTAAAGCTCTGCACCGACGGAGACTTGCGCGCTCGCATGGGGCGATCTGCGTTACAGAGGTTTCGAGAGAATTATTCGGTTGAGAAGAATGCCCCGATTATCCACCGGGTATTGTCCGAAGTCGCGACCAAAGCCTGATGTTAATGTGGTCATACAAGAACATCACGGCGACGGCGCGCACACATAGGATCCAGTCACTATGTGTGGAATAGTCGGCCGTATTGATTTCCGCAATATTGCACCTGAGCAAGTGGTTCAGACTGCGAGACGTATGAACCAAGTACTCGCACACCGTGGTCCAGACGCTAATGGTTTGTGGCGGTCCCAAGATTCGCGCATCGTGTTTGGTCATGCGCGTCTCTCTATCTTCGACTCGCACAGCAGGGCGAATCAGCCGATGGTTTCAGCTTGTGGAAATTTCGTGCTCGTCTACAACGGTGAAGTCTATAACTTCAAGTCACTTCGAGTCGAACTTGAAGCGCTTGGGAATACGTTCGCCACGACATCAGACACTGAAGTCGTATTAGCAGCAATAGCGGCGTGGGGTGTGGAAGCGGCTGCACGGAAGTTTGTCGGTATGTTTGCGTTCGGCATTCTCGATCAACGCCGAGGGGTTCTTTCGTTAGTTCGCGATCGGCTGGGCATCAAGCCGCGTGCTTTTTTCGAAGCACCGGATGCGCTCTCTTTTGCCTCTGAAGTGACTGCAGTGTCAGTAAGCGACAGCCGCGCGGCGACCATTGATTATCAACGTGTCAGCGAATTTATGGCATTCGGATACGTGCCAGCAAATAAAACGATAGTCAACAGTGTTAAGAAAGTTGCGCCGGGTACGATTGAGGAGTTTTCGTGCCAGGATAGTAAGGTACGCCATGTCGGTACCCGAACCTACTATAGTGCGGTCGATCTTTTCGTGTCTCCCGAGCGTGAGACATCGATGGGTGATCTTGAGGCACTAGAGCAGTGCATCACCGAGGCCGTGGATTGTCGCCTGGTGTCCGATGTTCCATTAGGCGCTTTCCTTTCTGGTGGCTTCGATTCCACGCTAGTTGTGGCGCTTGCTCAGCGACTCAGTCGGCAGCCGGTTAAGACCTTCTCCATCGGTTACAAGGATGCAGGTTTCGATGAAAGCCAATACGCGGCATCGGTCGCATCGCATCTTGGAACTGAGCATTCGACCTGCATGCTGGGTGCGCAGGATGTGATATCCGTAGTGCCGGAAATTGCGCGTTTTTACGATGAGCCTTTTGCGGATTGGTCTCAGGTACCAACTTTTATGGTGTCGAAATTTGCACGAGAGCACGTAACAGTCTGTCTCTCTGGCGATGGCGGTGATGAGCTTTTTGGTGGTTACAACCGCCATTTGCAGGTGCCCCGAATGGCGCGCCTTAGGCAGCGACTACCACGACCCGTGATAAGTCTGCTGCAGGCATTTGTGGAAAAGCGAAGTGACGAACAACTAGAGCGATTTTTCGATCGACTGTTTCGAGTCATGCCGAAGGGGCTGAGATTTAATCAAGCTTCTCAGAAACTGCGAAAGCTGAATAGTATGCTGTCTTTGCAGGATGCCGGGGCGATGTACACGTCTGCGGTCACTTACTGGGACTCGAATATCGTTGAGGGGACGGCTGAGCCTTCGCACGGTACTGTGGCATGCTTGATCGAGCGGTTTGGTAACGAACTCGGCGGAGAGGAGATTGCACTATTGGATATGGTCTCGTATTTGCCCGATGACATACTGACAAAAGTTGATCGTGCGTCGATGGCCAACGGGCTTGAGGCCCGCGTCCCTTTGTTAGATCACCGTATCCTCGAGTATTCGGCGCGATTGGATTGGTCCGCTAAGATTGTGTCTGGTTCGCAGAAAGTACCGCTGCGGCAATTGGTCTATCGACATGTACCAAGTGCGCTAATGGACAGACCAAAGACGGGTTTTGATATTCCGCTGCACAGTTGGTTGCGTGGGGAGCTTCGGGATTGGGCCGAGAGCGTGTTGGGTGAAACAAATCTCAAACGCCACAATTTGTTGTCGGCTCCGATACTCGATGCTTGGCATCGTCACAACTCAGCAGGGCGCAATGAAATCAGGCGCATATGGCCAGTACTCGCATTTTTGGCGTGGTACGAATCATGGCAGTCAGCGCATGCGAAATCCAACACGGCGTTGCGGGTACCCGGCTAGTGTCGGTTGTCGGCAGCTATTGCTTGGTTCGTTCGCTGGATGTCGTTTTGGATAATTCGGAATGACTAATACGGTAATGGTCGTGTCCAGATGCGCGTGGACGTTGTTCTCTTTCCGCGGAAACCTGATCCGACAATTAAAAGCCGAGGGCTATCACGTTATCGCTGTTGGCGACGGTAGTGACGGTTATGGTCAACGCATTTGCACTGAGCTAGGTGTGTCTTTTGTGGATGTACCGGTGGCGGCCAGAGGGTTTAACCCTTTCGTGGAGTGTCTTTTCGTCATGCGTATGCTGAAAACAATTCGCCGTTATCGTCCTGACATCATCCATTTTTTCACGATTAAGCCAGTCGTCTTCGGTTCGATTGCAGCGGCTATCGCTCGTGTCGCGGTTCGTGTATCGACAATCACGGGGCTGGGCTATGCTTTCACTGATGCATCGCCGGTGCTGAAAGGCATTGTGACACGACTATATCGCTTAGCATTGGCGTTTAACCATTGGGTTTTCTTTCAGAATGGCGAAGACCAAAGGCTCTTCGAACAAACCGGGATTATTCGATCGGGTAGGTCGTCTGTCGTGGCTGGTTCCGGTGTTGACCTAAACCGTTTTCAACCAATGGAGCTTGAGATCAGGGAGAAGGCGCCGTTCCGTCTCCTATTCATCGGTAGACTGCTAAGGGACAAGGGGATCATGGAGTTAATCTCGGCGGCACGCGTCATTAGACAGTCTGGGATGCCTGTTCAGATAGCTTGTTTGGGTGCCATCGACGAACGTAACCCGTCGAGCTTAAGCGAGGAGGAGCTAGCCGCATTTGTGAACGAAGGTATCGTAACCTTTCATGGTCATAGTGACGATGTACGCCCTTTTGTCGCACAATCGCATATCGTGATTCTCCCGTCCTATCGAGAGGGAACACCGCGTGTCTTGCTAGAGGCCGCGGCAATGGCGCGCCCTCTGTTGGCCTCGGACGTACCGGGCTGTCGTGAAGTTGTCCGAGATGGATTGAATGGTTTTCTCTTTGAACCTAAGAGTGCAGCCAGCATTGTTCAGGCGATCGAACGAATCATTGCCGATGTGCCCAAGCTGCATAGGATGGCGAGCGAATCAAGGTCGCTTGTAGAAGCCGTTTTTGACGAACGAAGAGTTATCCAAACTACGCTGGACAAGTATGCGTTGTTGCTAGGAGACGGTTAGTCAAGCGGTCGAGATATTGCTTTGCCCGATTCTCCGCCAGCCGGGCGTTAGGTCGTAGCTGCTTCCAAGACCATGTCGCGCAAGGCGGCTAAAGGCATCGCTGGCGCGGGGTCTATTCCCGCTGTTACGTCTGTATCGATTAGATAACCTATATTGTTATGCATGCCATTCTTAACGGCGACGAATGCAAATTCATTGCTTGAAGCGGCAAAGTGTCTCGTGCCGCACTGGAAGCCGAAATCAGATTTGATTTCATGTGGGTATGTGAGCATCACAAAAAGGCTTAAGCCACGGTTATCAACCTCAAATAGAGGCGTCCCGTCATCAGCATGACAGTCATTGAGAACAGACTGCGCTTCGAGAGTGGCCTCAGTGGTTGAAAATTCGAGCAAAAAGTCTCGTGACATGAGAGGCGTCACAGCACAATCGGGAATACCAATTTTTGACAAGAATGCTTCATGGTCTTTCAATCGCCAATAATAGGTAAGCGTTGGATGTGGATCTTGATGGAGGCCTGTCGCGATAATCAACCTAGCATCTGGAAATGCCTTCCGAATTTTTCCAATGATCGTGTCGTAGAGTTTGTACACCTCTAATACCGGGTCATCACCAGGTGCTACGAGCCACTCCGGGTTCCGTAGATCACCACTATAAACCTGAGATGAGAACAGGTAATGATGCTGGATATGGGCGGCAGCATTCAAAAACAACGTCGCGAAATTAGGCTTCTGGCGTTTGGTTTGAGAGACAAACGCATCTCCCAGAAGTAAATCGAGCAACATCGCTTTGCGCCATTTCTTTCGGCGAACGCTCGCCAACATACGCAGAAGCCTGGCGTAACTGGTTGGTCGAACATTACCGAGCGTAAATAGGATCAGCCAGAACAACGAACTTGTGGTGACTTTGCCTTTTGCGTTGTCGCTAACGGCCTGGACGATCGCTTGGTGCGCCTTGCGCATAACTAGCCCGCCTGTGACGTGAGTCTTTGTCCAAGGATCAGGAATGAAAAATGCGGCTGACTCAGTCCGATTGACGGCATTCATTGGACTCATTGCGGCCACGCGAACACCGTTCTTTTCGAGGACCTCCCAGATCTGCTCTTGATCACTATCGACCATGTCTCCGAGCCTGAAAACCCCGTGCTCGGCAAGCGTTTTGCCCGTATGTGCAGTAACCCATTGGATCCAGGGCTCGATATGCTCGTAGACCGGCTCGGATGTCGTTTCTGTATAGCCATGCTCGACCAATAATGAGGCGAGGTGGGGAAGATCACCCTGGCTGGCGTATGCCTGCACCATCTCAAAATTAACTTCGTTCAGCTCGAGCATCAAAACTTGTGTCTGTAGGCGATTGGTATTCATGAGTCGATAAACGGTTTGAATAGGATTGAAATACTTTTGTTAGTGGGGACAGGGTGCTTTGACGTCACTCTGCAACTGACAGAAGTAAGGGCTTTGTTACAAAAAAGGCAGGACTCGCTCATCCGCCGACCTGGGTCTGGGAAGCCAAGATCCTGCAGATTCCTTTGACGCACCTCATGATAAATGAGTTCTGATGATTTTGGCAGATCAGACCGCTAATCCGTCGTTAAAGTTACTACAGTGCCACCCTATAAGTTACTGAGTCTATTTGCAAAACGATGCCAGATTAGTATAGTTCGGCTTCTACACTGGGATGATTAACTATGGATGGTCTGGATATCATCAATACAGCCCCCGCCGCGATGATCGCCTCATTCGTGACCGTCGTCATGCTGCTTGCGCTTAGACCCTTGGCACCTTCTTTAAAGTTGGTTGATAAGCCCGGGGGACGAAAACGCCATGTCGGCCACGTACCGATCATTGGTGGTATCTGCATGTTTTGTGGGTTTGTTATCGGCGCAGCGTTAGCAGCGGTTGAGCTCAACACGTTGTTCATGTGCGTCGGCGCCGCACTGCTTGTAGCCATTGGCATCATCGACGATAGACACGACCTTCCCGCCGGGGTGCGTTTGGGTGCGCAAGTGTCTGCTGCTCTGATCATGGTTTTCGGCGCGCGAGTAGTGGTGCAATCCCTCGGCGATCCGCTCGGCATTGGTGAATTGCAAGTCGGCGCGTTCGCCGTACCGATTTCTGTGTTTCTGACCGTGGCATTAATTAATGCCATCAACATGACAGACGGCATGGACGGTCTGGCTGGCGGGTTTTCCCTAGTCGCATTGTTTGGAATCACAATTTCTGGACCGACCAACTCTATTGCTTCGTCAGCGCTTATCGGTGTGGCCGTCGTGGCAAGTTTTCTCGCTTTCAATTTCCCAATCCGGGCGAATCGGCCAATCCGAACTTTTATGGGAGATGCTGGCAGCACTTTCCTAGGTTTTATTATTGCGTGGCTTTGTATCGCCGCCACACAGCAGCAGAATGCGGCGATTAGCCCAGTCGTTGCGTTGAGCTTTGTTGCATTACCGTTGTTCGATCTGACTTCCTGCTTCTTTCGACGTATATTCGCGGGGCGGTCACCATTCACTGCCGATCGAAATCACTTCCATCATGTGTTGCAAGAAGCGGGGCTGACTCGGCGGCAGATTCTCGCAGTTTTACTGTCGTTGGCTGTAACTGTCATGCTGGTTTGTCTCGGTTTGCACGCACAAGGCGTTCCCGATTCTTTCTTGTTATTGAGTTGGGCTGTTTTCGGAATTGCCATTGATGCGTCTCTACGGTGGTATCGAAGGCACCATGATCGTAGAGCGGCTGCTCGGACTTAGCTCCAACGTATGATTGACTGGATAAGGTGTGCGTTCAAATCGCGAATTTGGCCACGTGCACTGGATAGTTCTATTGAACCGTGATTGAATGCCGATCCGGCTGAGGTGAGGGCGGGCGGAAAGGATAATTCATGAAAGTTACGATCTTCGGTTCCGGATATGTCGGTTTGGTCACCGGTGCCTGCATGGCCGAAATGGGCAATGACGTTGTTTGTGTCGATATCGATCAGTCGAAGATCGACCGGCTGAATCGCGGTGAAGTTCCCATCTATGAGCCCGGTCTGGATGCTTACATTGAGCGCAACGCGGCCGCTGGCCGCCTGAAGTTCACCACAGACATCGCGGAAGGCGTCAACCACGGTATTTTCCAGTTCATCGCGGTCGGCACACCGCCGGATGAAGATGGCTCCGCGGATCTGCAATATGTGTTGGCAGTAGCAGAATCCATCGCCACGCATATGGACGACTACAAAGTTGTCATCGATAAGTCGACGGTACCGGTCGGTACGGCCGACAAAGTTGCTTGCAGAATATCGGCTACGCTTGCAGAACGTGGGGTCGACTTGGAGTACGACGTCGTGTCGAATCCGGAGTTTCTCAAGGAAGGCGCCGCGATTGCCGATTTCATGAAGCCCGATCGCATTGTCATTGGCACGGACAATCCGCGTACCGGCGAATTACTGCGTGCACTCTATGAGCCATTTAATCGTAATCACGATCGTTTGATAATTATGGATGTGCGCTCGGCCGAGCTCACGAAGTACGCTGCCAACGCGATGCTGGCGACGAAAATCAGTTTCATGAATGAGCTTGCCAATCTAGCAGAACGTTTTGGTGCTGATATCGAGAAAGTGCGGGTGGGTATAGGATCTGATCCTCGCATCGGGTATCACTTTATCTATCCAGGTGCCGGCTATGGTGGCTCCTGTTTTCCAAAAGATGTTCAGGCATTGGCACGATCTGCAAGCCAGGTTGGTTATGAGGCGGAATTACTGAATGCCGTTGAGAGCGTCAATTTGCGTCAGAAAACGACATTATTCAGCAAGCTTTCGAAGCACTATGACAGTCAACTGGCTGGCAAAACCATTGCTGTCTGGGGTCTATCCTTCAAGCCTAAGACAGATGATATGCGTGAGGCGCCTAGCCGAGTTCTCATTGAGGCACTGTGGGAGGCTGGTGCAAAAGTACAAGCTTATGACCCTGAAGCTCAAGAAGAAGCGCACCGAATCTATGGCGCTCGCGACGACTTTCTGATTTGCGATAGTGCCAGTGGCGCAATCGAGAGTGCGGACGCCTTGGTCATCGTCACCGAGTGGCAAGAGTTCCGGTCTCCGGATTTCGAAGAATTGGCGAGTCAGGTCGGCGACAAAGTGATCATTGATGGACGCAATCTCTATGATCCTGTCTTGATGGCTTCTAAGGGCTTCGCTTACTACGCTATTGGCCGTGGGTTGAGTGTTGATCCGGTCATCTAGCAAAGCAATACGGAGAAAGTTGCTATGCCCGTTTCGATCCCATCTTTCAAAGCCTACGATATTCGTGGCCGCCTACCGGACCAACTGAATGAGGACTTTGTCTACCGTATTGCGAATGCGACCGCGCAGTTCCTTGATGCGAAGCGGGTGGTTGTTGGTCGTGATATTCGACTGAGTAGTGAGCAGCTTGCTGATGCGGTCTGCGCTGGCTTACAGGATGCCGGTGTTGAAGTACTCGATATAGGCCTCGGCGGCACCGAAATGGTGTATTACGCGACCGGATCGCTGAAAGCCGATGGCGGGATCATGATCACGGCCAGCCACAACCCGAAGGACTACAACGGGTTGAAGATCGTTCGTGAAGGCGCGCGCCCAATCAGTGCGGACAGTGGTCTGAACGACATACAGCGCTTGGCGGAGTCCGATGATCGTCTGGTCGCTGATAAGCCGGGCGCACGCACCGAGACTGAAATCACGTCCACCTACATCGAGCATTTGCTGACGTACATTGATTTGTCAGCGCTCAAGCCGATGAAAATTGTCGTCAACGCCGGCAACGGCGGAGCGGGTGCGACACTCGACCAGCTCGCGGAGCACCTGCCATTCGAATTTATCAGGGTCCATCATGAACCCGATGGCCATTTTCCGAATGGTGTGCCGAACCCGATGCTGACTGAAAACCGGCTGGTCACATCAGAGGCGGTCCGAGAGCATGACGCCGATTTCGGCGTTGCCTGGGATGGTGATTTCGACCGATGTTTCCTGTTCGATGAGCAGGGTGGGTTCATCGAAGGCTATTACATCGTTGGCCTGCTGGCGACCAGTATTCTGGCGGGGCGCACCGATGCCGCCGGGATCGTACATGACCCGCGCTTGACGTGGAACACCGTGGAGCTGGTTGAGCAAGTCGGCGGACGCGTCATTCAAAGCAAGTCCGGGCATTCCTTCATGAAAGAAGTGATGCGCGAGCAGGGGGCGGTCTACGGCGGTGAAATGAGCGCCCACCACTACTTCAAAGACTTCTATTATTGCGATAGCGGCATGCTGCCGTGGATGCTGGTCGCCGAATTGCTGAGTAAATCCAGCGCGCCGTTATCAGAGCTCGTATCCGAGCGAATTGCACGCTTTCCCGCCAGCGGTGAAATCAATCGTCGTGTGACGGATGCCAATGCCGTCATGCACGCG
>ERZ1740062.1210-NODE-1210-length-10938-cov-17.731967_pt1 | contig 10938 bp, 3 predicted proteins | sample MGYA00581741_ERZ1740062 | MGnify/ENA primary metagenome ERZ1740062 (study PRJEB43018, sample SAMN04849747) | marine metagenome | isolation source: floating plastic debris | place: Pacific Ocean | collected 2008-09-01 | study: EMG produced TPA metagenomics... | reverse complement strand
CCTGCTTCCTCTGCTCACCAAAACGATTGATTATTTTTTTAATTGGAAGTCCCTATAGAGGCTGGATATGCTAAAGCTCTAAGCTATGATTCTATCTATGATTAAAAAGATTTACGCAATTACAAATACAGCATGTTGAAGATAAATGAGGTACAAGGCTATACTTTTAAAATTCTTCTGGGATAGTCATTCCTGTCTTTATGAATGTGCTTCGCTAAAATCAAATATGCTGTATCGTTTTCGTAATTTCTTGTTTTCAGGATTTACACAATTGTCGCAATCATCGACTGATGCGTAACACTAAAAACCATTATACTACCTTTCTTCATTAGTCGAATTGTCACGTACCCCTCCAAGAAAAATGTCAAATTGCATAAGTCCTGATTTTATCCACTTACTTGTTAATAATCTTTAGTTAAATCATGAATATATCAATATATGAATTAAAGATTTTTTTTAATTTTCTATTATCAGTATTTTTAGTTTTAGATAGCATCTTTTTTTCAGCATTAAATCGAGCTAATGCTCAAGAGATGAGTCAAGATATAGAAATAAATCAGATTAATAATGTTAACGATTTTTCTGATGTTAAGCCCACAGATTGGGCTTATTTAGCCCTACAAAATCTTATCCAAGTTTACGGATATCCCCAAGGTTATCCAGATGGAACTTTTCGGGGAAACAGAGTTATGAGTCGTTACGAATTTGCAGCAGCTTTCAATCGTTTCTTAGATTTAATTTCTGACTCAGGAAAATTAAAAATTTCTCAAAATGACTTAGAAATTATCAGACGATTACAAATAGACTTTTCCTTAGAATTGGAAGCTGTCAAATCAAGAATAGACGAACTAGACAAGAAAATTGGAGTAGTCGAAAAAAATCAATTTTCTACCACTACCAAATTAAGTGGAGAAGTTATATTTTCTACCACTGCTGCTTTTGGTAACGATAAAGCAATTCCCGCAGGTACTGCAAACAGTAGCTCTGAAGAGATAGAAGATAATATCACCTCCAGCGGTCGAGTCAGATTATTTTTAAATACTAGCTTTACCGGTAAAGACTTACTCAGAGTCCGTTTACTAGCGGGAAACATCCAAAATTTACAGTCTGCAACTGGTACAAATATGGCTCGTTTGAGCTTCGATAGTAATACTAATAATCAATTTAAAATTGACCAACTATTTTACAAATTTCCTGTGGGAAAAAATGCTCAAGTAACTTTAATGTCAGTAGGGACAATCTTTACTGTAGTTGATCCAATTAATCCTTTCCTAGGAAGCGATAGTCAAGGTTCTCCATTTCTTTTCGGAGTTCGTAGTCCTATTTATCGAGAAGAAATTGGTGGTACAGGGGCAGGAATCAGCTATGATATCAGTTCTCAATTTAATTTATCCGCAGTTTATTTAGCAGAAGAAGCAGAACAATCCGGTGGTAGCTCTGGATTATTCAAGGGTGCTTATTCTGCATTAGGACAATTAACCTGGAGACCCACTGACAAAACTCAATTTGCACTGGTTTATTCTCGTTCTTTTAATGGAATTGATATCAATGCAGGAGGACAAAACACCAATGCACCCTTTGGAGATGCAAGTCAAAGTATTACAGCCGATTCCTATGGAATTGTAACTAATTGGCGAATTAATCCCAAAATCTCAATTGGTGGTTGGGCTGGTTGGGTACGTGCTCAAGCTCAAGACCTTCCCGATGAACCCACAGCAGAGATATTGTACTATGCTGTGACTTTGGCATTTCCCGATTTAGCTAAAAAAGGAGACCTTGCGGGTTTAGTTTTGGGACAACCACCAAGACTGATCAACAACGAATTCCCAGGAACTGACGACCCTGAACCCGCTTTTAATATAGAAGTATTTTATCGCTTTCCTGGGAGCGATCGCCTTTCGATTACTCCTGGATTACTAGTAATTTTTCATCCAGAGCATAATAATAGTAATGACACTATTTATATTGGGACTATTCGTACTACGTTTTCTTTTTAGTCAGAGTACAAGTAAAAAACTTAAAACTTAAAACTTAAAAAAATTATCCTAATGAACTTAGAAGAAAACAAATCAAATCAACAAGTTACTGCCATTATTTCCCATTATATCCGTCCCGGTCGTGAATCAGGCTATGAAGAGTGGTTAAAGGGAATTTCTGAAACAGCAAGACAATTTGAAGGTCATAATGGGGTAACGATTCTCAGACCAAAACCTGGTTGTCAAGGAGAATATGTAATTATTTTACGCTTCGATAAGTATGATAACCTCTGCGAATGGATGCGATCGCCCCAACGAAAAGAATGGATAGAACGCGCTCAAGCTTTAATTGAAAAGCCTGAAAATGTGCAAATCTTAACAGGATTAGAAGCTCTAGTATCTCTTCCTAATACCGCTTCTCCAGGACCACCACCAAAATATAAAACTGCTTTTGTCACCTGGATTGGGGTTTTTTTCTGTGCATCAACCCTGGGTCATTTTTTAGCCCCCTATTTAGCTGGTTTACCTTACCTATTGCGTCAAGCAATTATGACTGGAATAGTAGTATTATTACTAGCTTACATAGTAATGCCCAGACTAACCCGCTTGTTTTATAATTGGCTTCACTCATCGTAATCAATTCAAGGATGTTTGGGTAACTGGGAAGCGAAGGTAATATTAGCGCGATCGCATTAATAATAAAGGAAAGGTGTGCTAGTATTCTTTGCAGATATTGTATAATTTTTACGTAATTTTAATTTATCAAATAATCAAATAGGATATCATTGTTCAGTCTTGCTTTTTTCCAGCAACAGTAAGTCCAATTTTTGGAAAGCGGAAACAGATATACCCGCAACAACATAGGTAATAATGTTAAATTCCCGTTAAGCAAATAGTAAACTCAGTTCCTTGGTTTGGAACAGAATTAACCTCGATGGAACCCCCATGTTTTTCTACAACAATTTGACGTGCGATCGCCAGTCCTAAGCCGGTACCTTTCCCCACGTTTTTTGTAGTAAATAAATGGTCGAAAATTTTCTGTTTAATATCTTCGCTCATTCCTTTAGCATTATCAGCAATTGATATTTTTACTTGGTTATTTTCCACTAAGGTTTTAACTATAATTTGATTGGGTTTTGTCTGAATTTCGTCAAAGTTGCGTTCCGTATTAGATTCATCTAAAGCATCAATAGCATTCGCCAAAATATTCATAAATACCTGATTTAATTGTCCTGGGAAACATTCAATACTTGGCAAATTACCATACTCTTTTACTACTTCAATTGCTGGACGTTGTTCGTTGGCTTTGAGGCGATGTTTGAGAATTAAAATAGTGCTATCTAAGCCATGATGGATGTTAAATGATACTTTATAATCTTTATCTGCGCGGGAAAAAGTTCTTAAACTGGTGCTAATATTTTTCAATCTGTCAGATGCTATTACCATTGCATCCATCATCTTGGGAAAATCTTCTAAGGTATAATCCAAATCGATTTCCTCTTCACGAACGAGAATTTCTTCGCTTTTGTTGGGAAAACTTTCTTGATATAGTTTCAAATATTCAGAAATATCGGTAAAAATTGGTTTGGCTTGTTTGAGAGTACTGGCAATAAACCCCAAAGGATTGTTCATTTCATGGGCTACTCCTGCAACTAAATTTCCCAATGCAGACATTTTCTCACTTTGGACTATCTTTAATTGTGCCTGTTGTAAATCTTGTAATGCTTGTTGAGCTTGTTGATAAAGCCTAGCATTTTCTAGGGAGATTGCTGCTTGAGAGGAAAGCAAGTTAATAACTTGTAAGTTGTTTAAAGTAAAGACTCCAGAAGTTATTTGATTTTCTAGATATAAAACAGCAACTAAATGCCCTTGGTTAACAATTGGCTTGCATAATAAACTTTTTGGTTGATGTTTGAGCATATATTCACCAATTAACCCTGGAATCTCTGTCTGAGAATTGTTTATGACAACAGTATTAAGGGTATTTTTGACATAATTAATGATTTTTATAGGTATATATTCACTTTTATCAACTAATTCATCTAATATTATACTTTGAATTTCACCTTCTGGTTTATTCACGTAATTAATAAAAGTAACTACTTTCACGAACCAAGTATTTTTTTGGGGAAGGATTAAGACAGATTTTTTTGCGCCAGAGTTTTCTAAGATAATTTTGGTTAAATTAGTAATTAATTGATCTAATTCGATACTGCCCGAAATTGCTTGAGCGGCTTTGAGGACGGAGGTAAAATCAAGAAGATCCGAAACACTTGTGATACCTGTACTCGAAGTGTGAGTGGACTCCAAAGTTCCCATCCGAGTTATACCAGCGATAGTTTCATCGTGATAAATGTTAAGTTTTCGTTGTTGCAGGATGGTTTGGAGTAAACGGGGGTAGCGTTTTTCTAAATCATCAGTTTTGGTTTTAGCTCCCCATTTGGCATAGCAATAGTAGGCTTGAAGCATGTAGCCACTTGCGACTGTTTCTTTACCCCAACTTAAGTATAATTTCGCTGCTAGTTCGTTACCTAGGGCTTCTTCGTGGATATAGTCGTTTGCTTTAGCTCCAGCGATCGCGCGATCGTAATATTCCATCGCTTGATAAGGCTGCTCAAATACACGATAGTATTCCGCCTCTACCAAGTCAAACCGATGCTGATGATTGCAGGGAGAACTTTGTGCCCAAGATTTTAATGCAACACGATTACTTTCTATCTGTTGTAAATAATCATCAGGTTGCGATGCTAGTTTAGTATGGTTTTCTAGAAGAATTAGGGATTGATAGAAATAGCAGGTAGGAATGATAAACATACCTGCTAGTGAATCCTCATAAATTTTTGCGGTTTTGGCAGCAATTAGAGCTTCTTCTAAGTTGCCAAACAGATAACAGAGAATCAACTTATTACAATAGAAATGATACAGCCCGGTTCTATCATTTGCTTTTGTTAAAATAGGAATAATATCTTGTTCATTAAAAGCTTCACCCATTAAAACTGAAGGATTAGAGTTTGAACCAAGCAAATTCAACAAAGCTTGCCAATAAATCTGGCAATATCTCAAACTAGTTACCTGATTCAATTTAGCCAAAGTATGACAATATGCCTTTACATCTTTCTCTAATTCTGGAAGTAACTGTCCGATGAAATAACGTCCAAAAGAAATTATTTGGGCACTATAGCCTACATATTCTAAATCTCCAACATGAAAAGCAATTTGATAGCTTTCTTGTGCTAAAGGAAGACTTTTTTGAAAATGAAATTTCCAGTGATAAAGATGTCCTGCTACTACTAATTTAGTTCTAGCTTCAATTACTCGATCTGAAGATTTTTCTAGCAATGTTAATGCTAATTCTCCCAACTTATTCAGAGATTCAGTATCTTTTGCTAGATTGACTAGTAAAATGCCATAGCAGGCATAAGCATAGGGAGATGATGAAGTATTCCCATACTGAAGAGAGCATTGAACCATTCGCAAAATAATCAATGGGAATAAACTAGGTTCCGCAATATAAGATGTAGCAATAATACTAGATAAAAGACGCATTGAAGCTAGAGCGGTAACTTCAGTCATTTTTGGCAGGGTTTCAAGTTCATTCAGGGTAAATGTTGCCAAGCATTTTTGAGTTTCTTTTAACTCTTGCTGAATTACATTCAAAGAAATATCTTTTGGAAAAAAAATACCCCATTCTTGAAGTGATTGTTTGGCTATTTCAAGAGCTTCAATAAAGCGATTCTGTACCGTGTATGCCTGGATTCTAATTTCATCTATACTGATTCTATCTAAAGCATTTTTTGCGTGATTTATAATTGCCTCTACATATTTTTCAAATAATTCGTTATTACCACATAAATAAGCAGATTCCGCAGCAAGCTCATGAAGTGTTAAAGCTAATTTATAGTCAGTTTTCCAGGTATTGATACTGAGTAAATTTATCCCAATATTACAATATTTGAGGGCAGGTTCGTAGGCTGCGGATATCTTAGCTTTACGTGCAGCTATTAAGTTGAGATGAGCCAATTCCTGTTTTTCATCGGGGTGTATAATCCGATTAAGACCTGGGTTTAATTGGCTGAGCAGTTCAAAAATTCGGCTCTCCAATGCTTCGTTTGAAATATTGGATTTTAGCAATTGACCGATTTGATAGTGAGTGGCTTGTTTCTGATTTTCTGGTATTAGTGAATAAGCCGCTTGTTGGACTCTATCGTGTAAAAATTTATAGTTAACAATTTGTGAATTTTCTAATTGTTGATTATCTGTTTCTGAGTGAAGATAAAACTTATAAATTTCACTTTGGGGTAAAATTAATCCTAATTGCAAAGCTTTCCATAAATCAGTAGCAGTTTCAGTTTCCGATTTTTGACAAACTATTGCCAAAGTTGCTAAATCGAATTGATTTCCAATACAAGCTGCAAGTTTTAAAATATTCTGTGTTGATTCTGGCAATTTCTGCAACTGCAATGCCATAAATTCAACAACATCATCAGTTAAAGCCGTTTCTCGTAATTTGGAAATATCGCATCGCCAATAGCCATGTTCAAAATCAAAATTAATTAACCCATCTTCATGGAGTGCTTTGAGAAATTGGGTACTAAAAAATGGATTACCCTGAGTTTTTTGATAAATCAATTGCGTCAGTGTGCGTGCTATTTCCGGCAAACAATTAAGAGTATCGCCAACCAATTGATTTAAACTTTGTTCTCTTAACGCTGCTAATCTAATTGTATTAATTGTCGCTTCTGATTTATTAATTTCAGATAAAGTTAACATCAAAGGATGAGCCGTATAAACTTCGTTATCCCGGTAAGCACCAATGAATAATAGATAACCATTTTCATATTCACTCATTAACAACTTTATCAAGTTTAAAGATGCCGAATCAGCCCACTGTAAATCATCTAAAAATATGACTAAGGGATGTTCTTTTGTTGTAAAAACTTTAATAAATTTCTGAAATAATAAATTAAATCTAATTTCAGCGGCAGTACCGGATAATTCTGGTACAGGTGATTGTTTACCAATGATTTTTTCTAATGAGGGAATAACTTCAATAATTACTTGGGCGCTGTCTCCTAAAGCTTGTAAAATTTTATTTTTCCAATTTAACAATTGAGCATCACTTTCCGTTCTTAATTGTCCGATTAAATTACGGAAAGCTTGTACAAAAGCGTTCAACGGAATATTACGATTAAATTGGTCAAATTTACCTTTGATAAAATAACCGCACCCTTTGACGATAGGTTTATGAATTTCGTTAATCAGAGCGGTTTTACCAATACCAGAAAAACCAGCAACCAACATTAATTCTGCTTTAGAGTGATTTTCTATCCCAGAAACTCGCTCAAATGCTTCTAATAATGTTTTAACTTCCTGTTCTCTACCATAAAGCTTTTCGGGGATAATAAATCTGTCAGAAACATCCCTCTGCGAAATTTTAAAATTCTCAATCTTTCCAGTTTCTCTAAGTTGTATTAAACAAATTTCTAAATCATGTTTTAATCCCAAAGAACTTTGATATCTATCTTCGGCATTCTTCGCCATTAATTTGATGACGATATCTGATAAAACGTGAGGTATTTCTTTACTATTAATCTCTGGAGGTGCTTGAGCAATATGACAATGCACTAACTCCATTGCATCATCGGATTTAAATGGTAATTTTCCCGTTAGTAATTCATAAAAGGTAACACCCAAAGCATAAAAATCCGCTCGGTAATCAATCCCTCGGTTCATTCTTCCAGTTTGTTCGGGAGAAATATATGGGAGTGTCCCTTCTAAACCATGGGGATTTTTGATTTCCTGATTTTCTTTGGGTAGCAATGAAGCAATACTAAAGTCAATTAATTTGATTTCTCCAGTTTGGGGATTAATTAATATATTGGCTGGTTTAATATCTTTATGAATAACGCGTTTTTGATGGACATTATGGAGAATATCAGTAATTTGTACCAGAATTGATAATATATCCTTAATAGAGACACCATTAGTCTGCATATATTCACGCAGCGAGACCCCTCCAAAATCTTCCATTACCAAAACATAACTATTCCGGTAAGATTCCATAACGTAGAGACGAATAATTCCAGGAATTTCTAAGTTTTTGGCAATGGTGTACTGATTGCGAAATTGTAACAGTTCGTTGAAACTGGGGTAAGGATTTTTTAGTAGTTTGATAACTACAGGTTTTTGGTCACATTCTCGAACACCACGATACACCAGGGTTCGAGAACCATTATAGAGTTGCTCTTTAATGGAATATCCGGGAATACTAACCATACTACCTTTACCCTTAATGCTGCTGGAGTTAGTATTCCCCAATATGGCAACACCAGCACATTTGATATGAAAATTTTTATACTTTAATTGACAAAAAGTATTCTTTGTGTTTTTTATTCTATCATTTATACAAAGAATAATGAATAATGGGATGATACTGCAACAGGACTTACGCAACGAAGATTTGTCCGAAGCGACGGTCACGTAGTGTAGGGAAGCAATCTCAAGAACTATGCGTTAACTACGTTATGCTATGCAAACGCGTTAGCGTGCTCGATAGAGCTTATACGTCGCTATCGTTTATCCTACGGATACGCTACGCGAACGTAATGACGTAATTACGTTCGCGTAGCGTAAGTCCTGTGCAAAAGTAAATTTGGTATGTTCAATTTTGCATCTAACCTTGTAAATCACGAAAATTAAAAATGTATGCAATAAAGCTAAATTATTCAATTTGATTTCTATCGCTAAATTAAGATGTAAAACTTAATACGGTATTACGGTATTACGGTATCCTTGCAAAGGAAAAATAGTAGTTTTTCAAACTGTGAGAGCAAGGGAAAGCTTTGCTGTATTTGTACTATTGTGAAATTTATCTTTAAGTGCTTGTGTAAAAGAAATTGAACTTGTTGCAGTTCAAATATACTTTGCCTACAAAAAAAGTATCTGAATTTAGTGCAAACCCTATGTAATAAAACCGTTTTTTGAAGGAGGTTAGTAGTAGCAAGAGAATGGGAAATATAAATCCAGAAATTATAAATATTTTTACAATATGAAAGGGATTGGATTTCTACCTGGATTGATAAGTGGTTTACTAACTTCGGGAATTGTTTTACCAGCAGTGGCTCAAGTGACATCTGATGGTACTACTAATACCACAGTAAACTCAACAGGCAATAATTTTAATATTCTCAATGGTATTCAAAAAGGTAATAATTTATTTCACAGTTTTGGAGATTTTTCGATTTCCAAAGGTGGTTCGGCAACTTTTAATAATTCTACCGGTGTAGTCAATATTATTAATCGTGTAACTGGTGGGAATATATCCAACATTGACGGGTTAATAAAAGCTCAAGGTAATGCAAACTTGTTTTTGGTTAATCCTGCGGGTATTGTATTTGGAGAAAATGCTCGCTTGGATATTGGCGGTTCTTTTTTGGGAAGTACCGCAGAAAGTATCTTGTTTGAGGATGGGTTTGAGTTTAGTGCAGTTAATACTTCCGGAACACCCTTATTGAAAATTAGTGTACCAGTGGGGCTACAAATGGGAAACAGTCCCGCACCCATTCAAATACAAGGAAAAGGACATGCTGTTCAACTAGTCAGTAGGTTGACACCGTTTTCCCGCTTTCCCAGTTCAACAGAATTGCGAGTGCAAACAGGAAAAACTTTAGCTTTAGTAGGAGGGGAATTAAACCTAACTGGAGCAACTATTACAGCCGAACAAGGAAGAATCGAACTAGGTAGCTTAGCAAATGGGGGATTAGTTAAATTATTACCAATTGCCCAAGGATATCAATTAGAATACGACACCCAACAAAACTTTAATGATATTAACCTAATAGAGCGATCGCTGCTGGATGTGAGTGGAGTCAATGCTGGTTCAATGCAGCTACGGGGTAAACAGATTCGACTTACCGATGGTTCTTTAGCTTTAGGACAAAACTTTGGTAATTTACCTGGTGGTGAATTGTTTCTGCAAGCATCCGCTGGTATTGATATAATCGGTACAACAAAGGATCTAACAGTCGGTAGTTCTGTTCGTACTGAAACTTTTAATATTGGTAGTGGAGGAAACATCCAGGTGATTACTCCCCGTTTAACTCTGCAAAATGGAGCAGATTTGAACACCTTGACCTCCGCACAAGGAAAGGGAGGAAACATTAATATTGATGCAGCAGTTGTAGAAATATTTGGTAAAAGGCAAATAGATCCTGCTGGTGTAAGCAGCATTAACTCTAGCACTTTAAGTAGAGGGAACGCAGGAGATATATTTATCAATGGTAATAGCTTATTTATATCTGATGGTGGATCGGTAGCTTCTACTTCATTTGGTAGCGGTTCGAGCGGACAGGTTCGCATCCACAATAACCAAACAACCATTCAAGGAGATAATCCCGCAGGTATTTATAGTAATATTAACGCTAGTACTTTTGGTACGGGAGATGCCAAAACATTAACTTTAGAAACTCAAAGACTGGAATTATTAGCTGGTGGATCAATTTCTGGAAGTTCTGTATTTGTTGGTAATGGTGGTGATGTAGATGTTAATGCAACAGAATCCATTTATATTAGTGGCAGAAGTAGGCTAAATCCAAGCAGCATTCAATCATCTAGTATTTATTTAGATCCGTCCTTAAGACAAATATTTGGTCTTCCCAATATTCTCAAAGCTAATGCAGGTAATGTGAGGATTACAACGCCACAATTAACTATTGATGATGGTGGAAGTATTAATGTCACTAATGAAGGTGATGGAAATGGAGGTAGTATAAATATTCAAGCTAATACAATTGAATTAAAAAATCAAGCAGTAATCGATGCCAAAACTGCATCTGGGGATGGTGGTGATATATCTTTTAATGTTAGTAATTTGTTATTGCTACAAAATAACAGTCAAATAACTGCAACCGCAAAGGGTAATGGAAACGGTGGTAACATTACTGTTAATTCTTCGATTATTGCC
>ERZ1740062.1209-NODE-1209-length-10939-cov-6.664829_pt1 | contig 10939 bp, 14 predicted proteins | sample MGYA00581741_ERZ1740062 | MGnify/ENA primary metagenome ERZ1740062 (study PRJEB43018, sample SAMN04849747) | marine metagenome | isolation source: floating plastic debris | place: Pacific Ocean | collected 2008-09-01 | study: EMG produced TPA metagenomics... | reverse complement strand
ACGCGATCGCGCTGGAATAGGGTATGCTGCTCCCGTTGGGATGATGGGGGCAGGGCATGGCAGCGAAGACCGAGCGTGGGCGCCGGATCAACAATACCCTTTTGTGCCTGCTGTTCGTGATTCCGGGCTTTTTCTGGTGGTTCGCCGCCACCATGGCCAGTGACCTGAACGAAGCCCGCGCGTTGTCCGAGAGGATCACCGGCGAGGTCGTCGAACAGGTAAAGAACGAGTACAGCTGCAAGGACTCGGACGGCAAGCGGCGGACCTGCACCAAATGGCATTACAAGGTGCGCTTCGACATGCTGCGGGACAAGATGACCCGGCAGCTCATGACGCCGCGCTTCGATCCGAAATACATCGAACATGTCGACGGCATCGACCACGAAACACAGACCGTCGGCACGACGATGAACCTGCTGCTGCGGCGCGATCTGGATTACGCGGTGGCACCCGATTCCTACTGGGCTGCCTATTTGACGCCGCTCATACTGGCGGGTGGAGGTTGCTTCGCGATGCTGTTTGTGGTTGTCGGGATTTCACTCGGATGGGAACGCCCAAAGCGCCGCGAGGTCGACGCGGCCTGACACGACGTTTTGGATCGGGACCCGGGGGAGACGGATCATGGCCTCGCACAATCGCGGTTTGAACAACGGGCTCTTGCTGTTGCTGCTGATCCTTCCGGGCATCTTCTTCTACTTCGGGATCAACATGGCGGTCTGGCGCTATGAGCAACGCGCGCTTGCCGAACGGATTGTCGGCGAAGTCGCCGAGGTTCAGAAGAACAGCTACGAGTGCAAGGACTCGGACGGGAACCGCCGGACCTGCACCGAGTGGGCCTACACGGTGACCTTCGACTTCGCGGGCGACAGGATGCGACGCCCGCTGCTGGAAGTGAACTTCGAACCCGACGGTGGGCGTTTCAGCTCGGACGAGGTCGACCCGGAGGTCTACGTCGCGGGCGCGAAGATACCGTTGCTGCTGCGCCGGGATCTCGACAACGCCGTCGCACCGGATCTGTTCTGGGCGGCGTTCCTGATACCGACCGTGCTGCTGGGGTTCGGCACGTTCGTGCTGATCATGATTTCGATCGCGATTCTGGTGTTTTGGGAGCGTGCGCCACGCAGATCCTGAAGCTTGAAAGCACTGCCAGAATTGCCCTCTCCCTACCGCCCCCGATCCTGGAAGCGAAAAGCTAACAACATCTGAGCAACGACTGGCCATCGGGTTGATAATGCTGAGAACACGATTCAAATGCCATGGGACAAGCTCGACCGGCAACCAAGGCCGACACACCGTCGCGACGACCAAGGGCGTTCAGAAGTTCGTCAAACCGTCCATGTCCAGCGCCTCGAAATAAGCGAGCTTCGTGTCGACATCGGCCGATCCGGTGATCTGCACCATGATGCGGTTGTTGATCAGGGTCTGGACCTCGCCGTCATTGGTCACGACCAGTTTTTGGCGGTTGATCCGTTTCACCGTGCCCATCGCGCCCATGAGTGCCACGTTCGAAAACATCGCCCCCATCGCCGTGACCATCTGGTTGTCGGCCATCAACTGGATCTCGACCCGGTCCGATCCGTTCGAATAGGTGGCCGAGGCGATCTGCCCGCCACCGAAGGCACCGACATTCTGGGTCTCGTTGTCCTCACGGGTCCAACCGCTCAGTGCGGCGGGCAGGAAGTTTTTCAGGCCCTCGGCTTTCAACTGACCAAGCAGTTGCGCGACGAAATCGATCTCTTCCTTCGCCGCCTTGATGTCCCCGGCGCGGTACGCCTCGAGCGCTGCGGCAATCGTTTCCTCGACCTCGTCGGCTTGTGCCGGAAGGCTCAGACTTGCGATGATGGCAATGGACAGGAGCGGTTTCAGAAAGAGCTTCATGGTCGAAATCCCCAGTTCTTATTGGGCCGCAGTATACCCCATGCACCGTGGCAGACCGAACGATTTGCTCAGGCGGCGAGACGGCCCTGCATCCGGTCGCGGATCGTCGCGAACGGAACTGCGTCGGTCACAGCGTCCGCAACATCCCGCCCGGACAGCGCGCCAAACTTGAACCCATGTCCAGAGCAGGCGGAAACAGCGATCGCGTTATCGACCTTCTCGATCACGAAGGCACCGTCCGGTGCTGACGTCCAGTAATTGGCCTGGTGCCAGCGCACGCGAAACCGCTCGGCTCCGCGGAAACGGCCACGATACCCGGCGAGCAGTTTCTTGACTTCGTCCGCGCTCATCGACCTGTCGCTGTCGTCGGGATCGGCGCGCCCAAGGGCGCCGTTGCCCAGCTTCATCGGCAGGCCGTCAATCGCAGGCATACCCCAGAGGTCGGTGTTGCCGCCCAGATCCGTCCAACAGGGCGCTGAAGCATACGCGTCCGCGAGGTCCTCCGGCGGTTCGGCGTAGACGATCATGGTGCGATGGGGGCGCAATGGTGCAGCGAGATCCGGCATCAGCCCGGGTGTCCCGACGCCGGCCGCGACGATTACGGTCTCACCGGTCAACGCGCGTCCATCGGCCAGTGTCACGGTCGCCTGTTCGGGATCGATCCGGCTCACCGGCATATGTTCCAGCACCGTGGCGCCCGAGCGTCGAAGCCAGTCGGCCAGATCGGTCAGGATGCGGTTGGCCATCAAGGCGCCGCCCTCGGACAGCATGCCGTAGGCGACATTCGCCGCCTCGAGAAACGGAAACCGCGTGGATAGCGCGGCGATGCCGTCGATGCGTTCGAACGGGATCGCGTGGCGCTCCATCACCTGCCGGGACAGATCGGCGTAGTCACCGCTTTCCTGCGAGACTGTAAGCATCCCAGTGGCCGCATAGTAATGCGCCTCGGCGCCGCCGAGATCGGCCCACATGGTGCGCCAGGCTTCGAACGCCTCGGTGATGCGGACACAGTATCCCTCGCGCGGTCCATAGGGGTAGCGGATCAGGCGGTGATGATCGGCCGAGGATGCCGTCGGGCACGGGATCGGCCCCTTTTCGACCACGGTGACGGCGTGTCCCCGCCTTCTCAGCCAATAGGCGGTCGACAGGCCGACGATGCCGCCGCCGACGATCAGGATCATGCCGCGATCTGCCGGGCGATCAGCAGTTTCTGGATGTCATCGGTGCCTTCGTAGATCCGGCAGACTTTCTGGTCACGGTAGATCCGCTCGACATCGTAGTCCGCCAGATAACCGTAGCCGCCCAGCGTCTGGATCGCGTCCGACGTGATCTTCTCGGCCATCTCAGCGCAGAACAGCTTGGCCATGCACGCTTCTTTTAGGCAGGGCTCGCCCCGGTCCTTCTTGGCGGCAGCGTTCAGCAGCAGACCGCGCCCGGCTTCGAGTTGCGTCGCCATGTCGGCCAGCCGGAACTGCACGGCCTGCAGGTCGAAGATCGGTTTGCCGAAGGCTGTACGCTCCTGCGCATAGGCCAGCGCCTTCTCGTAGGCGGCCTGGGCCATGCCGGTTGCCAGCGCAGCGATGCCGATCCGGCCCGACTCCAAAGATGAAAGTGCGATGGCGTAACCCTGGCCTTCTTCGCCGATGCGATCTTCGAATGCGATCTGCAGATCCTCGAATGCCAGCGCACAGGAATCCGAGGCTTTCTGCCCGAGCTTTTCCTCGACCCGCACGACATGGAAGCCTTCCGCTGCGTTCTCGGTGATGAACGCGGACATGCCGCGCTTTCCGGCATCGGGATCGGTCATCGCGAACAGGATCGTCACCTTGCCGATCCGGGCGGATGAGATGAACTGCTTCGAGCCGTTCACCGTGTAACCCGCGTTGGTCTTGACCGCCTTTGACTTGAGGTTGGAGGCGTCCGAACCCGCCTGCGGTTCGGTTAACGCGAACGAGCCGATGTGCTGTCCTTCGGCCAGAGGCTTGAGCCAGCGTTCCTTTTGTTCATCGCTCGCCCAGCGATCCAGCACCGCACAGACCGGCGCATTGTGGACCGAGACCATGGTCCCTACTGAGGCATCGCCCGCGCCGATCTCGGCCAGCGCCAGGGCGTACGAGACATAGTCCGTCCCGGCACCGCCCCAATCCGGGTCGATGGTCATGCCGAGGAAGCCCAGTTCCCCCAGATCGCTGATCACATCCTGTTCGATCACACCGGCCTTTTCGCGTGCGCTAGCCGAGGGCGCCAGGCGGGTCTGAGCAAAGTCGCGCGCAGTATCGCGGATCAGGATCTGTTCTTCGGTCAGCATCACTCGGTCTCCCTGGCGGGGGGAAGCGGCGTCACGGCGTCCCCTATCTTGATCTTGCCGGGAGATAGCACCTCTGCGGTGATCCCGCCATGCCCGCGCATGGCCGTATAGCCTCCGGACCCCAGACATTCCTCCATGCGGGAACACGGGGCGCAAAGACCGGTGCCGCGCAGCACCGCCGTTCCGATTTGGAATCTCGCCTTTCGCAATCCCAACAGGTTGACATCGGCGATCACGATATTCCGGCGAAGCAGGGCCGGATCAACGGCCACGAACCCGGACAAGGCTGCAATCACCGGCAGATGTTCCGCTTGCAGCAGCGTGACCGCACGTTTGCCGGGCTGGTTTCGACGGTCGCCCACCAGACCGGAGCAGTCGATCTCGGCCCGCTCCAGGACGGTCATCAACTCGCGCCGGCCCGGGCGGGCACCGATCCATCGGATCGTGCCCGGTTGCGAGAACGTCTCGGTCAGCCTTTGCAAATCGCCGTCCATGGCGCTGGCCTGGCGATCAGTTCAGATAGCCCATGCCTTCGAGCATCATGTGCGTTCGCGGCATCGTACTTTTGATCTTGCCGACCAGGCTGTCCTGTAATGGGGTCCCTTTGTCGATGCATTGCGCAATCTCCGGCGCGTTCGCATACACCAGCGTCGCGTGATGGCTGTTTATGAAGAACTCGTGCGATCGGAACGGATTGGTGATCAGATCCTTTCGGTGCTTCGAGGCCTTCTTCTTGCCGCCGAACGTGCCGACCTTCTTGGTGTAGAAGAACCGGACAGAGGAATAAGCCTCGATCAGTTCGATGGGGCTGAGCTTGTAATTGCAGGTCAGCGTCGTCCCGTGCGCTTCGAGAAACTCCTGGCAGAGGTGAATGCCGATCTCGCCTGTGCCGGGGCCACGGGAATAGGCCTGGGATGCGCTGTGCCCACCGGGCATCGGGAACAGTTCGCGCGGCGTTCGCTTCGGGTTCGAGCCGGTGTAATCGGGCACCACGCACTTGAACGTCCGATCCTTGGGAACGACAACCCAGCCGAGCTTTGCGATGTTCTCCTGCAGGATCGAGCGGTAGCTGTGCACGCACGGTGGCAGGGTCGTCGGCTTGCCCGCCCGGCCGGTCGAGCCGAAGGTGCCCGAGTTCTTGAAATCGTTCATCGAGCCCGGCACCGGGTCGAACGTGAAGAGATTAACCCGGACATTCCCCAGCTTGGAGAACCCGGCTTCCTGAATGGCGTGGGCCAGCATGATGCAGCTGACACCGCCGCGGCTGAAGCCCGCGACGTTGATGTCGACGAAGCGTTCCTCGTGCCAGGCGAGCCAGAGCCACTGCAACGCTGTGACGATGTTCGACTGGGTGCCGCCGCCCGTCGCCGCGTTCAGGTGGTCGTTGTGCTTGTTCTTCAGCATCTTCTTCCAGGCGGAAGACTTGGACTTCAGAATGCCCTTGCTGGAGTCTTTGCCCGAATCGACCATCTTCATGATCTTCTCGGTATTCAGGATCTTGGCACCGCCGGGGCCGTCGAAGATCACTGCCCGCCCGGTTTCGTTCGGGTCGCCCGGCTTGCCGACCGTATTGTTGAACAGATGCGGCAGGGCGTTCGTGTCGCCCATCGTGCGGTCATTGCCACTGCCGCAGAAGTAAATCGTCACGACATCGCGTCTCATGTCTTGATATCTCCCCTTACTGCCAAATCCGCAATGTAACCTTCAATATGACATTGTTAGTCATATTTTTGAAGGAGTTGCAAGGATGGAATGCGAACAATTTGACCAATTGGTCTGGGCTCAGCCCGTTCAGGGAAGTGCTTCACCCGCTCGATGGATCGGTCTTGTGAAGGGTGCGCGGGCAGCGAAGCTGGAAGCTGGCTTACCCGACCGTCAGAAATCGTGGGGTCGTGCCAGGGTCCAGGACCACCGCCGTCAGCACGCCACCCATGACTGCTCCGGTATCGATCCCGATCCTGTTCGGCCGCAGCACCGGATGTTCGGTCGGCGTGTGTCCGTGCACCACGATTGCCCCGTGATCGGCATCGCTTTCGAGAAACTCATAGCGGATCCACATCAGATCCGCATCACGCTGCTGGTCCAGTGGCAGTCCCGGTTTCACGCCCGCATGGGCAAAAAAGTAGCCACCCGCGTGATGGCTGAGCGGCAGGCTCTCCAGCCATGCGATCCGCTCGGGACCGAGTGCTGTCCGCAAGGCGTCGGGCGAGAACCCATGCGTGTCGAGCGCGTAGCCCAGATCGTGCAGCGTCATGTCACCGCCATTGCGCATCCAGCGGGTCCAGACCGCGGGGCTGTCCGTACCCAGGCAGTCCAGCATCATCGCCTCGTGATTGCCCTTCAGGCAGATGGAATCAAAACCCGGCAGGCCGCGCATCAGTCGATCGATGACGGCGATGTTCTGGCGCCCGCGATCAACGTAATCGCCGATGTGCACGATGGTCGCATGATTGGCTCCGAATGCCCGCGCATGGTCGAGAATACGGTCATGCATTTCTGCCAGCAGACCGTCACAACCATGGACATCGCCGATAGCGAAGATCAGCGACACAGACTAAGACGCTCTGCGCGGCACTGGGCCGAACACACGATCACGAATGCTCGCCGGAATTCTGTCCGCCGGACGATTGCTTACCGAGAAACCGTGCGACCGCTCCGCCGAGACACCGGTACTGTTCCGCGTTCGTATCAGCGAACGCCTCATCGCGAGTCGAGGGGATATCGGAATACGCAATAGGTGCCTCGAACTGGCTGTCGGTGAAGTCGACCCGTTCCCCGTCGATCCGGTTGTAGAAGTGCCAGATATCGCCGAACCGGGTCTTCAGGATCTCGCCGCCCAGATGATCGGACGCCACCAGGGTTGAGACGCCGCAATGACCGGCTACAGGGCGTTCCGGCGTCCAGAGCGTGCTCGATCCGGGTCCCCAGGACGCCTCCAGCGCCTTCCGAACATGTGCGATCTGGCTCAAAGGGCTCAGCCTTTCTTCGAGGGCTTCTCACCCACCGGACCACCGGCATTCTTCCAGCCGCCGAACCCGTCGGTGATGTGGCTGACATTCTCCAGCCCCATTTCCTGCGCCACCTGCGCCGAGAGCGCCGAGCGCCAGCCTGAGGCACAATAGAAGACAAACTTGTTGCCCGTCTGGAACTGTTCCTTGGCGTACGGAGATTCAGGATCGATCCAGAACTCCAACATTCCGCGCGGGCAGTGGAAAGCCCCCGGAATCATGCCTTCGCGTTCCAGTTCGCGCGGGTCGCGCAGATCGACGAACGTGACGCCGTCGGCGCCGTGCTGATCCAGCAGATCGTTGGCCGGAGCGTGCTCGACAACTTCGTTTGCAGCCGCCACCATATCCTTGACGCGTTTCATGATTGTCCCCTCATGCCGGGCAGACGATCACCTGTGACACGCCGCCATGCGCTTCTATGAATCCGTAGAGTACCAAGCATCCAAGGATAAGGATTGCAAGCACCCCCTGCGAACTGTGCAGGCTGAGCGTATCCACCACCTTGGCAATCCGGTTCTTTGCGAAGTGCTCGTCACGCAAGAAATCCTGATAGAGGTTCGGTCCGATGCCCAACGCGTTCAGTTCTTTGTCGAACATGTACTGGATGTAGCGTCCATGCTTGGTGATGTTCCAGTTGACGATCCAGATGTAGAGGAAGACGAGGACCGCGAGGAAGCCGGGGATCAGGACAATGGTCTCGAACGGGTACACGCACAGGAAGCGCTTGTCTTCGATCGACAGAATGAATGCAAAGAAGGCGAAGAACCCGGCAAAGCTGTACCGCAGGATCTCGAACCGCCGCGACTGGCCGGTCCTGATGTGATCGACATGGGCGTCGAAATTGTTGATCAGGAAGTCACGGCGCGCGGCTTCTTTCGACACGGGTGTATTCGAGTTCATGACGATCGCTCCCCCACGACGGATCCGGAACCATTCGTTCATGATACAGCGTGCGCACGCCCGCCGGAAACCCTGGCGGTAGCGATGCAGGGTTTCCGGTCTGGTTGGTGGGCGAGACCTCGCCCGGATCGGCTGTTAGTCGTCCGCCTGGATCGCCTCGACCTCAATGATCAGCTGAACCTCGTCCCCGACGATCCCGCCCAGCGCATAGGTCATTCCGAAATCCGACCGTTTGATCGTGGTCCGCGCTGAAATTCCCATTGTCTGCTTCTTGTGCCCGAATGGATAAGGTGCGGCCTTGTTCAGCGTGACATCGAGCGTCACCGGCTGCGTGACACCGCGCACTGTCAGATCGCCGGTCACCGTGCCCGCGGTGTCGCTGGCCGCCTCGCCGCCTGTCGCCGTGAAGGTGATCAACGGATGCGCCTTGCTGTCCAGAAAGTCCTTTTTGCGGATGTGGTCGTCCCGGCGTTCATCGTTCGAAAAGACCGATGTCGCATCGATCTCGACACTGACGGTCCCAAGCTCGCGTGTTTCCTCGTTGTAGATGAACGAGCCTTCGGTCTTCAGGAACTTGCCCAGCGTCTTGGCGTAGCCGATGTGATCGACCAGGAACGCGATCGTCGTGTGGGACGGATCGATCTCATAGGTGCGAGGGGCTGCGTTGGTCGCAGTGGCGGTGGCGGTCATCGCGAACAGCGCAAGTGCGGCAGCGGTACGGCGGATCATGTCAGGTCTCCGTTCTGGAATGTCGCATCCTATGACATTTAGAACTGAGGCGCCGTTGCCAAGCCCGTGCCGATACCAATTCCGCGAGCGGTGCCGCTTTATGCTTTGCGCGGCGCGCGGGTGAACACCATCTGCTGATCGGCAAGCTTGGTTTTCGGTCCGTGCCAGGCATAGGCCAGCAGGGCGGGTTCGCGATCGCTCACCGTGATCCGGTGCGTCCGGCCCGGCGGGTTGAAGATCAACGATCCGGGTGCCCAGACGCCCTCGTCATTCTCGCTGACGGTGCCTGACAGGACATAGTAACTTTCGGTGAGCCCGTCATGCGCGTGTGCGGGGTACGTGCATTTCGGACCAAACAGCACGAGGCCCAAGGTTAATTCCGGGCTGAGGACAGGCCCGCGATTTCCAACGATTTCGGCGAATGCGTATTTCTTTGCGAGCCCGCGCGGGACCTTTTCATAACCATAGAGCCAGGAAAGCTGCGGCAGCACGGCGTCCAGGGTACGGATGATCGGCCGCGTCGGCCCCTCGCGCCCGTTGTCCATCGCACGGCGCAGGTGAACTGTAACAGGTTTGTCTTCAGGTTCGTGTTCGACAACCTCGGCATCCGATTCGAGGACTTTCGAGATCGTCTCGCGCACCACACGCTGATGCGAGCGGATCTTTCCAGAACCGCCAGCCCCTGACCGGCGGTAAAGCTCGCGGATCTCACGCAGCAGATAGATCCAGTCCGGGTTGCTCGCGAGTCTCATCATGTGTGCGCCAATCAAGGAATGCTGCGGCGCAATATAATCGGTTTCGCGGAGACTGTAAGAGCCGTTCTGCGGTTTCTTTGTGTAATTTTGATCTTGCGCGCGTCAGTTCCGCTCGATCGTCACCGCGGTTCCTTCGCCGCCTCCGATGCACAGGCTGGCGACGCCCTTTTTCACATCGCGCCGCTCCATCTCGTGCAACAGGGTGACGATGATCCGGGCGCCGGACGCGCCGATCGGATGGCCCAGCGCACACGCGCCGCCGTTCACGTTCACCTTCTCGCGGTCCAGGTTCAGGTCACGCATCGCGGCCATGGGCACGACGGCAAAGGCTTCGTTGATCTCCCAGAGATCGACGTCCTCGACCGACCAGCCCGCCTTGTCCAGTGCCTTGCGGATCGCCGGAATCGGTGCCGTGGTGAACAACCCGGGCTCCTGCGCGTGGCTGGCATGTGAGCGGATGCGCGCCCGGATCTCGCGCCCCGCAGCGTCGCTCTCACGCATCAGGACAAGCGCCGCCGCGCCGTCCGAGATGGACGAGGAATTGGCGGGCGTCACGGTCCCGCCGTCGCGGAAGGCCGGTTTCAGGGTCGGGATCTTGTCGGGCCGGGCATTGCGCGGCTGTTCGTCCGAGGCGACCTCGACAGTACCCTTCCGGGTCTTGATCGTGACCGGTGTGATCTCACGCTCGAAGTAACCGTCTTCCTGCGCCTTCAACGCTCCGGCCAGCGAGGCCAGCGCATAGTCGTCCTGCGATTCGCGGGTGAACTGGAAGCTCTCGGCACAATCCTCGGCAAAGGTACCCATCAGGCGACCCTTGTCATAGGCGTCCTCCAGCCCGTCCAGGAACATGTGGTCCTTCATCTCGGCATGGCCGAGCCGCGCACCGCTGCGCATTTTCGGCACGACATAAGGCGCGTTGGTCATGCTCTCCATGCCGCCCGCGACGACAACGCTGCCCTCGCCCGCGCGCAGGGCGTCCATGCCCATCATCACGGTCTTCATGCCGCTGCCGCACATCTTGTTGACTGTCGTGCAGGGCACGTCCTTGGGCAGACCGGCACCAAACGCCGCCTGACGCGCCGGCGCCTGTCCCTGACCGGCGGGCAGGACGCAGCCCATCAGCACCTCGTCGACCGAGGCTACATCGAGGCCCGAGCGGTCCAATGCCGCCTTGATCGCGGCCGACCCCAGTTCGGGTGCGGTGGCGCCGCTCAATTCTCCCTGGAAGCCACCCATGGGCGTACGGGCAGCACCGACGATGACGATGGGATCGGACATGGCGGGTTCCTCCGGTCGGGCGGCGTGTTGCCGCGCGGGTTTGAAGCATCAAGTGGCGGTTCGATCAAGGACGGCTGGCGAGA
>ERZ1740062.1208-NODE-1208-length-10955-cov-4.611101_pt1 | contig 10955 bp, 10 predicted proteins | sample MGYA00581741_ERZ1740062 | MGnify/ENA primary metagenome ERZ1740062 (study PRJEB43018, sample SAMN04849747) | marine metagenome | isolation source: floating plastic debris | place: Pacific Ocean | collected 2008-09-01 | study: EMG produced TPA metagenomics... | reverse complement strand
AAGTAATATCCGGATACTTCCCTTCCAACTCCTCAACAATATCATTCATCAATTCGGGACTTTTGAGAACCTCAATCTGAGTCTCGTAATCTAAACCAGATTTTCCGAGATTTGAGTCTACAGCAGAAGTAAGCTTTGATAAACTGCTATTACTATCTTCATCAACAGGTTCTACCAACAAACGAAAGTTACTTTCGTATTGCGGTATTTGAGTCAGTGTTTTGTAAGTAACGCCAGCCATTACGGTAGTCGCAACACCTACAATAACTAACGCTCGTCGTTTTAGAAGTCCCAATAATTGGCTCAAATCCCAATCATTCTCCTGCATTTCATCCCAAGGAAAAGGTTCGGGGTGAAGAAATGGAGGTGCAGAATGTCCGTTATGATTGTTGTTTAAAGATTGAGAAGAAGTACTCTGCATCATTTACTCAGATATGGTGATTAAGGGTTCGTAAAATTAACTCGGACAAATGAAATTCTCTTTTATAGGTGAGTTGGGATAATCTAATTACTTTTTAAATCTTGCGATTGTAAGTTTTTTGTATTTGCTTGTAGATTTTAGCTACTTAAAAACAAGCAGCCAATGGAAATTGCTACATTTTTTTCAAACTATATAATATATTTTGCATATATGTATCCGGGTTTACATTTTATTGTTTTCTTGCTTCAAATTATTTTTATTTAAGTAAATATTGTAAATTATTTTTCAAATATACATTTGTTTGACATGAGATTTTTTTATGCTTTTTTAATAACATTCATGCTGTGGTACCAGCGATAGGCTCTATAAAGCTAACTGTACAAATATTATGAAACTCAGTAACTAAGATTATTTGTTTTTTGCAAATCTCTTCCCCCATTGCCTATTCCCTTTTACAACCAAAGTACCATAAGTATTTATTCTATTTACTACGGATAAGTAAGTAGACACGAATAAATCTATGTAATGAATGTAAAATATTTGAAACTCTTGCGATTACTTCACTTCATTCCGTTAAGCTCGTAATGACGTAGTTAGATTTTATCGTACTTATCTACTTAAAATAATTAATTTATGTTCAAATTGTTATCTATTTGAATTGCCAAAAAACATTTATGATTCATACTTATTTATGGCAACCTAAATAGAGGTATTTGTACTTTAAGGAATATCATTTGTTAAAAGAATGACAATAATGATAAATTTATTTCACATAAATTAGCAATATTTTTAGAGATTTTTTTTTATCATTCCTTATAAAGAGTATTTATACCGGGTTTTTCATCTACTACTTAAATGAGCAAAATTTATGCTCTAAACCATAATAACTTTTTCCAAAGTCCGTAACTTATGTAAAAGTCCGATGTATGTTCCAACATTTTTCATTATTTAGGAATATTGTGCAGATGACACTAGGGAAACGTGAACGAAAAACCTCTAAAATTATTGACAGTGAAATAAAAAATCAGAATATTACAATTCAAAAAGACTTACAACATAATTCTATTTCTACAAATATTAAAAAATGTAATTTTGCAAAAACCAAACAGTTAATCAAATTATCCTTAATAACGCAATTTTTCCCACCAGATTACGCTGCAACGGGACAGTTACTCGAAGAACTTGCAAGACATCTAGGACATCTGGGAGTTGAGATTGAAGTATTTACAGGTAAACCCGGTTACGCATTTGGTACAGATAATGCCCCAGCACGAGAACAATCAGGGCAAGTACGAATTCAACGCACTCGCGCAACTAAAGTTTGGCATCAAAGAATTCGCGGCAAAGCCCTTGGCGGCGTGTTATTTACCCTGCGTGCAGCACTTCACTTAATCAGACATGCCCGTCAACACAATATTTTATTAGTAACAACAGCGCCTCCTTTTTTGCCCGTTTTGGGATATCTGGCTCATAAATTATTCAAACTTCCTTACGTTTGTTTGCTCTACGATCTTTATCCAGATATAGCTATAGCTTTAGATGTAATTCCGGAACATCACTGGATAGCAAAATTTTGGCAGATGGTGAATCGTAAAGTTTGGCAAGAGGCTTCTCAGATTATCGTTCTCAGCCCAGGCATGAAGCAACGGATAGTGGATATTTATCCGCAAGCAGCTAACAAGATATCCATAATTCACAGTTGGGGAGACGCAAAGAAAATTATCCCTATCCTCAAACAAGACAATTGGTTTGCCCGAGAATACAATACCGTCGAGCAATTCACCGTACTCTATTCAGGGAACATGGGACGGTGTCACGATATTGCCACTATTTTAGAAGCCGCCAAATTGCTCAGAGATGAGCCAAAAAAGTTTTTATGCTTTGGTGGTGGGGCAAAAAGGAAAATCATAGTAGAAGAAATAAAAAAATCAGGCTTGAACAACTTCCAATTTCTTCCCTATCAAGAAAAATCCAACTTACCCTATTCCCTCACTGCTTGCGATCTATCTTTAGTCAGCATGGATCGAGATTTTGAAGGCTTGGTTGCTCCCAGCAAACTTTACCCAGCTTTAGCCACAGGAAGACCTGTAGCCGTGATTTGTCCGCAGCACTCATATCTCAAACAGCTAATTGCCGAGGGTAATTGCGGGCAGAGCTTTGATAATGGAGATAGTCAAGGCTTGGCTGATTTTATTCGTCTGTTGAGTAAAAATCGTCAGTTAGCTGAAACCATGGGTAAAGCAGCTCGCAAGTATATGCATTCATATTTTACTCCTGAAGTTATAGCCAAAGAGTATTTGGAAGTTTTAAATCGAGTTATGGAGTAGTCGTGGTCGATCGCATAAGTTTTGAGTGGTAAGTCAATAGACATCGCAGGAATTGGTGTAGAGACGTAAAATTTTACGTCTCTACAAGGGTTGTGGCTGACGCATATTTAATTTTCGGAGAGGTCTAATAGTAGTGGGAGCGTCTCACTCCCGCTTTGGTAGCTAACGAGCAAGATGCTCGCACTACCTGCGTGGGCTACGAAATGTTAAGCCCACCGTAAGATGGGCTTTGTTTTTATAGCCGCACCCTTACAGGGTGACGGGTAATATTTCAAACGGAATGAGAAAAATGGCGATAAGCCCAAAGGGCATACGCTTCGCGATCGCCCTAAAAAATAGTAATATTAATCTTAGGGTCTAGCTTAGAGGTAAAAATGACTTCACAAACAATAAATATAGCTGATGCATTGATTGCCAAACTGCAATCTTTATCACCGGAGCAGCAACAGACCTTACTGGATTTTGCAGAATTTTTAGCGCAAAGACATATTCAAGCCCAACAAACTCAGCAAGCCCAACAACGGGTATTAGGCTTAAATCAAGGGGAAATTTCGATGAGTGAAGACTTTAACGAGCCTTTACCAGATGAATTTTGGACGGGTGAGCAATGAATATATTGTTAGATACCCATGTATTTATCTGGTCTACAGCAAATCCAGAAAAATTATCTCAGAAGGTTAGGGACTTATTAACTGATACGAGCAATACATGGATGTTAAGTATCGCCAGTATTTGGGAAATGCAAATCAAACTTCAACTAGGTAAGCTTAACCTAAATTCAAAGCTCCCTGACTTAATTAAAAATCAGCAGCGTGTGAATAATCTACAACTTTTACCTATTGAATTAGTTCATATTTATACTTTAAACAATCTACCCAGTCATCATAAAGACCCTTTTGATAGACTTTTAATTGCTCAAGCGATTGTAGAACAGATACCGCTTGTAAGCATTGATGAAGTTTTTAATAATTATCCCGTTCAGAGGTTGTGGTAATTTCTAATCCCTCATTAGCAATTCCCAAATTTAGCTACGCTGTTCGAGTTTCATTATGAGCGACAGCGAAGCAATCGCAAGACTTTGGGATTGCTTCGCCGCTCGTGAGCAAGGACATAAATATTTTGTTTACCTATTTACAGAAATTCATCGCTACGAGGAACAACTAATGCCTCATGCCTCATGCCCAATGCCCAATTCCCAATTTCTATTACTTTTATCCAAAGAAAAACATACTGAAAAATTATTTTTATACGTATTTCAAATTACTTGCTAATTTATTCAACAATGTTAATCTAATTGAGACAGAAAAACATACTTATTCAAAGATTTGCATCTTGATTAGGTTTATTTTTACCGACTGAATTAAACATAAAATCTAGAATCCAAAATCGTAGGAGTTGGGCTTTGATGGTTCTGCCGTAATTGGCGTGAATCTCAGTCCCTCCAACGCAACCTTCTTCTTGTTTATTATCTACTAATGAGGAGGGCCGAAGTGAGGAAGAGGTGTAACCGAAATCGGAATCGTTCTAAAAAAAGAGCTATATATTGTCCTGTTCATGGGTGTTATCTCAATAGTGTATCTCAAAAGTATCCATTGTTTGCTGATAAAGCCGGACAATTGCAGCAGCGCGGTATGAGTCGCCGTAGTGCGATGATGTTAGTCCAGAGTAAGACTACTGTTTCTTTACAGGGTGAGTGGTTGGAGGCTTTTTGGTGCGAGGAATGTCAGGAAACAAAGTGGTATCACGTGAAGAAGGTTGAGGAACGCAGATATGTGGTTTCGGTTGCACAGAGGGAGCTTTGGTTGCAGGTTGATGGGGTGGTTTATCCAGGGGGGAATCCTTCGGTGGGTGAGTTTACATTGAGGAGTGCGAGGGGAATTGGGAGTTTAAGGGGTTTTGGGGTTGTTGGGAGTTGAGATTTATTAAAAACCAATGAAAACGGCATTAATTTGTGGAGTTTCAGGTCAGGATGGTGCTTATCTGGCGCAGCTACTTCTAAATAAAGGTTATAAAGTTTGTGGCACTTCACGCGATGCCGAAATGTCCTCGTTTCAAAATTTGGTGCGTTTGGGTATTCGAGACAAAGTGAAGCTTGAATCTATGGCTATCACAGACTTTCGCAGTGTTGTGCAAGTACTAACAAAAATTCAGCCAGATGAAGTATACAATTTGGCTGGGCAAAGTTCTGTTGGGCTGTCTTTTGAGCAACCTGTAGAAACTCTGGAAAGTATGGCTGCTGGAACTCTTAACTTATTGGAGGCTATTCGTTTTACCGGTGTCCCGATTAAATTTTATAATGCTAGCTCTAGTGAATGTTTTGGAAATACTGGTGAAATAGCAGCAGATGAAAATACACCATTCCGTCCTAAAAGTCCTTATGCTGTAGCTAAGGCTGCGGCTTTTTGGGAAGTGGCTAATTACCGTGAAGCTTATGGTTTGTTTGCTTGCTCTGGAATTCTTTTTAATCATGAGTCGCCATTACGTCCTCAGCGGTTTGTAACGCAGAAGATTGTTGCTGCTGTTTCTCGAATTGCTCAAGGTTCTCAAGATAAGCTGCATCTAGGTAATATTTCTATTAAGCGGGACTGGGGTTGGGCACCTGAATATGTGGAAGCAATGTATTTAATGTTGCAGCAGGAACAGCCTGATGATTATGTGATTGCTACAGGAGAGAGTTACTCGTTAGAGGAGTTTGTTGCAGAGGCTTTTGCTTGCGTGGGGTTGGATTGGCGAGAGTATCTTGTAACAGATGCCAGTTTGTTGCGACTAACGGATATTGCTGTGGGACGGGCAAATCCAGCTAAGTCTAGGGAAAAGTTGGGATGGGAGGCAAAGTATAAGATGCAGGATGTGGTGCGGATGATGCTTGAAGTAAGCTCACTTAATTTGTCTCAAAAATTAGAGTAGTTGTAATTATTAAGGTTAAATATCGTTTTTCGGAAAAATTAAAATCACAAATATAAATACGACCTTTTAGTTAGGATTGAGACTTCCTATGTTTCGTTTAGCTTATTTTGTTTCCCATCCGATTCAGTATCAGGCTCCTTTGTTGCGTTCAATTGCAGCAGATCCAGATATCTCTCTGAAGGTATTTTTTTACAGCGATTTTTCTTTGCAGAAATATCAAGATCCTGGTTTTGGTAGAACTATTAAGTGGGATATACCTCTGACGAAAGGTTATGATTTTCAGTTCCTAGATTGTTGGGGAAATAAACAAAGAAAAAACTTTATACAGCAGCCAATTTCTAAAGATATTTATGAGCAGCTAACAAAAGAACAATTTGATGCCGTTTGGGTACATGGTTGGTCATGGATTTGTAGTTTACAAACTATTATAATTGCGGATAAGTTAGGTATACCTGTCTTAATTAGAGGAGATTCTAATATATTAAGAGAGCCAAAGCATATTGGTAAAAAATTAACAAAGAAAGTATTTCTAGGGTGGTTATTAAAAAAAATAACTAGTTTTCTTTATACCGGAACATACAATTATAAATTCTATAAAGACTACGGAATTAATGATGAAAAACTTTTCTTCATGCCATATGCGGTAGATAATGATTATTTTTGTAATAGAACAATGCAGGCTCGAACAACTCGAGAGGAGTTACGTCAATCTCTCAACTTAGAATCTGGTAGACCAATTATCTTGTATGCAGGAAAACTTCAGCTAGAAATCAAGCGTCTACTGGATTTGCTCGCAGCTTATCGATTACTATCAGCAGATGGTCTACGAGAGCCTGAACCATACTTACTGTTTGTTGGTGATGGAGAAGGACGACAGCGCCTTGAATCTGAAGCAAAGGATACAGGTTGGGGATCAATTCGTTTTTTGGGATTCCGCAATCAAAAGGAACTACCTAATTTTTATGATTTGTGCGATGTCTTTGTTCTACCATCAGCTTTTGAACAATGGGGATTAGCTGTCAATGAAGTGATGAATGCAGGAAAAGCAGTGGTAGTGAGCGATCAGGTCGGTTGTGCTCCAGATTTAGTCATGGAAAGTCAGAATGGTCGTATTTTTCCTGTTGGAAATGTTTATGCTTTAATGAACGCTATTCAATGGGCAATTGCTAATGCTGATCGTGCCGGAGAGATGAGTTTAAAGCATATACAAAACTGGAGTTTTAAACAAGATATAAAAGGACTAAAGTTAGCTTTGGATGAGATAGTTTAAGCTTATGATTAAGAAACTGAGTATTGGAGTAGTAATTCCTTCTTACAATGAAGGACAAGATTTAATTAATACTCTCAGAAGTATTATGAATCAAACCTCTTCCTTTGCGGAAATCGTGGTTGTAGATGATTCATCTGATGGAACGGATAAGTTAGTAAGTTTAACCTTTGGAGAAAAAGTAAAGTTAATTCATAGAGAGCGTCCATTAGGCCGTTGTTCTGCTCGTAATTTAGGAATAAAAATCTCCACTGCTGATGTAATCGTCATTTTAAATGCCGATGTTTGTCTGCCTCAAAATTTCTGCGAACAGTTGCAGAAAAAATACAGCAAAGAAGAATGTGATGCCTTGGGTGTAGAATCAGTTATTACAAATACTGAACATGCATATGCTCGTTACCTTGAAGCTATACATCGCAGTTATCCTAGAGAGAAGTTGGGATGGACTGAAGGATTTTCTGTACGACGTTCAGCTTTCTTGAAGACTAGAGGTTTCCCAGATGGATATCCTCTACCTATTCTTGCAGGCGAAGACGGTCAATTTGTTAATGATTTAATTAGCATGGGGGCACAACTATGTTTTGATTTTGACTTAAAAGTTACTACAGTGATGCCTGAAAATTGGCCAACTATTGAAAGCCAAATTCGGGGAAGAGCATCTTTACGTACCTTGCATTTTGTATATAATAAATCATTATTAGAAATATTAATTCGTTCAATCATTAAGCAAATTCGCAGATTGATAATTTTAACCACATTTATTCCTTTCTGCTGGCGCTTATTTTGGCTATGGAGTCATTTTAATCATGGCTGGAAAGACTTAGTTAACTACTCCAGATATGAATTTTATGTTGAGTGGCTGCGATCACATCAAGAATGGATAGATTTGATAAAGCTTTTTCATCTTCATAAGAAAAATTCCTCGAGCCTATTTGATATATTTTTTAAATCTCCTTCTGAATTAACTCCTAATGTTATCAACAAATAGAAAATTATGCTTGATACAACAGACCTTTCATCACCAGATTTTGAGTTTGATTATTATATTGGTAGTTCATCATTACAGGAACGCTTACGTGATGCCGTAGATTCCTTTCTCCGACGGCCTCTTTATAAAGCTATTTATAGCAAAAAGTTTGCTAATCTACCCTATCCTGTTGATTTAGTACTTCCGGAAAAGGGAATGTCTATCTTAGCAAGGCGGCAGTGGGTTAATCAGTATGTTGCTCTACACAACTCACGCATCCTTGTAATTGGATGTGGTAGCGGTTGGGATTTTGGATCTTACCTTCGCTTCAAACCTAAAGAGATTGTGGGTATAGACTTATATAATTTTGAGAGTTCTTGGCAAAAAATTCAGAAATATTGCAATCAAAAAGAACTACCAACACGTGTTATTTTTCATCAAGCTGATATCGCTGAACTGGATAATCTTAAACTAGGAGAATTTGACATAATTTGTAGCGATGCTGTGTTTGAACACTGTCGCGATCTTGATAGTGTCCTTAAAGTTTTGCATAATAGTCTCCGTTTGGGAGGAGTTATGTATGCTGCCTATGGACCTCTTTGGTATTGCTGGGGTGGAGATCATTTTTCAGGACGAGATGGAATTGAGTATGGGTACAACCATTTGCTGCTTGAATCTACGAGCTATCAAGATTACTATCGGGCTAATTTGCAAGATCCTACCTTTGAACTTCAAAATGGTGGTCGATATATTGAGTTAGATTTGTTCAGTAAACTATCGCATAGAGAATATTTCAATCTTTATGAAAAAAATGATTTTTATCCGCAATCAGTAATTATTGAATTTAGTAAAAAAGCAAGTATTTTAAAATCTACTACTACATTTAGAAAACTTTTGGGTCAGTTTCCTAATCTTTCGAGTTACGACTTTCTTATCAAATCTCAAATCGTAATCCTTAGTAAGTAATTAGAAAGTATCACAAATATTTAAATCTGTAGTGCGGGCATCTTGCCTGCTAGTATAAATAGGCAAATGTTCGGCTCCCATTGGGATATATATTTGAACAATTGGGATACTCACAGTATTACAAAGTACCTTTTGTTTATATTTATTAATTATTGTTAAGGCAAAGATAATGAAAACTAATATTCTTGTCGGTGGAGTTTTTCATGCTTCTTTTTTGGCAGAAGCTCTATTAAATTTGGAAAATCAGTTCACGATTTATACATCAGCTCATCCCAAAAAATTTGGTTTAAACTATAGAGAATATGACATAAAATTTATACCTTTAATTGCATCTATTATTCAGAAAATAACTAAAATCAATTTATGCAACTTTTCCGAAAAAGAAACTTTATTATTTGACTATATAGCATCACATTTAATGGAAGAATGTGATGTTCTTTATGGCTGGGCAACTTATTCATTAAATTCAGCAAAAAAAGTTAAGAGTAAAAATGGTAAATTTATATTAGAACGTTCTTGTCCTCATATTTTATTTCAAGAGAATATTATCAAACAAGAGGCAGAAAAATTAAAAATAAAATATCAAGAAAAAACTAACGCATGGATAGAAAGAAGTATCGGAGAATACGAATTAGCGGATTTTATTGTTGTTCCTTCTCAATATACATATAATTCTTTTATCGATAAAGGTTTTTCTCCCACAAAAATATTAACTGTTGAACTAGACAAAAAAGTACTTATACCTCCAGAAAAAAAATGGATAAATAAAAAAGAATTTGTGGTTGGAATGCTTGGAGGTTCTGTGTTGAGAAAAGGTTTTTTGTATTTATTAGAAGCATGGAAAAAACTTAGTTTACCTAACTCCAAATTATTACTTAAAGCTTCCGAATATCAATTGAGAAAATCCCCTGTTGTTTCTAAATATCTTGACGAATTAAATAATGTTGAAGTATTACCATATTTCAATAATATTAATGATTTTTACAGCCAATGTGACATATTCTGCTTTCCTTCTGTTGATGACGGTTTTGGCATGGCTGTTATGGAAGCCATTGCAAATTCTTTACCTGTTATTATTACAGATAATGTAGGTTCTAAAGACTTATTTAAGAATCAAGATATAGGCTTTATTGTTGAACCATATAATAGTGAACAAATTGCAGAAAAAATTGATTTATTTTACAGAAATAGAGATTTAATACATCAAAAGGGAAACAATTCTTATCAATTTACTTTAGAAAGAGAACGCAATAAGGATGATATAAATAGATATCAAAACAAGGTCAAAAAAATGTTTGAGCTATTAATATAAGATTTTTTAGGAAAATAATTGTAAAAAATACCAACAGCTTATAAAGCCACTTTAGCTAGGAGATAACTTAAGTTTTTGTCAATTATAAGTAAATTCTTTAAAGGAAGTCTGTTACTAAGTATTGCGGGCGTGCTTGTACGTCTGTCAGGAATATTAGTGCTTATTGCTTTGGCACGACTACTTGGTTCGACACAACTAGGAATCTATGCTTTGGTATTTCAGCTAGTACAAAGCGTTACTATGTTTGGTAGATTCGGAGTGGATATAGCTTTGCATCGTAACGGCGCAAAACTTTACCAGACAGATGCAATCGCTACCGGGCGCTTACTTGGGGTGGGTAGTACTCTGATGGCTTTAAGTTTTATGCTTTTAACAGCATCTGTCTGGGTGTGGCGAGTACCCTTAGCAGAACATTGGCTAAGTAATAAAGAAGCATCACAGTGGTTTAACTATGGAGCGCTTATTATTTTTACAGAGGGAATCTGTATAGTAGTGCTAACTGGACTATTAAGCCTTCATGACTTCAAAAGTCACTCTCTTGCAACAACCACTGCTGCTTTAGGACGATTGCTACTTTCACCAGTTTTAGCATGGCGCTATAGTTTACCTGGAGACTTTATTGGGTTTTTCTTAGCATCTTTAATGCAATTAGGAGTCGCAGCAGTCAATTTCTATTACGCTCTAAAGCGGCATCACATCCATTTAAATTGGCAAAATTTTTGGCAGGAAAGTGAAGAAATTGCGAGATTTGGATTACCATACTATGCTGGAAATGTTTTAATAGGTTT
>ERZ1740062.1207-NODE-1207-length-10961-cov-3.721713_pt1 | contig 10961 bp, 8 predicted proteins | sample MGYA00581741_ERZ1740062 | MGnify/ENA primary metagenome ERZ1740062 (study PRJEB43018, sample SAMN04849747) | marine metagenome | isolation source: floating plastic debris | place: Pacific Ocean | collected 2008-09-01 | study: EMG produced TPA metagenomics... | reverse complement strand
CACGCATGTCCTGACAATTTCGAAGAACGCTCTACCGGCCATCAGTGACGATGGTATGTCGGCTGTTTCGTCGTCGATAAAGGTGACTCGGGCATTGGGTTTGGACACGACTCGCCATTTATCTATCGCAGGCAAGTACCCGAGTTTTCTCGCGAGACCGGACCGCTATCAAACCTGGATCGCGCCCGCCACCTTTGTTGGGCGCCGGATTTTGCGGGCAATGCGTGATCCCGTTCTGTTCTCGACTTTCCCAGTGGCATCAGCTCATAGTGTTGGTCTACGTTTAAAGCGAGCGTTGGGCATACCCTGGATCGCGGATTTCCGCGATCCTATGCATGTTGCGGGTGAGACCATTCCTGCGCTAGCAGAGATTGAATCGGCTGCAGTGCATCATGCAGATGCGATCAGCGTGACGACCGCTGCAACCAGAGACTTGTTCGTCGAGAGATATCCGCGGGCGAAGCTTATAGAGAAATCGATTGTGATTGAGAACGGCTACAACGAGAGTGTTGCAAAAATTGCCGAGTCGGAGCGACGTCAAACCTCGATTGACCCTCATGCCAAAACGCTGACACTGCTGCATAGTGGGTCGGTCTATGGTGAGTCGCGAAATCCTGCAGCGCTAGTGCGGGCGCTTGCGGAGGCAAGAGACGAGTCTCTGATTAAAGCTGGAGATATCCAAATCTTGTTCCGCGGTGGCACGCAAAGGCCTCACATAGCCGCGTTGATCGAGTCGCATGATCTAGGTGCTTTCGTACAGTTTTTGCCCAAGATCAGTCATTCCGAAGCATTAGATGAAATGTGCCGTTCGCATGGATTTCTTCTGCTGCAAGGCGAGAATTTTAACGCGCAGATTCCAGCGAAAGTGTATGAGTATTTGGCACTTCGACGTCCTATTCTTGCGCTGACCGATTCAAGCGGCGCAACGGGAAGGCTCCTGCATCCGTGGCTGCCATCAAGACTTCACTGATGCGGATTATCCATAGATTGCAGGCTGACCCGAGTTCCGCCTCAATTGACCATGACATCGATCAATTCCATCGTGCTAACGGCGCCCGACGTCTCGCTGAGGTGATAGAGCGAATCTGACTCAGGCGTTTCGAAAGTGCGTTTCCTGTCGTCGTTTTACGACAGTATTATGTGACCGTGCTCTCACATTTTGTTGCATGGCCCGGTATCATTGCATAGACATAAGCACGCGGCTAAACCTAGAGCCTTTTTTGTAACCGATACCTTAAGGTCACAACATGCGTCATTCATCTTTCTTTCCCGTCTTATCGTGTTTGTTGTTTGTTCTGGCTATTCCGCAAAGCGGGTGTGCGCAGACAACATCAAAACCGCCTACTAATCTGAATACCGATGGCGACAGTAGCGGAAATCCCCCGCCCGTTGCGGAATCCGAGTGTCTAAAGGCGGCGCCTGCTTGGGCGCGTGACCTACCAGAACGCGAGTGGCAGTCCATTAGCCTCAATACGTTCACATCGGTTGACCCGGAAGACGATCCGAATGTGAATCCAAATCATCCGAATGGCGCGCCCTGGCGAGGCGGCGTAGGTCAACGTGGCGTTATCTCTGCGTGGAATGGAGGGGCGTTTGCCTGCAAATTCGGAGCCTACGGGTCACTGATCGCTTACGGTGGTGGCCACAATGACTACTACGGGTCGGAGATCTATGCGTTCGACCTTGAGACTCGACTATGGTCGCGCATCACTTATGATTACATCGACTACGATGAGTCCACCAATAGACTCTATGTTTTCAAAGGCCAGCATACGCTAGGGCCGCCATCGAACAGCACGTCTTTACCTGTTCTACATGTCTTCAATTTCGAGACGCTTGAATGGGAAGACGGTACGAGGAATGGTAATGTTCGTATGTTCTCTGGTGGCCACTCGGCATATGATCCACGGAGAAAAGTCTTTTGGATCCAAGGTGCTCCAACCAGCGGCGCAACATTTGCGATGTTGGACCCATCGGTTTTGACCTCATCCGGCACGCGGGGCGAGTTTACGAACTACCCAACGCACAATGCATTCGCCAACGGTTCGGGGATGGGCATTAATGCGGTAAGTGCTATTGACCCGGTACGCGATATTTTCGTGTACCCCGCTTTCCGAAATGCGCTCAACGTTTGGGCTCGCGACCTATCTGACCCAGAAACGCAGTCCATCGCAATCAGGCAAACAGGCGATTTGCCGCCGCGCGATCAAAGTGCTGGCTTCGAATGGTCACCTGCACGACAGGCATTCCTGTGGTGGCGAACCGGTACCACGGTCTATGAGTTGCGCCCGCCTGCGAGCAATTGGCGCAACGGCGATTGGGTCTGGTCACGCTTTGCCGTCAGCCAAACAGCGCCAGCCGAGCCGCGCAGCAACAATGGCGCGTACAGCAAGTTCCGTATCGCGAGTTTTAACGAGTTTGATCTCGTCGTCATTATCAATGAGGGCGAGGTAGGCAACGTGTACGCGATGCGCATTCCCAAAAGGGACTGAAGCTCGGCAACGATAATTTTGCAACTCTTCGGCCGGTCATCCAGTACCATTACGAACCTGTAGGGAGGAAACCCTTAGTGGTTCGTCTATGATTGATACTTCGGGTGCGGAGCGCGGGAATGCGTGAGCTTGCGCGAAATTTTATTCTGTATTCAGCCAAGTACCTTGGTCTGTGCAAATACGCACGTCGTCGATTTTCAGGAAAGACGCGGATACTCTGCTATCACGCTTTTGCTTATGACGATGAGCACCGGTTCCGTCCGAGCCTATTCATGCGAGCCGACTTGTTTCGAGAACGGCTGGCGCTGATTTCGAAATTGGGATTCCGTGTTATCCCGCTCAGCAGCTTGCAGGATGAGTTGAACGAGCCAGACGGTGGGACAGAAGCGTTGGTTATCACAATCGATGACGGAATGCGTTCGGTATACGACTTGGCAGCCCCGGTATTGAAGGACGCAGGCTTTCCCGCGACGGTCTATGTAACGACCTACTACGTACAAAAGGGGTCACCGGTATTTCGATTACTGATGCAGTATTTGGCTTGGCGAAATGGAGAAGAAACCATCATCAGGACTTTGCAAGAGCTCCTGAACTATGTAGAAGACGATGGTCTCATGGCTCTCATAGAACACGCTGAGACACAGCTTAGTGAGAGCGAGCGAGTGACGCTTTCCGCCAATCTATGCGAGCTGTGCGATATCCGCTACTCGGATTTGCAGGAGAGCGGGGTCATGTGTTTGATGTCCGATCAGCAAATTCGCGACTTACAGTCTGCAGGCATCGATATTGAACTGCATACTCACAGGCACGTTCTACCTCTGGATCATGATGGCATCGAGACTGAGATCTCAGACAACCGAGCCTATCTGGAGCGCTTGGTCGAACGGCGACTGGAGCACTTCTGCTATCCCTCTGGCTTTCATTCCGAGCAACATCTTGCGCCGCTTCAAGCGTTAGGTATTCGTACAGCGACGACCTGCGAACCGGGCTTCATCGATAAGCACTCCAACCCGCTCGCGTTGCCAAGGTTTTTGGACTCGGATCGTTTGTCGATGATAGAGTTCGAGGCGGAGCTTGTGGGATTCAAAGCGCTAATCAGGTCGTTCCGTGGAAAGCATTAGAGATGTTGTGCTTTCATTGCGGGTCTCGTTGGTACAGCGAGGTTAGTACTGTGGCGAAAATGGCGTTGGCTCGATAACCAGCGCGAGGCCGTTGTTGCAAGTGTCAGAATACGAGCCGAAGCCAAGCGCGGTAGGGTCTGAAATCGCTGGCCTCTGTAGGGAAGCACGCTCTTAGTGGCGACCTTTGGTGCAACTCACAACCACCAAACCCGTACAGTGGCACACCGGTTGGGAGTTTTTTTACAGAGGATGAATTCTCCGTTGTTTGGTTACTTTCCACAGCACACGATTCGGCGTTGTGTTCTTTTGGCCGCCCTTGCAGTTTTGAGTAGTTGCGTGGCTGCTCCTGAGATTCCTCCAGTTTTTGATAGCGATGATGAGGGTGTAGCGAATAGTGTTCATTCCGCGCCACTGGTGTATCTGCAAGAGCCATTTGATTCGGACGATTTTAGATCTCACTTTCATTGGACAGGCTCCAATCAGTTTGTCTCAATCTCATCGACACCCGATAGCGCTCGAGCAGGGCCCGTCCTCAGAGTAGAGATTCCGTCTGGCAATCACCTTGGTGCAAACTTCGCCTGGCGCTTCAAAGACCATACTGTGCGCGAGCCAGATAGACTGTACAGTCGCTATTTCGTGTATTTCGAGCCCGGTTGGGAATCCGGTCAGGGTGGTAAGCTTCCTGGCCCATCGGGGACTTACCGTCGCGCCGGTTGGGGTGGTAGATCTGCAGACGGAACCAACGGATGGTCGGCAAGAATGGGCTTCAAGCAGGGATTCGGCAAGGAGACGACGCAGCTCACGTACTACGCGTATTACCCCGACTCTGGTCAGCGCTATGGCAAGAGCATCTATTGGGATCGTACAGCGAGTCTTTTGGCTTTGGATTCTGTTGGTGAGCTAAAACACGGTCGATGGTACTGCATCGAGTCGTATATCCGTTTAAACGACCCACAGCAAAGCGACGGTCTGTTAATAGGCTGGGTTGATGAAGCTCTAGCGACTTACTCTAATAGTTTGCGCTTTAGGACTACCGCTGAACTACTGATAGAAGAGTATTGGTTCAACGTGTATTTTGGTGGGAAGGCGGTGCCCACCAGCGACCTTATCGTCTATTTTGACGACCTGGTGCTATCCGATACACGCCTGGGGTGTTCTACGCCATAGAGAAGAGTCTTACGCACTATGACGCGACACGGTGCGCCAGATGGGGCTATTCCGTCGACACTGTTGCCGGTCCGATAATGCGACGAAGATATCGAACAGGCTCTACGTTTGGCCATTCGATTACTTCTTGGTCTGGATTTGTCTAGGTCACAGCACACGCAAACCGACTCCGATTGATGGTTGTGCAGCATGCGTAAAACCATCAAATTTTGCTTCGACTGCGCCATATCAGCGGGCGTCCATTGACCGGTTCGGATCCCTGAATCGTTGCTTTTGCCGTATTGGAGGCGTAACGTTCTCAAAAAACGACCGCGAGAACACAGGGGTAGCACAGCATGATCAGCCGATATTTTGGTATCAGCCTGCCGTTGGACTTGACGTTCGACGAGGGGAAGCTGAAACACGATCTGGAGGTTGCTGAGCAGTTTGAGTTTGCTACGCATCCGCTGAAGTATCACGATGGGAGCTGGACCGCTATCAATCTGATCTACGCCGGCGGTAAAAACCACTATTCTCACGAGGGCGACTTAGGCTACGGTGTTGGAGAACCGATTGCGACCGAAGTTCTCGAGGCCTGCCGGTATTTCAAGGAGGTCATCGCCCAATTCCCAGGCACCATCAAGATGGCGCGTTTGAGCGCATTGCCGCCAGGTGGGCGAATTGCTCGTCACTATGACCCCGTCGAGTCCGCCGATTTTGATCAATTGAGGATACACATCCCGATCCGGTCCAATCCGAAACAAGTCGTGTTTCATCTTGGGTTCAAACGCCAGTGGTGGTATCCGGGGCGCGCATGGTACGGCGATTTCACTTTGCCCCACTCTGTGCATAACAAAGCGGATTACACGCGCGTTTCCATGATCATCGATCTCGATTTAACAGATAGTGCCAAGCGTCTTTTTCCCGATACCTATTTCTCGGAGAAAGAGCGTAAACGTCGCGAGTGGTTCCGAGCGCAAACGCGGAGCATCTCGTGGCGGCTTGACCAGATTTCGAAAGTTCGCGCGGCGTAGCTATCGCAAACGGCACAGTGGTCGGATTGAAGGCCGGCGGACAACCTGCGGTGTCCTTGTTGTTTTAGTCAACGGAATAGGCCGAGAATGAATCGGCCGAAAGAACGAAAGAAAAGGGCGCGGTCACCTGGGAAAAAATAGTCCGAGTGAACTCTTGGGTCGATTAAAGATACGCCGAACTGCACAACAGTCTTGAATTTGCGAATGATCGGAATCTGTCTATCTTTAGCGATTGATATGACATGGCCGGCTTCGGCTGGTGTATGCAAGCAACATGTGGTGGGCGGTAACGGCCCGAGCTGCGGTGGTATGGTTTGGCCAAGGATATGGGCAATTTGTAAGCGCGGAAAGTCTCGGCCTGCGAACAAATCGAGGTGCAGAGCAGCCCAGTAACGACTGTTGATTTCGATGAAATAAAATCGTTCATTACTGGCGTCCCATTTGTACTCCATCATTGCTGGCCCATCCCAATGGAGTAACTCCAATCTGTACAAAGCGTCTTTGTAGATGTCTTCGTGCCACCAGGATTTTCGCAAAGAGGTAAGACCGCCAGTGTGAGGGTTTTCGTGTTCCGCGATAGCCATCGAGTCCGCAAGTAGTTTCCCTTTGTGAAAACAGACGTTAACGGTTGCTTTCACGCCGTCGACTGAGCCCTGAATGAGAATCTTGTCGTAGTCGTTGAGCAAGTCGTCAGCGATTTCGATGAGCCTGTTCTTATCGTCAGCACGAGTCACTACACTATTAGCGCCCCGCTTGTGATGCGTGCCATCACCTTTCAAATAGTAAGGAGGCGCATGTGCGGCAGCGAATTGTTCAACACTATTGCGACCTTCGTTATCCACCACCAAAGATGGAGGAATAGACTGTGCCGCACCGCCGCCGGCAGCCAGGAACAGATCAAAGACACTGGTTTTGCTGAGGCATTGGTAGACCGAATCATATCCGCTGCCGACAGCGATCTTGGAGGCGAATTCGTCATAGTAAGATTGAATTGCTAGGTAAAACCCTTCGCTGGGCACAATCAAGTCGATGGAGTTGTCATGGATGTAAGAACGAAGCCACTGGACGAATTCGTCCGCGCCGTAGGGTGGATGTACTGCGGTAGCAACCGCAAAATTTGAATAAAGGCCGAGCGCGTCCTCACTTGAGGAAACCGCGTGAGTCGAGTAGCCGGCGCGTCCAAGAGAGCGAATAACCGCGATCATGCCAGATGCGCTCGCTTCAGGAATCAATATTGAAATCTGTTTGTTTTCTTCTGCCGACATAACTTATAGCTTTTGGATATGGAATTTTTCTCGTCACGATCGGCTATGTGTGAATCGTTGGCAATGAGATGGGTCGAGCTTGTCGCCACTTTTCGTTGCCCAGAGGTGGTTTTCAGTCTCAGCAGCTCGCCGGGAAAGTGTACTGACCAAGGTGCTCGGATGCCAGTTTTGCCTTGAGCTGTGTTGGCTTCGCCCGCGATTTACAGGACAAGCTTGTCGGCTGCGCTACTGGCGTGTACGGCGCCTACCAAACGTGAAGAATAACAACACGCCGTAGGAAAGACCGGTTATCAATCCGGACCAAAAAAGACCGTAGGCAAGCCACTTGATCCTACGCAACTCGGCAAATGCGCTGTTGTCCAATGCTGTGGCATGTACGATTAGGCCCGGGTGAATCCCCAAAAAAATGCCGACAGCCTGTTCGGCCGCGCGCGATACTTTTGCAAGTCCGGCGATGAGAGGATTCGATTCGTAACTAAAGATATCGTTTCGATCCCAAAGAAAAACACGGGGCGCGGCGCGTCGATAGTAATCGGCTGCCATTTCTTCTGAGGCGAAGCCAAATGCTCGCGGGTCTACCTTAACGATCTGAAATTCATCATCTGATGCGAGCAATTGCTGACGAAACTCCTCGAACGAAAGTGGCACTGCTTGGCTGTCCGTAACGTAGAAACCGTTGAAAGAGTCGATGAAAATCCATTTGTCGTAGGTGCTGGAAAAGACTTCGTTAAACGCATGTCCGTCACCACTAAACTCATCGAAAGACATACCCCATTCGCGAACTGGAAGATTCAGTGCGTATGCCAGCGCGTTGAACACTTGCGTGAAGTCTGCACAGTAGCCTTTGCCATTGCGCATGATCTCGTTATAGGTATCTTCGGTCTCAGCGGCGATCATGCCGCCCGACGCCTTGCCACGTGGGTGAAGATGCCGGCTTATCGCAAGCGCTTTTGCCAGCGCGTCATCGTCCTCGACATTCGAAAAATGAGTACTCACCACATCCTGGAAGAAGATTGGGGTTGAGTCATCTTCTTCCACAAACCAGACGGGTTTTTCCGCAGGCCGCCAACCGAAGCTTGTCGCGGTGCCCTCGAGAGCAAGCGCGTTGCGGACTTGTACTGCGCCCTGGCCATCGGAGACGACGGGTAAAAGAGCTCCAGCGAGCAACAGGGTAAGCACTGTCCCCGCGATGGCGAATCGCCCCAGCGGGCTTTTCACGGCTGTTGTCCGCTAATTACGAGGTTGGGAGTCTGCCCACGGCCAGCCGGCAGGCGTTTCACCGCCAGGATTGGGCAAGGTATAGCCACCAGGGAAGTTGATTGGATTATCACTGACAATGACCTCATCAAAGATGATAAAGGTATCAGTATCAATCCAGACTGTCGTGTTTTCCGCGCGATTGATCAAGTGGGCGCCGCGGTAGGTATCTTCATCTTCGCGCATGCCAGCGTCCATTAATCCGTATAGCAAGATAGGGGGCTGCCCGCGCTCGGAGAACCAATTCTTCACGACGTTCTCGCCGTTACCAATCCGCACGTAGGTTTCAAAGGTATACCATCGGCCACCACGCAATTGTGGCACGTTGGCGTAATCGGGGTCGGTACGATCCTGGTTGCGACGTCGCGGACCGTAGCGCCGTTCAAACAAATCTCGGCTTGTTTCGTCGGTCTCTCCGTTTTCGGACTGTGGCCCGCCGTCCCAGAACGTGTAGTACGTATCATCTCCACCCGGCCAGAGGAGCTGATAGCCCTGCGCGGTATTGGTTACACGAAAGCCGCCAGGCCAGGGGCCACGTCCACGCCTTGTTTGGACGATTTCGCCTTGTGCAAATGGTGGTACCGCCGGGTTGAAGATAATTTGAGTTTTGATGCTGCCGTCGTTGTAGGTGAAGTCCACCCAGCCTTGATCGACATACATGGAGTACTGCAGGTAAAACTCAGTCTTCTTCGTGTTGGTTGTCTTGGCCCCAGGCCCATCGAACGAGTAGTTCCACGCCGGGCCCGCCTCGTTGGCACCCTCAGCCGCGATCCAGTTGTGACGTGACGCGCCGTTACCAGTCAACTTGATGGATGTCTCGAGATCAAGCTTCGGAACACCGTTGCTGGTTTCCCTATACTGGGTGGAGTGAGCGGCATCCAGATATTCGTTACGATTGTTGTAGTTGAAGTTGTTGGCGTAAAAGACGCCAGCGGCCGTCGATCGGGACTGCCAGTCTTCAATGTCGTTTAAACAAACGGTGTTCCCATTTGGACCATTACCGGCGCTAAAACGCATCGGCGGGCAAGGCTTTAGCTGAGCAGTCGCAGACTCTCCAATAACAAGCGCAAGACTTGCGACTGCGGCAATTGCAACGAGCTTCTTCATAATTGTTCCTGATCTTTCTGGTTTCACCGAGCACAGCTGATATCAGTATGCTGCTAACCGAACGACGTATCCATTATATCGCATGATTAACGCCAAGCTTGCGCATTAGCTTACTGAATCGTCCGGACCGCCTCGTTGGAGTAGCCACTTTCAATGCCGTCTGAGTTAATCGCTACCGCTACAAAGTAGTAGGTCGCTGCAGGGAGGTTCTCTACGACATAACGGGTAATACTCGGGTCATTAACTTGCAGTCGATTAGGATAAGTACCTGGGCTGGTGCCGTAGTAGAAGGCGTATCCGGCCAGATTCGTCAATGGTGAATCGTCGGTATTCTCTGTCGGTGCATCCCAGCTCAGCGTAACGGAGCCAGTGACGACCTGGTTTACGGAAATGCTGAACGCACTCAGCGTCGCATTCGCCTGGCCGTCACTGACCGTAATGCGGATGTTGTCATACGTACCAACGTCACCGGCACCTGGCGTGCCCGACAAACGGCCCGTATTGCTATTGAAGCTGGCCCAGGACGGACGATTCTGGATGCTAAACGACAGGTTGTCGCCATCCGCATCGGAAGCGCTCGGCGTAAAGGCGTAGTCGTCACCAACCAGCACAGAGTTCGCCGGGTTACCACTGATGGTCGGGGCGCTGTTGGTCGGCGGCGGGTTGCTGCCCGGATCATCGACCTCGACGGAAAAAGGTGAAAGCGAGGTCGATAGGTCGCCATCAGTAACGGTGACCGTGATGCCCTGATAAACACCCACATCCGAATTGTCGGGCGTGCCGGCCATTTGACCGGTACTCTGGTTAAACGAGGTTACCCAGGCTGGACGATTCTGAATGGTGAACGACAACGAGTCGCCATCAGGGTCTGACGCCGATGGAGAAAACGAAAACGACTGTCCGGCCATCACCGTCGCGGGTGGTGTACCGGAAATAGAAGGTGCACGGTTAGAAGCGGGTGGATTGCCACCACCGGTGTTGCCATCGATCGTACCGTCGTCACTGCCGCCGCCGCCGCCCGCGCTCAGCAGCGATACGAGAATAATGGGAGCCGCCGTTTTACGAAATCTTTCAGCACTCAACATTGTTCAAAATCCTATGTTTTAAAATGTCTGTCATCGTCCTTTGACGGCGACACATTAAATCCGTTATTGACCAATGCACTATGTAGCGACTGCCTGCGCTTGGGTGTCGAGAACCGACACCGTTTGGTTGGCAACCCCGCTGTCATAGGCAATGCCCTTAGACCGGTTGTTTTGCGTATTCACCTTTCGATGAACTTGCCTTTCACGCTTCGAAGTATGCGACTGTCATAAAGTCGAATACAACCGAATAACCCCGAAAGTACGCGCCTAGTTTCCAAAGTGTGATCCAACGCACAAAGTCCTTTAAAAAGAGCCGTGCGCAGTTCTCACAATCTTCTTGTTAAATTAAAGCAAAGGCTATGCCAGACATTCTTAAAGCGCTGTTTTTGTTGGTAAAAATTTCTTGCGCATTTCGTCAATGGCCATAATTGTAAAGCAACGGTGGGGTGTTATG
>ERZ1740062.1206-NODE-1206-length-10967-cov-6.388196_pt1 | contig 10967 bp, 8 predicted proteins | sample MGYA00581741_ERZ1740062 | MGnify/ENA primary metagenome ERZ1740062 (study PRJEB43018, sample SAMN04849747) | marine metagenome | isolation source: floating plastic debris | place: Pacific Ocean | collected 2008-09-01 | study: EMG produced TPA metagenomics... | reverse complement strand
TGGCAAAAATGGACTGCATTTCGTACTCAACAAATAGATAGCTTTGTCGCTCAAGTTTCACAAAAAATGCGACAGAAGAAATCTGATTTAATTATGTCCGTCGCGGTATTTCCTCTACCGGAACAAGAAAGAATAAAAAAATTACAGCAACATTGGGAAGTTTGGGCAAAACGAGGCGATATCGACCTAATTGTCCCTATGACTTACGCTTTAGATACCCCAACTTTCAGCAGATTAGCACAGCCTTGGATTGTATCGAAAAAGCTTGGTTCTACTTTGTTGGTTCCGGGAATTCGTTTGTTAAATTTACCTACTTTAGGAGCCTTTGACCAATTACAATTAATCAGGGATTTACCAGTAGGTGGTTATGCATTATTTGCAGCCGAAAACTTACAAAACCAGCAGCTACAGCAAGTTTTTAGCAATACTCAAGGTAATAAAGTTAAAGACGAACCAATTCCTTATCGTCAACCATACAAAACAGCAGCTTTACGTTACGCTTCCTTACAAAAAGAATGGGAATTTGTATTACAAAATAACCAGTTAAAAATGTCTGCTAGTAGGATTTCGGAATTTAATACTCAAGCAGAAGTCTTACAAAGTGCTTTAAATCAACTCGCAAAATCTTCATCTCCAGCAAACTTACAAACAGCAAAAGCATCATTGGCTCGCTTTCAATCTCAATTCAGAGTCTTAATACGTCAATATGCTTTAAACAATCCCTATCAAGCGAGAGTATGGGAAAACCGTCTTTCCATGATTGAAAGATTAATCAAATTTGGAGAACGTTTAAAGAAATGACTAGAAACCAGAGTAAAGGGTAAAAGGTAATAGGTTTATATATTTAAGCTGATAGTGTAAGAGTTTTTAATAAATAATTTATAACTTCTTACCTCTTACCTCTTACCTCTTCCCTTTTTCCTCTCTATTTTCTTGTCAAAATTACAAGCGTATGCCTAGTTAATTTTGTTATTCATTTGAATCTTGAGATTCTTCAGTGACAGCAGCTTCTGTCGCTGCTTCGTTAGAATCTTGAGATTCTTCTGCTACAGTTTCTGAAACCTCTTCTGGTTCAGCTTCAACCTTAACAGGAGGTGGGCTTGGCTTTGGGGGACGCGCTAATGCAGGATTCACAGCAGCTTTTACCTCGTCTCTTCCAGAGGATTTTCGACCTCTAGCTTTATCTCTACCCCTACCTTTACTTCTATCTCTATCTCTATCTCTACTATTTTCGTTCTCCCTATCTTTAGGGTCTTTTTTTATCGGAGGGGTAAAACTCTTTTTCTGGGGACTGCTTTGAGCGGTAACTTCATTACCTGACTCAGTTTCCGGCTTTGGCTTACGGTCAGCTTTCTTGATTGGGGGTTCTACCATTGTTAATTTCTATTAATTTATCTGTATGATATATGTTTTTGGCCATTAAGGAACCTTTTGCGGACACATTTGAAGGATTTGCATACAGGTTGAATAATATAACCCAAGTTACCTAAATCTGCCAAAACAAAATATTAGCTTATTCTGTATTGAAGGCTCATTCGTACAAACAGATGCTAGAAAAATAAGCAGAGGGATTAGGGAACAGGATACAGAAAAATTCATTCTCAAATTTTAATTGAGAGAGCTTATTGCGTTTGTACAGTAAAAATTCCCAGCTTTTGAGTAATGCATGGTCGCATAATAATATGTATTGAACCACGACTAATTTAAATTAAAGTTGCACTCGCTTCAGTTTTACGAAATTATTAGCGCCCATAGCTATAATTTTCAAAACAAGGGATTGAATTTACTTAAAATATATATGTTTTATTTACTACGAATACATCCGATGTAATCTCGTTTACAATGAGCTAATTACTTAGTTTTTCTACATTTGTGTATATATAATCGCTTATAAATTGTTTAAAAGAAAATAGGGCGAAAATTTTATTTTTAGCAGATGTTTCGTGATATGATTTATGATGTGAAGCATTTTGATAATGGGAAGGCATGCTTGCTATAAAAATTTTGCTTACATTCCAATTATAAAAAAATACTATTCAATTTTTTATATCATCTCATATTTTCGCTATTAAAAAATTTTTTCTCAACATTTTTCTAAAAAATCAAATTTTAAATCAAAAAAGTTTTTTGAATTAATTATGTTTGATAGAAGAACATTGTTCTACATCCCCCCGTATGAAACGACCGGTCTTCTAAATTTCAACCAGTTCTATAAAAATTATTGAATTACCAAAGCATCACCGTTTTTGATATTCAATAACTTAGAAACCACAACTTTTTCTCCTGGTTGCAATCCTTCAATAACTTGATACTTGTTATCTACAATTTTACCTAGCTTTACCTGCTTTTGTTTGGCTACTAACTGAGAAGTTGCTGCGGTACTATTGAATTTTTCTGCTACATACACAAATGCTTCCCCAGCTATACGAAAAACTGCTGTGGTAGGAATTAATAACCCAGAATGTTGATTCCAATTAATTCTAGCTTTAGCAAATTGTCCCGATTGCATCTTTCCTTGTTGGTTATCAAATAAGGCTTTGACTAATATGGTGTTAGTATTAGAATTGACTTCTGGCGAAATGAAAAATACTTTACCCGTACCAATATTTTGACCTTTAGCATTAATTATTTCTACCAACATTCCTTTACGTAGCTGTGGTTTATTTTCAGCAGCAACTGGAATATCAACTTCTAAAGGTTGGTTTTGATTAACTGTAATAACTCTGGTTGAAGGTTTAACTAAATCTCCAACTTTTACTGAAATATTTGCGACACTACCTTTGAAAGGAGCATTAATCCTGTACTGTTGATTTTTTTTCGGTATATTAGGTGCGGAAAGCTTATTTACAGAATTTAATTGTGCTTGCTGAGATTCTTTTTCTAAATTAGCTATGGTTGCTTGCTGTGTTTTTATTTTGGCATCTAAACTGTTAAATTCAAGTTTTGCTGCTTGAAGTTTTTGAGCGTATTCGTCTTTAGTTAATTTGGATATAGCACCTTGTGCAGCTAAATTAGAATATTTTTCGTAATTTTCTTGATTTAGCCTAACGTTTTGTAGCTTCGATAAATGTTGAGCTTCTAACTCTTGGAGTAGATTGCGAGAGTTTTGTAGTTGTAATTGAATTTTTTGTAAGCTTGCGCTTTTATTATTACTGACTTCAGGGGGCTGTAGCTTCGGTTTAATTTCTAGTAGAGGGGTTTGTGCTGCAACTTGCTTTCCTTTTTTGACAAAGATTTGGGATACTGTCCCTTCAGTTGTAGCTTGAATACTAGCCGAACGTAGCGATTGTAAGCTAGCAATGAATTCTGAACTCTCTTTGATTTGACCTGGTTCTACTTGAGCTAACTTAACAGATAACGGAGCTTGTTGTACGGTAGTACTTGAAGGTGTTTTTTTTTCACGAGCGAGCAAACTATAAAGTACTGCAACACCACCAATGGTTAAAGCTAATGGTACTAGTATTAAAAGTAAACGTTGCCATAAATGTGGTGTTTTTTTAGATTTTTGAGGGCTGTTTTCTATAGTTTCTGCTTGAGATTCAGAATTTTTCATGGCTTGTAGAGAACTGAGGATTACTGAATTAATGATGTGACAAAATCTCAATTAACTGTTAAATAAACAGATATTTTCTTATTAGTAAAAGTATTTATTTTATATTCATAACCTGTATAAAAATACTGGTTAACCTTGCACTTACATGTATCTGCCTGCTGTAGATATCAAGCATAAATACGAGTAAGATGACATACAAATACTGTTAATTTTAAATTGAGTGATAGTTTAACTAGGTTTATTACTGTTATTTTATCCAATTTTAACTAAAAAATATGATTGTTTTTTGTCCAAATAATAATTTAATTTGGGCAAGTTATTAGAATTATATCTGTTGCAACAAGCTTGACTGTCTATCTAGCTATAATCTTGCTCTCAACCTGATAAATATTACAGTAAAATAATTAACTTCGGTAAATTATGTATAGTTGTATAAGAGATATTTAAATTGCTCAAATAAGTATTAATTTTTACTTTATCAATACTGCTGTAGAGAATTTTATAAAATCTAATTTAACTAACATCATCCATCATTCTCAAAAGCCTAAAGAAACTGGGTTTATTTTCGGCTTCATAACGATATAATAATGTCTTTGCTAAAAGAAGTACGGCTTATGAGGCTACTGCAAAACTCAAGGTCTAATTCTCAAATGTCAGTTGGAACTATTAATCCCGAAGGGTTGTAGAGAATTCAAATTAGAACCTACTGAATATATAAGGTCTTAGCTAACACACTTTGTCAAAGCTAGGACATTATGATTCTGGAATTATCAAAGCGATAAATATACTTCCTTTAATGAATTTACATATGAGATAAATTATAAATTAGTTAAATATGAAAAAGGTGGGAAAACCCACCTCACAATCATTTTATTTCTTAGTTAAACGAATGTGTTCCAATATTTGTTGCTTTCTCTCAAGAGAATTAGATTTGGGCTTGATAAAATCATTTGTACTGCGAGCAAGATGCTCCATAATTCGCTTTTGACGGTCGGATTGGTCAGCCATATTAGTGGTAATTAGATAAATCAAGAATTTTTAATCAGTATTAATGTTTTACATTAAATTAATGCAAAGCATTTTTACTCATATTCCATTTTAGTACAATCTTGTGATTTTTTTGAGAAAATGCTCTTATTTATTACTTGTAAAAAATCAACAATATATAAGCTTAAATAGTTCTCAAAATTTAGTCTGAATTAACAATAAGATAATTGACAAAATAACAAATTTATATTTTGTAGAGAAAAATATCAACTTCCGGTAAAATTTTTACAGTCGCGCTCTTAGTAGCTTGAGATGTCAAATATTGTCAAACCGCCATGTGATACCGGAGTTATCAATGCTAAACGATGCTCTACTTCTTGTTCTCGCACTACCGAACGTTGGGTGTTAGTGGCCACCATACTCGGTTCGAGTATGGCAATGATTGATGGAACTGTGGTGAATATAGCGCTACCAGTGTTGCAAGAAACTTTGAATGCAACTGCGACTCAAGTTCAGTGGGTAGTAGAATCGTATAGTTTGTTGTAGGCTGCTTTAATTTTAGTAGGTGGGTCATTAGGAGACAAGTTTGGCAGAAGGCTAATTTATGCATGTGGAATTGCTTTATTCGCGCTTGCTTCTGGATGGTGTGCTTTATCACCTAATATTAATCAATTAATTATTGCTCGTTCTTTTCAAGGAGTTGGTGGTGCATTATTAATTCCAGGAAGTTTGGCAATTATCAGCGCTTCCTTCGACGATTATGAGCGGGGAAAAGCAATTGGGATTTGGTCGGGTTTCACAGCTATAACTTCTGCATTCGGGCCGATTTTAGGCGGATGGCTAGTAGAAAATCTATCTTGGAGATGGGTCTTTTTTATCAATGTGCCACTGGCTATCGTAATATTATCGATTTTATTTCGCTATGTTCCTGAAAGTCGCGACCGAGAATTTACTCGATTAGATTATTGGGGAGCAATGCTAGCAACTTTAGGTTTGGGAACGGCTGTTTTTGGGTTAATTGAATCTTCTACTCTAGGAATTTTTCATCCTTTGGTGATAAGTTGTACGATATTTGGAATCATTTTTTTAGGTGCATTTGTTTTTTTAGAGGCTAATATTTATAGTCCCATGATGCCTCTATCATTATTTAAATCGCGGACTTTCTTAGGTGCGAATTTACTAACTTTACTACTTTATTCAGCTTTGGGGGGAGTTTTATATTTTGTTCCTTTCAATTTGATTCAAGTGCAAGGTTATTCCCCAACTGCTGCTGGTGCGGTGTTTTTACCATTCATCTTATTAATGTTTTTTCTGTCGGGATGGTCTGGTGATTTGGTTAACCGTTACGATGCTAAGTTACCCTTGATGGTTGGGCCGTTAATTTCAGCAGTTGGTTTTATACTGTTTGCTGTACCTGGTATTGGTGGTAGCTATTGGCTAACATTTTTTCCCGCTATTTTAGTATTAGGTTTGGGGATGTCAATTAGTGTTGCTCCCTTAACAACTACAGTGATGGGTTCGGTAAGAAAGCGTTTAGTTGGTGTTGCTTCGGGGGTTAATAATGCGGTTTCTCGTACTGCGAGTTTATTAGCAATCGCCATTTTTAATATATTGGTTTTTAATATTTTTAATTACAGTCTGGATAGACGTTTAGCGAAGTTAAATATACCATCTCAAGTACAGCAAGTTTTAAATAAAGAAAGAGTCAATTTAGCCGCAGCAAAAGTTCCAGATGATATCAGCAATGAATTAACAAATGCGATAGAAAAAGCAATAGCACTATCTTATGTAGATAGCTTTCGTTTGATAATGTTTATTGCAGCAGGCTTAGCTTTGGCAAGTGCTGTAATTGCTTTTTTAATGATTAATCAGAGAAAAAAGGTTTTGTAAGATAAAGGTGACTTTCTCATGAAGATGAAATATGCTGTAATTCTAATTTTCTTGCAGTCCTCCAAGAACTTTAGTTATGAGACGGGGAATTACAGCGAATGCTGTTCTTTAAGAACAATTCCCAGTTTATTTAGACATTGATGTAAATCCCTGCTATGGATTTTTCTACCGGAATGACTGCAAGACGCTTTCAAGTAGCTGGAGTAGCTCTTTGCTTGTTTAGCCTAAGCATTATCCACAGTACAGGTCTGATATCTCGATGCAAATAAAGTACAAAATATAGATTTGGAAGTGTTGGAATTCTGATATTTCTGGTTGTTGTTGGCAAAAGCTTACAACCTTTATTGATTATCGGGTTAGCTGCTTTAGTCTGTGTATGTGGAGTAATCGACCTAATAGAAGATTTGTTTCAAAGCGGTCAATTATCTGTATCACAAGATTGATACTCAATGAAAAGGGTTTGGAATTGATATATAGATTAACTCGCAATTATACAATTAGAACTATCTCAACACCGTAGGAAATAAAAATATTTATGATATAAGCAATAAATAATGCTTATTATTACTTGTTAAAAAAATATAATGGAATCTAAAATACTTGTAAGCTAAATATAGCTGACTTAAGTTACTATTCATGAACTTGGGAACTATCATTAGATGTATTTTTATCATGTAAGATATTGATATTGTTTTGTAATTATAAAAGAAAGAGTAATTTCAATCATCATCTAAGCAATACTTTCAACAAGGAATATCAAAAATATTTGGCTTTATAAATAAAAATAATAATTATCTAAAGTCCAAATAAATATTCTATTAAAGTAATGTAGGCTATTTTGTGTAAAACCTTAGCAAAAAGAGATTTATTATCCTAATGGTTGATTCGCCTCTTTATTCGGCTAATCAATTGCTGATGGCTTTACCTCCGAGTGAATACAAGCGCCTTATTCCTTACCTAGAGCCTGTCAATTTGGCTTTAGGGCAAGTTATTTATGAACCGAGACAGCCTGTAAAGGAGGTTTATTTTCCTTCAAGAGCAATGATTTCTTTGGTTTCTATTATGAAAGATAATTCAACTACAGAAATCGGTTTGGTTGGTAATGAAGGAATGGTAGGTCTTCCTATAATTTTGGGAGGTAATTTTGCAACAAATTGTGCCATCGTCCAAATAGAAGGTAACGCGATAAAAATGGATGCTTCCGTACTCAAGAGAGAATTTGAAAGGGGGGAGCAATTACAAAAAAAACTTTTACTCTATACCCAAGCAAGGTTAACTCAGATATCTCAAATAGCTGTTTGTAAATCCCATCACCTAATCGAGGAAAGACTTGCTCGCTGGCTGCTTTCGGTAAATGATTGTGTAGATAAACCGGAGTTACCACTCACCCAAAAATTTATATCTGAAATGCTTGGAGTCCGTCGAGCTAGCGTTACAGAAGCGGCGATCGCACTTCAGAAAGCAGGTTTTATCAGCTATAGCAGGGGACAAATTACTATTTTGAACCGGAAAGAACTCGAACAAGCTGCTTGCGAATGCTATGGCTTGATTCATAAGGAGTTCAAGCGCTTACTAGGATAAGAGCGCAAATTATCAAATTTTTATATTTTCTTCAACTTTCATCAGCTTATGTACGATACCGTACTGATTTTTTCTGGGATAGAGGTATTCTTTTGTTTACAGACATACAGTGTCAGCAGAAGTAATACGATTTTTGATTGTAGATTTTGAAACCGCTACTGCTTTTCGGTTTGATTAGTTTTAGCAAGGATATGGGGTTTGGGTTAATCAAACATCAAGCTTTTTGATGTTTTGAAATATCTACCCGTGTAATACTTTTTCAAATTGATATTGTTAATCTGTTGATACTACAGGCAATTCTGATGGAAAAATGCTGTATCGACATGACTCAGATTTTTTATTCTTCTTGTGTCGTCAGGTATTTTTCTTTTTGACGACTCAATTAAGAAGATTGTATTCTTTCATATGTCCGACGATATTGGTGGTGCGACAGTCAATCAATTGCTAGCAGCTTTACCGGAGGAGGAGTATCAACGACTGATTCCTCATTTAGAAGATGTTGACTTGGTGTCCGGGGAAGTCTTGTGCGAACCAGGGGAAACAATGACAGAAGTCTATTTTCCTAAGACAGCGATGATTTCTTTAGTTTCGATAATGGAAAATGGTTCCACAACAGAAATAAGCTTAGTAGGTAAAGAAGGTATGGTAGGTTTACCTGTTTTTTTGGGAGGTTACTCTACAACAAGTCGTGCCATTGTGCAAATTGAGGGTACAGCGCTAAAGCTAAAAGGTAAGGTACTAAAAAACGAATTCAATAAAGGTGGAGAACTACAAAAACTTTTATTACTTTATACGCAAGCATTATTCACTCAAGCTTCGCAAAACGCTGCTTGCAATCGACAGCATAATATTGAGGAAAGACTTGCTCGTTGGCTGTTGACAGCACAAGACTGCGTGACAAAAAATGAATTACATCTTACTCAAGAATTTATCTCTCAAATGTTAGGTACTCGTCGTTCGGGTGTAACTGTTGCAGCGGGTATGCTTCAGCAAGCGGGGATGATTCGCTATACCCGTGGCAAGATTAGTATTCTTGATAAAGAAGCTTTAAATACTACAGCGTGTGAGTGTTACCGTGTTATTAAGAATGAGTATGCTCGCTTGCTTAAACCGGAACAAAGTTAAAATTAAGTACGATAACGTACAGACATACCTAAAAGCATTATGGCAATGTTTAGTGTTAGAGGAAGTTTTAGCCTGGATTTTTAGGTATCAATTTTTTATAAATAATTAACTTTACTGAAATTAAAAAGTATCAGGGTCTTCCCTATTTAGCAGTTTAGAGCTATTAAAATAGGAAGATTATTATTCCCTAGTGAAATATACTTTTATTTTCGTATAAGTTATTAATAATTAGCTTATTACTTTTCTATACGTTTAATCAGAAAGTTGCAATCTCGCAAAATAAAATATATTCACGATTTTGGCAAGATGAATGGAAAAGGTAAAACTGTAATTAGTCGTAATTATAGTTTATCTATGGTCGTATAAACTTTACATAAAAGACTAGTCTAACTGCCATTGCCGAATTTAAATTTATCACAAAAAATAATATATTGTTAACCCAAATTAATAAAATTATATTATTAAAAATAGGCTATTAAGCACAATATATATTACTATTGCATAGTAAGTTGACTGCGCTCTGATTCACGAATTTACAGAATTAAAAAGGAAAATCAGCATGAGAAAATGTAAGGATGGGTAAATGTTTGAAAAGCAGCCTGAAACAGGAAAAGAGTTGAAATCACTCGTACTTATGGGGATTTGTCCATGTTGTGGTTCTGTAAAGATAAAGTATAGCGAATATATAACAAACCGTACATTCGGGTTTCAGTGTTTTAATTGCGGATGGACATCTCAGTATAATTTGAGTGAATTGAAAGAAGCTTCGGATAGTTGGTTCCCCATTCAAAAAAAATGAAAAATTGAAAAATTGACAAAAATAATTTTGATAGACTTGATAGATAAAATTAGTAGAATAAATAGTAAATTTACATAATATATGTTTAGAGTCGGAAGTTTAGTTCAAATACTGTATCCTAAGTACGTATTTGAGTTGCATGGTATAGTTGAAGCTTCGGAAGATGTAGCAGGTCGTTGGATAGTTAGATTAATTAATAATCCTTTCAATGATAGTAAAGAACCTTTATTTTTATCTTTAAAAGAATCAGAGATTGAGTTGGTTCAGTCCAAGTTAGATTACAAGCGCTAGTATTGCAATTATCGTCAATATTCAAAGTAGGTTTAGAAACAAGACAGTAAACTGATATTTTTGGTATTTATAACCAAGGAAGCTCTTCTCCACAAAATATAGCTTCGTCAGGAAATGTCAAAAAGTAGTAAATTATTAGAAGTTTGGCAGGAACACTCTCCTGAATGCAGTTCTAATTGGTACATTAACCAGGAACGAACCTATATTTTCTATGTCTACACAAGCAGCAACAGCAGCAACCGCAAACTCCCTTGCTCTTTCATCTTTTCACATTCGTTTAGAAGCTTTAGAAAAAGAACATCAGTGGTTGCTCAAGCAAATCAAGAAAAAACGCACCGAACAGAAGAACTTTCTCGAACAAATGCGTTCTGTAGCGACAGAAATACATAGTAGATGTACTCCTTGCTTCCAAAAAATGGCATCTCTAGATGAGGAAATACATTCAATATTTGATGAGATTTTGACTAAACGCAAGTTAGGGAAACAGACCCGCAAAAATATTGAGCAAGTTTATCGTAGTCTTCAAGTAGCAGGGATAATCAGCGTTAAATTCAATCCCTCGGAAGGTCATACCTTAGAAGACTTTTTTGAAATGGAGGAAGAAGAAAATAATTTTTCCGATTCAAAAAATGAAGAAAGCTATACTTATGAAGGTTCCGAGCAACAATATCAACAAGCACAACCAGATTTTTCTTCTGCAACTAGAAATAGTGAATCGAAAAAAATTCGTCAGACATTTCT
>ERZ1740062.1205-NODE-1205-length-10970-cov-5.043885_pt1 | contig 10970 bp, 9 predicted proteins | sample MGYA00581741_ERZ1740062 | MGnify/ENA primary metagenome ERZ1740062 (study PRJEB43018, sample SAMN04849747) | marine metagenome | isolation source: floating plastic debris | place: Pacific Ocean | collected 2008-09-01 | study: EMG produced TPA metagenomics... | reverse complement strand
GGCAACCTAAGCATCGCCGCGCGAAACCTAAATTTAAACCAGGGAATAATATCTTGAATGAAGTTGGTATTCACAATTTGTTGACGGCTAACTCGAAAAAACAAATCGTTCGGAAGTTTTTCCTCTATCTGATTTAAACTTTTATATAGCAAGGGGCGCTTGTCCTCAAAAAATACCCGAGTGTAGTTGCCCACAATTTCAAAGTGTGAGATTTCACCGATGCGGACCAACCAACAGGCCTCGCCATCTTTGATAAAGATTTGGCTTGAAGGTTGTAATCGTTCCTGTGAGCTGGAAGTCGATTTAGCCTCCATTTTAGCACGAACTTTTTCCAAAGCCGTTTCAAAACGTTTGGAATTCACTGGCTTAAGCAGATAGTCCAAAGCATTATATTCAAACGACTTTATCGCGTATTCGTCAAAAGCTGTAGTGAAAATAGTTATCGGTACTTCGTCCAACATTTCAAGCAATTGGAATCCATCTTTTTCAGGCATGTTAATGTCCAATAGCAGTAGATCTGGCCTTTCTGATTGAATCAATTCATAACCCGCGTCTACGTTTTCCGCCTCACCTACCAGCTCAAGTTCAGGGTGTGCTTTCAGTAGTTCAATTAGCTCCTTTCGGGCCAATCTGGAATCTTCAACGATGACTACCCGAATCTTCATGCCAAAGGAATTTTGATATTCGCTACAACCTCATCGGATACTTCGTTCAATTGGAAAGAAGCTTTTTCCGCATAGAGCAACTTCAATCGCTGCTTGATATTTTTAAGACCCAACTGTGTTGTGTTTTTGGCAATTTTCAGTTTACCGGTATTCCGTACCTCTATGGTCAAAATATCTTCGCTTTGGGAGAGCTTTAAAACAATTTTACCTCCAGCTTTTAAGTTCGATATACCGTGCTTGACGGCGTTTTCTATTAACAATTGAATGACCATAGGCGGAATCACCAAGTTCAAGGTATCCGGTGCAATATCCTTTACAAATTCGAGACGGTTTTCGAATTGTATTTTGGAAAGGTCAATATAGTTTTCCACTACTTCCAATTCTTCATGCACTGGAATGGAATCCACATTGTTTTTAGTAAGCGAGTAGCGTAAAATCTCGGATAGTTTGGTCAACATTTCGCGAGATTTCTCTACATCTTCCAACATCAAGCCCCGAATATTGTTCAAACTATTAAACATAAAATGCGGGTTGATTTGCCCTTTCAAAGTATTTAATTGAGCCTGTTTAAGTGTAGTGTTCAACTCCAACCGCTCGATTCGGTCACGGTTCAATTTCAACAACAATTTGATGACCAAATAAGTAACCAGCCATGCTCCCATTAGGAAGAGGGAATTCAAAATCTGTAACCAAACGGCATCATAGGCTTTGAAGAGTTCAATTTCTTCCTCGGTCAATTCCGGTCCAAACTCATGATAGAGGTAACCAAAGCCCCAATTCAAAAATCCGAATAGGAAGGCCGCTACCAAAAAGGAGAGCGCAATTTTGATAAAATCTTTGGTGGCAAAAGTTTCATAATTGATGTTCCGCTTTAGGTACCACCGCAATAAAGAGGTGGTGAAAATCCCCATGAAGATTCCCGCAAATAAGGAATACAATTGTAACTCAAAACTGATTTTCTTTCCAACGAACATGGAGATGCAATTGATGAATCCCCAGCCCAAAAATTGGAGCATCCAGAAAATCCGAGTTTGATTTTTCTCAGTAATGTTCATTCCCGCCGCGGTTTGCTTTCAAATATACTAGAGTCTGATGGGATTTATTCAATTTGTAAAATGGTAAATCAACTTCCCAACACCGAAGCCCATTCCGAAGGATACCAAGACGGCCAAAAAGGTTACCGCAGTTATTTTTAGGGCTTGCTTTTTTGAAAGCAAGTTGGTAGGTTTTTTTATTACCATTTTTCGCGCTTCTCTTTTCATTTCTGAAAAGCTACAATTGTTCACAACCTTTTTTCCAAAAGCCAAGTAAAAAAGAACTCCAGCTACAATAAACGATAGGATAGGAAGTATTAGTTCTTTTTCCTTTCCGATTTGGAGCATACCGGTACATACGAACAGTGCGGCGGCAATGAGATAAACGATTCTTTCATTTCTTTTCATCTTACGCGTTTTTAGAGGTTTGTTGTATACGTTTTGCTTTTCTTTTTCGACAGGCTTTTCTATCATTCAAAAAAGCAATCCAACACATGGAAATTGAAGCGTAAAAAATAGGAAAGTAGGTATCATAGTCCCATCCTTGGGTTTTTCCGTAAAACGCCACAATAAGTCCAACTACACCGAGTAATAAAACAATCCACTGGTCAATTCTAAGTTTCATAGTACAAGGTTTTAAAGTAAGACCCCAAACAAAGAGGTCAATAAGGCTAAAATCAGTTTTACCAAGGCGATCATAGTAGTCATCTTTAGATTACAAAACGAAACTACCGCACAAACAAAGGGTGGCAAACCAAATTATGGTGAGTGGCAAAATGAAAGCCACGAACGGTAGGGCATAAAAAAAGGGCCCGAAGGCCCTTTGAATTCTTTGAATGTGCTATCAATCCTTTAAGGGAGTGGGTATCTCTTGAGCGCCTAAATGCTTAGCGTAAAAGCCCATCATGGCGCGATATAGTTCAATTCGATTCTCTTCCTTACCGAAACCATGACCTTCATCGTATTTTACCATGTACGGTACGTCGTATCCTTTGCCGCGCAATGCGCTCACAATTTGGTCGGACTCGTCAATGTTTACCCGAGGGTCATTGGCCCCTTGCACTACAAACAATGGTTTTTTGATTTTATCGATTTGGTATACTGGAGAGACCTCTTCCATGATTTTCTTTTCTTCTGCCACATCTTCATCGTACCAGATTTCCTTGATAATCTTAAGATAGGGCTTCCAATACGGTGGGATGGTCTTCATGAAAGTGAATAGGTTTGAAACCCCAACATAGTCTACCCCACAAGCATATAAGTCTGGGGTTTTGGTTAGACCCCTCAACACGGCATATCCTCCATGACTACCACCATAAATAGCGATTTTGTCCTTATTAATCCATCCTTGGTCAACCACATACTGAACGCCATCTTCTACGTCATCCATGGCTTTTCTTCCAATTTCTTTGAAACCAGACTCCAAGAATTCCTTTCCGTAACCTCCTGAAATCCTGAAATTGACTTGAAGGGTGGCATATCCACGACTCGCGAATAATTGTGCCTCAGGATTGAAGCCCCAAGAATCGCGAATGCCTTGTGGACCACCGTGCGGATTTACAATCAATGGTACTTTTTCTCCTGCTAAAGCCGCTTTCGGAAGCGTAATATACCCGTGCAAGGTTAAACCATCACGACTTTTGAAGGTGATAGGACGCATTTCAGCCATATCTTCTTCCTTGAGCTGAGGCATGAGATTGTATAAAAAGGTGAAGGTATCCTTGGCCACATCGTAGCTGTAATATTCTCCATATAGTTTATCGCTTTGAACGAAAATCAGAAGTTGGTCTTCTTCGTCCGTAGCATCTGCAATACTATATTGTTTCTCTGGGAAACGGTTTACGATTTTATCATGCAGCTTTTTGTAGTGCGCGCTAACGGGTACGATTTCCGTCTTTTCTCCCTCATAGGAAACATAGTCCAATTCGTATCCTCTTTTGCGTGAAGTACTCATGTCGTCCACATCATAGCGGTCGTTTGAGAACACTTTGGATAGGATTTTATCTTCTTTTAAATCGTATAGAATGATTTCTGCCTTGTCATTGGTCAAATTGGAAAATACGTACGCGTCATGTGGATTTTCGGTAGCGTAATTGAATTCCAAAATACCGAAGCTATCCTTCCAATTCAGGCTTTTTATCAAACTATAACCTCCTTTACCATCTTCATAAAATAGATCTTGCTCCACACCGTCGCGCATGCGGGTGTAGGCTTTCAACTGCCCATCTTTATCAAAATCGTAACCGACAATCGGGTTGGCAGGGTCATCATTCGTAAACAGTTGTTCCATTTCTCCGGTGACCACATTCACTTTATAAGGTTCGAAAACCTGTGGGTTGTTCTTGTTCAAAGAAACAATAATGTGGTTTTTATCTTCCTTAAGGAGCTCGGTGAATTCTGCACGAACTCCTTCAAATGGCGTCAAATCCTTTAGGGCAGACCCGTCAAGATTTACAGCATAAACGTGATAGTTTTCGTCTCCACCGGAATCCATCAAATACGCCAAACGCTCGTTGCTAATCCAACCATAAGCGCGCACCAATTCTTCTTTTTCCTCAATAGCTCGTTTTACTTCTCCAGATGCAATCTCCTTTACCATCACGTGACGCTTTCCATTCTCATCTTTTTCACGATATGACATGTAGCGACCATCAGGTGAAAAACGGAAGGTTGAGGCTTTCGGTCTTGCGAAATAGTCTTCGACCTTGTATCGGTAATCGCCAACATCCAATTTGGCCAATTCCAACAGTTCATCGTCGCTACTTACCAAGCTTGGGTCGCCAGGAATAGTTTTTTCCTTCTTCTCCATATTCAGAGGTAGTTCCATACCGCCTTGGGAAAAAGTACCTTGGAGGTTTTCACCCTTCAATTCAGCTACATAGGTAATACCTGCTTGTTTAAAGGCAATGGTCAACTTCCCTTCTTCAAAGGAAGTCTCGTCCATTGGAATGTCAGTAGCGCCTTGAGAAGGGCTATCCATGGTGGATTTCAGTGCGCCTTCTTCTTCCATGACATTAAAGACCAAGGGCATTTCAGTGCCTTGCACCTCTATGCTGCCATGCCACGAGCCAGTGATATCTTGAGCATATAGGGAAAAACTTGAGATAAGGGCAAAAAGGACGCCCAAAGTCCATTGCAATTTTAGTGTTCTTTTCATTTTGTTGTTTTTGATTTCCTTTTTAGGGATTTGCTATCGATAAGACTTTTTTAAAAAGCTTATGTTACAAATCTTACTAAAGGTATTTTTATGAAGTACATTTTTCGAATGAAATATGGTCAATGGTAAATATGTGTTCTTGAACGGATTTACTTCTTTTCAGGCGGATACTTTGAAAATACTTTTGCCACTACGGCTCGCAACATATCTTCCCTGACACTGGGGGAAGCATTGTCGCGATAGCCACTATCACTTACGGCCTGCCAGAAAAGGGCATCCCGGTCAGCATCTACAAAATCAAATTGAATCATTCGCTGTAAACCTCCAGAACTAATTGGAATACCAACGGATAGACCTCCACCAACGTTACCGCCAGTACCCCCAACACCCAAGCCTACATTGTTTACTGAGTTCCGTCGGTATTCGTTGCTGAGAATATTGATAAAGAAATCAGGTTCCTCGGAAAGCTTGAATCCTTTCGTAGTTAAGGTGGAATCCAAAACACGAAGCAAACGTCTTTCGTCCAATTGGCTCAAACCCGAATTCATGTCTGAAAAGTAGTTGTAGGTAGTATAGTTGGAAAAGTTGGTACCTCTATCGTAATCATAGTCCACTTTAACCGCACCGCAGGATGCAAGCAAACCCAAAACACCCAATAGCAATGTTTTTTTCATGCTTTTCTCTTTTTATTAAAGTTACGGAAAATGAGGTACTGTTTGGAAGAAAAACCTGCTATTCGTTCAGTAGCGCCCAAAGGTGGTCTTTCAATTCTTGGATACCTTGTTGCGCTACAGAAGAAATAAAAAGTACTGGAACATCTTTGATTTCCTTGGCCAATTCGGCCTTCATTTCTGTCATGAGTTCTTCATCCAGCATATCTGATTTGGAGATGGCTACCAAACGGTCCTTATCTAATAATTCTGGATTGTACCGACGAAGTTCATCCAATAAAATTTGATATTCAGAAGACACATCTTTACTATCCGCAGGAATCAGAAACAATAAGGTGGCATTGCGTTCAATATGACGCAAGAAGTAGTGCCCTAGACCTTTGCCTTCAGCCGCTCCTTCAATAATCCCTGGAATATCGGCCATCACAAAACTGGTGAATCCACGGTGTTGTACAATACCCAAGTTAGGTTTTAAGGTAGTGAACTCATAATCAGCAATTTTTGGCTTTGCGGAAGTCATTACGGATAGTAGCGTAGACTTTCCGGCATTGGGAAATCCTACCAGACCAACATCGGCCAATACTTTCAGCTCTAGCGTCACTTGCGTCTCTTGGCCAGGAATTCCGGGCTGGGCGTAGCGAGGCGTTTGATTGGTAGGACTTTTAAAGTGCCAGTTGCCCCTGCCGCCTTTTCCACCTTCCAAAACAATGCGTTCTTCCCCATCTTCAGTGATTTCAAAAAGAATATCGTTGGTTTCTGTATCTCGAATTACGGTACCAAGGGGTACTTCCAAATAAATATCAGAACCATCGGCACCCGTACTTCGGTTTTTGCTACCGTGTTCGCCGTGACCCGCTTTAAAGTGTTTTTTGAATTTGTAATGGACAAGCGTCCAAAGGTTTTTGTTTCCCTTGACAATAACGTGACCACCACGACCACCATCACCGCCATCTGGACCACCTTTAGTGATGTACTTTTCCCGATGAAGGTGCACAGAACCTTTTCCACCTTTTCCCGAAGCCACATTTACTTTTACGTAATCTACAAAGTTGCCTTCGGTCATTTGATGATTTTAAAAAGAAAAGAATATGGACTATAACGCGTTGATAACAGCGCTCAACCGCTCAGTGATTTCAGTAATTTCTCCAATCCCATTCACAGAGTGAAACTTGCCTTGTTCTTCGTAGTATTCGCGTAGCGGGGCCGTTTTTTCGTTGTATTCATCAAAACGGTTCCGAATTTTGGACTCGTCTTGGTCATCCGAACGACCGCTTTCTTTACCACGTTCGAGCAATCGGGATACCAAAATATCATCATCTGCTTCCAAGGCGATAGTAGCATTTACCTTCATGTCTTTGGTTTCCAAAAAGTTGTCCAACGCTTGTGCTTGAGCAGCGGTTCGCGGGAATCCATCAAAGATGAATCCAGCAGCCTCTGGGTTCTTTTCAACCTCGTCTTTTAGCATGTTAATAGTAACCTCATCTGGAACTAAATCCCCGCGGTCAATGTACGACTTGGCCAGCGTGCCCAATTCGGTTCCATTTTTGATATTGTAACGGAAAACATCTCCGGTTGAAATGTGTTTGAGGTTATACTTTTCCTTTAAAAACCCGGCTTGGGTTCCTTTCCCGGCCCCAGGCTTGCCGAAAAGCACAAGGTTAATCATATGTGATTCATTTAATTGATATACTGCTCTCAGATTACGTCCCAATTCATTATAATCCAAACCGTAACCTACTATGAAATTATTGGGAATCTCCATGCCAACATAGTCAATAGTATATTCACCATTGTAGACACTAGGCTTATAAAAAAGGGACGCAATTTTAAATTCTTTTACGTTGGTGTTCGAAAACAAATGTACCAGCTGCTTGAGCGTTCGACCGGTGTCGATAACATCTTCCAGAATCACCACACTTTTGCCTTCAACTTCTTCGGGCACGTCCAATAGGCTCTCAACAATTCCTGTGGAAGTCAATCCCTGATATGAACTAAGACGGACAAAAGAAACTTCGCAAGGATGGGGATAGGCCTTGAGAAAATCGGATACAAACATGAAGGCTCCGTTCAAAACACCTACAAAAACAGGGACGCTATCTTTGTAATCTGCCGCAATTTCTAGTGCCATGCGTTCGATGGCACTCAAAATCTCCTCCTCCGATAAAAAGGGCTTGAAGAATTTATCATGAAGTTTTATCAAGGCGGCGTTGGTTTAATTTGAAGGGGCAAAGATAACATTTCTTTAGCTGGTTTGGGCTAAGTACTTTATGGCTTAGCGGATTTCCATTATTTTTGTGGCTATTCCAATTTCAACACATGGATGTTTTTTCAAGCCCATTCACCTTGGGAATTTTAGGAGGCGGACAACTCGGTAAAATGCTTCTAACGGAAACTAGAAAATGGGACATTCGTACCAAGGTAATGGACCCTTCTGCCGAAGCACCATGCCGAATCGCATGCAACGAATTTGTACAAGGAGACCTTTTGGATTTTGATACCGTCTTGGCATTTGGAAAGGACGTGGACGTGCTGACCATTGAAATTGAGAATGTAAATGTAGCTGCGCTAGAGACCTTGGAAGAGAAGGGAAAAAAGGTATTCCCCAGCGCCAAAACTCTCAAAACCATTCAAAACAAAGGCGTTCAGAAGACTTTTTACGAAGAAAATGGAATTCCTACCTCACCCTTTACAAGGTTTGAGAGTAGTTCAGAAATTGAAAAAGCGTATAAAGAGGGTAATTTGAGTTTTCCATTTGTGTGGAAAAGTGCTCGTTTTGGGTATGACGGACAAGGCGTAAAAGTCCTTCGAAGCCAAGAAGATATTGTTGCCCTTCCTGATGTAGAATGTTTGATAGAGCAGTTTGTGGACTTTGTCACGGAATTGGCGGTAATTGTCGCTCGTAACCCCAGTGGTGAAATGGTAACCTATCCTGTGGTCGAAATGGAATTCCATCCCGAAGCCAATCAGGTGGAGTATGTCATTTGTCCCGCTCGGATTCCTTTGGAAATTGCAGAAAAGGCTAGAGAGACGGCGTTATTGGTTGCCCAGAAAATGCAACATGTGGGTTTGTTGGCCGTAGAAATGTTCTTAACCAAAACGAACGACATCTTGGTCAACGAAGTAGCCCCAAGGCCCCATAATAGCGGCCATTACAGTATTGAGGCTAGCTACACAAATCAATTCGAACAACATTTGCGCGCCGTATTGGACATGCCTCTTGGCAACACCGATAGTAAACTTGCCGGGGTTATGGTAAATTTGGTAGGGGCTGAGGGCCATACCGGTGATGTCCGATATGAACACATGGAAGAAGTATTAAGAATGCCGGGGGTAACTCCTCATTTATATGGTAAAAAACAAACGAGACCTTTCCGTAAAATGGGACATGTGACAATTGTGGATCTAGACATGCAAAAAGCGCGAACCATTGCACAAGAGGTCAAAGAAAAAATAAAAGTTGTAAGCCGATAAACCTATGAGCAAAGTAGCCGTAATTATGGGAAGCACCAGTGACCTGCCGGTCATGCAGGATGCCGTTGAAATTCTAAAAGGATTTGACATTCCCGTGGAAGTGGATATTGTTTCTGCCCACAGAACTCCCGAAAAACTCTTTGAATTTGGTAAAAATGCCCATTTGGAAGGCTTTTCCGTGATTATTGCTGGTGCCGGTGGTGCTGCACATCTACCAGGGATGGTAGCTTCCCTCTCTCCCCTACCCGTTATAGGCGTTCCTGTCAAAAGCAGCAATTCCATCGATGGTTGGGATTCGGTACTTTCCATTTTACAAATGCCGGGAGGTGTTCCTGTAGCGACTGTTGCCCTAAACGGCGCAAAAAATGCTGGAATCCTTGCTGCACAAATTATTGGTTCATCCGATAAGTGCGTTCGCGACAAAGTTGAAGTTTACAAACAAGGACTTAAGGAAAAAGTCATTCAAGGCGCAAAAAGCCTAAAATCCTAAAAAGAAATACAAAATACCTATGGAGAATCCACTTTTAGTGGCTTTTGAAACTGCCCCATTCGAAAAACTGAAAAATGAACATTTCAAACCTGCTTTTTTAGCGGCCATTGATGCTGCGAAAGCAGAAATTGATGAGATTGCTGAGAATCCAGAATCCCCATCTTTTGGAAATACCATCGAAGCGTTGGAATATTCTGGTAAGACTTTGGATAGAATCTCCAGCATCTTTTTCAATCTCAATGCAGCTGAAACCAATCCGGAGATGCAACAGATTGCACAAGAAGTATCACCGCTGCTATCGCAATTTTCCAACGATATCAACCTCAACCAAACGCTGTTTGAACGAATAAAAACAGTGTATGAAAGCCGTCAAACCCTAGACCTGAACGAAGAACAAAATTCCCTTCTGGAAAAGCGTTACAAAAGCTTTAGTCGGAATGGTGCCAATTTGGGAGAAGACGATAAAAAACGTCTACGGGAAATTGATGCTTCCCTCGCGCAACTAAAACTTAAGTTTGGCGAAAATGTGTTGGCTGAAACCAATGCCTATGAACTTCACATCACTGATGAGGATGACCTAAAGGGACTGCCAGATGGTGTCATCGAAGCAGCCGTTCAAGCCGCGAAAGGCAAAGAAAAGGACGGATGGGTGTTTACCTTGGATTATCCCAGCTACATCCCTTTTATGAAATATGCTGAAAACAGGGCGCTTCGAAAAACCCTGTCTACCGCATTTGGAAGCAAGGGATTTCACGGTGACGAACGAGACAATCAAGACCATGTAATCCAAATTGTAAGCTTGCGCCATGAACGCGCCAACCTTTTGGGATATGCAACGCATGCCGATTTTGTGCTTGAAGAACGCATGGCAGGAACGCCAGAGAAGGTGATATCTTTTTTAAATGAGCTTATGGAAAAGGCACATCCGGCTGCAAAAGCAGAGTTTGCGGAAATGGAGGCTTTCGCCAAAGAAATGGATGGTATTGACACCCTTCAAAAATGGGATGGCGCGTACTATGCTGAAAAGCTAAAACAGCAAAAATTCAGTTTGGATGACGAAAAGCTAAAGCCCTACTTCAAACTGGAAAACGTGATTGATGGGGTATTCAAAGTAGCCGAAAAGTTGTTTGATTTACGTTTCGTTCCCATCTCGAATATTGAAAAGTATCATGAAGATGTCAAAACGTATGAAGTAAATGATGGTCAGGGTAATTTCATTTCGCTGTTTTATGCGGATTTTCATCCCAGATCCGGAAAACGTGGAGGCGCTTGGATGACATCCTATAGACCACAGTATCAAAAAGATGGGAAAAACCATCGTCCGCATGTATCCAATGTGTGCAACTTTACCAAACCCACTTCATCCAAACCATCATTGCTCACCTTCAACGAGGTAACCACGTTATTTCATGAATTTGGGCATGCCCTGCACGGAATGCTGGCCAACACCACCTACCCTAGTCTTTCAGGAACCTCGGTTTT